>Ga0170475_112352990_pt1 | contig 10271 bp, 12 predicted proteins | sample Soicark_Litter_5_FD_111474 | JGI IMG/M metagenome (GOLD analysis project Ga0170475, IMG submission 111474) | Avena fatua rhizosphere microbial communities from Hopland, California, USA. Combined Assembly of 48 SPs | reverse complement strand
TATTAACGTAGGGATTCTACCAGCGAGGCTCCGATTTTTCAAATTACGATATGTGTTTTCATATTGTGAAATTTTGTGCTGCAATCGCACATTTTCACCAAGAGCGGCGCGATAGCGGCAGGCGTCTTATAATTCACCTTTGCCCGGTGATGAGTCACAACATGCCAGCCCAACTGATTGACGGAGTTCTCATTTCCAAGCAATTGCGCGCCGAAATCGCCGCGCGCGCCGCCAGACTCACCGCAGGCGGCACGCAACCCGGCCTGGCCGTGGTCCTGGTCGGCGACGACCCGGCCAGCCAGGTGTACGTGCGCAACAAGGTCAATGCCTGCGCCGACGTCGGTTTCCATTCGGTGCGCGAGAAATACGACGCCGGGCTGACCGAAGCGGCCCTGCTGGCCCGTATCGAAGCGCTCAATGCCGACCCGGCCATCCACGGCATCCTGGTGCAAATGCCGCTGCCGCGCCACATCAACCCGCACAAGGTCATCGAAACGATCTCCACCGCCAAGGACGTGGATGGCTATTCGGTACTGTCGGCCGGCCAAATGATGACCGGCCTGGCCGGCTTTCGCCCCTGCACCCCATACGGCTGCATGAAGCTGATCGAAAGCACCGGGGTCGACCTGCGCGGCAAGCACGCGGTGGTGATCGGGCGCAGCAATACCGTCGGCAAGCCGATGGCGCTGCTGCTCTTGCAAGCCAACGCCACCGTTACCATATGTCATAGTGCAACTGCGGACCTGGGCCGCCACACGCGCCAGGCCGACGTGATCGTCGCGGCCGTGGGCCGCCGCAACACGCTGACGGCCGACATGGTCAAGCCGGGCGCGATCGTGATCGACGTGGGCATCAACCGCGACGACGCGGGCAAGCTGTGCGGCGATGTCGATTTTGCCGGCGTGAGCGCAGTGGCGTCCCACATCACCCCGGTCCCGGGCGGCGTGGGGCCGATGACGATCACGATGCTGCTGATGAACACCGTGGAAGCCGCGGAACGCGCGCTGGGCGGCCACGGCTGACGCACCGGCCCCGCAAGGATGACGAACTGGAAGGAATATAAACATGACGACGATCGACACCAGCAATCCCCTCCTGGATTTTTCGGGCCTGCCCCGCTTTGACGAAATCCATCCCGGGCACGTCACGCCGGCCATCGAGCAACTGATCCAGGAAGCCGCCACCGTGGTGGCCCGGCTTGAGGCGCCATCGGATAACGTCACCTGGGATAACTTCGTGCTGCCGCTCGAAGGAGCGACCGAACGCCTGGGCCGCGCCTGGGGAGTGGTCAACCATCTCAACCACGTGATGGACACGCCGGAGCTACGCGCCGCCTACAACGAAAACCTGCCGAAAGTGACCGAGTTCTGGACCGCGCTCGGCCAGAACGAGGCGCTGTTCGCGAAATACCAGGCGATCCGCGCCACGCCAGACTTCGTCAACCTGCCGCCGGCGCGCAAGCGCATCGTCGAGAACGCGCTACGCGACTTCCGCCTGGGTGGCGCCGAGCTGCCGCCGGAGAAGAAAAAGCGCTTTGCCGAGCTTCAGGAGCAGCAGGCGGCGATCTCGACGCGCTTTTCCGAGAACGTGCTCGACGCCACCAACGACTACAAGCTGACGATCGACAACGAAGCCGACCTGGCCGGCATCCCCGAGGATGCCGTTCAGGCCGCGCGCGCCTGCGCCGAAAAGGACGGCAAGGCGGGCTGGCAATTCACCCTGCATTTCCCTTCCTATTTCCCCGTGCTGCAATTCGCCGACAACCGCGCCCTGCGCGAGACCATCTACCGCGCCAGCGTCACCAAGGCGTCGACGCGGGCACGGTGTTCAGCGAACTGGAAAAGTGGGACAACACCTCGAACATCTCGACCTTGCTGCTCCTGCGCGACGAGGAAGCCAAGCTGCTCGACTACCGCAACTTCGCGGAGGTGTCGCTGGTGCCGAAGATGGCGCCCAGCCCGGAGCACGTGATCGAATTCCTGGAAGACCTTGCCCGCCGCGCCCGCCCCTTCGCCGAGAAGGATCTGGCCGAGCTGCGCGCGTTCGCCCGGGACGAACTGGGAATCGCCGACCTGCACGCCTGGGACGTGAGCTACACCTCGGAAAAGCTGCGCGAGAAACGCTACGCGTTCTCGGCCCAGGAAGTGAAGGAATACTTCCCCGAGCCGAAGGTCGTCTCCGGCCTGTTCAAACTCGTGCAACGCCTGTTCTCGGTCGAGATCAAGCCGGATACCGCGCCGGTGTGGCATCCGGACGTGCGCTTTTTCCGCATCGAACGCAACGGGCAACTGGTCGGCCAGTTCTACCTCGACCTGTACGCACGCGCCGGCAAGGGCCAGGGCGCGTGGATGGACGACGCCCGCGGGCGCCGTCTGCAAACCGGCGGCATCGTCCAGACCCCGGTGGCCTACCTCGTCTGCAACTTCACGCCGCCGGCGACGGTCGACGGCCAGTTGCAACCGTCGCTGTTCACGCACGACGAAGTGACCACGCTGTTCCACGAATTCGGCCACGGCCTGCACCACATGCTGACCGAAGTGGAAGAACTGGCGGTGTCGGGCATCTCGGGCGTCGAATGGGATGCGGTCGAGCTGCCGTCGCAGTTCATGGAAAACTTCTGCTGGGAGTGGGACGTGCTGCGGAACCTGACCGCCCACGTGAAGACCGGCGAACCGCTGCCGCGCGACCTGTACGACAAGATGCTGGCCGCGAAGAACTTCCAGTCCGGCATGCTGATGCTGCGCCAGGTCGAATTTTCGCTGATCGACATGCACCTGCACTACGACTTCAACCCGGCCAGCGAGCAGACCGTGCAGAACCTGATCGACGATGTGCGCGAGAAGTTCGCCGTGCTGATTCCGCCCTCATTCAACCGCTTTCAACACTCGTTCGGCCATATCTTTTCAGGCGGATATGCCGCAGGTTACTATAGTTACAAGTGGGCGGAGGTGCTGTCCGCCGACGCCTACGCCGCGTTTGAAGAAGCGATCGAAGCCGGCGGCGCGCTGCTTGACGAGACCGGGCAACGCTTCCAGCGCGAGATTCTGGCGGTGGGCGGTTCGCGCCCGGCGCTCGAATCGTTCAAGGCTTTCCGTGGGCGCGAACCGTCGATCGATGCGCTGCTGCGTCACAGCGGCATGGCATCCTGAGCAGGAACCATGACCCGCATCGATTTTCATACCAATATCTCCGACAAGCTCACCTACGCATGCAGGCTGGCGCGCAAGGCCCACGCGGCGCGCGCCAAGGTTGTGCTGCTGGCCGAGGATGCGGCGCAGGCCGCCGCCCTCGACGCAGCCTTGTGGACGCTGTCGGAGACCGACTTCATCCCGCACGTGCCGGCCGGCGACCCGCTGGCGGCCGAAACGCCGGTCATCATCACCGACAACGAGGAAGCGGCGCTGCCACACCACGAGCTGCTGGTGAACCTGACGCGGCGCCTGCCTGCCACGGTCGCGCATTTTGCGCGCGTGTTCGAGATCATTTCAACCGACGAGGACGACGCTGCCGCCGGCCGCAAGCGCTACGCCGCCTACCGGAATCAGTCCTATCCCCTCACCCACTACGTGGCAGCACAGTCATGAGCCAGAACCCGGCCTTCGATCCAAGCATCCCCGTATTGACGGAAGTTTTCAACGACATGCCGCCCGCGCAGACCGAGACGCACGCGGCCCTGGGATTTAGCGGCGAGCAATGGAGCGTGCTCGAGCGCCAAGTGACCGAGCGCGTCCTGCAGCAGTTACAGAACCGGGTCGACTTCGTGCTCGAACAGCGCGTGCGTGACAGCATGGCCGAGGTACTGCAACATGCGCTCGCTGGCCTGACCGAGGAAATCCGCGCCGGGCTGCAGCAGACGATCGAGCAAATCGTGGTGCGCGCAGTCGCCCAGGAAGTGGCACACCTGCAAACGATCAAGAAATAAACACAGCCGTCCCTGCACCGCCCCATGCGCGCCAAGACGGGTGCGAACGGTTTCGCATGCGTTTACCGCTTTGCTAAGCCAACAAATTGTTGTACCTTTTATTTTTTACAAGATTGATTGATGACGCGGCGGCCGGCGGTCCGGCGGCCGGCGGCCGGCGGTCCGGCTACGCCGCTGCGTCAAGCCCATCCTACGGAGAAATGTACATGCAGTTCACCACCAAGCTCATTCCACTTGCCATCGCGATGGCGTTTGCTGGCGGCGCCAGCGCACAGCAGGTCGTCAAGATCGGCCACGTGGCTCCCATCTCCGGGCCGAGCCGCACCTGGGCAAGGACAACGAGAACGCCGCCCGCATGGCGATCGACGAGCTCAACGCCAAGGGCTTCACGATCAACGGCCAGAAAGTCAAGCTGCAGCTGGTGGCGGAAGACGACGGCGCCGATCCGAAACAAGGCACGGCGGTGGCGCAGAAACTGGTCGACGCCAAGGTCAACGGCGTGGTCGGCCACCTGAACTCGGGCAGCACGGTTCCGGCATCGAAGATCTACAACGACGCGGGCATCCCGCAGATTTCGCCGGCGACCACCGCCACCCAATACACGAAGCAGCATTTCCCGGGCGCGTTCCGCGTGGTGGCGAACGACGGCAAGCTGGGGGGCACGCTGGGCAAGTACGCCGTGCAAACGCTAAAGGTGAAGAACATCGCCGTCATCGACGACCGCACCACCTACGGCCAGGGCGTGGCGGATGAATTCATCAAGGGCGCCAAGGGTCCGGGCGTACGCATCGTCGGCAAGGAATTCACCAATCCCAACGCGACCGACTACACCGCGATCCTGACCTCGCTACGGGCCAAGAAGCCGGACCTGGTGTTCTTCGGAGGCATGGACTCGGTCGGCGGTCCGATGCTCAAGCAAATGAAGGCGCTGGGCATCAACGCCCGGTTCATGGGTGGCGACGGCATCTGCACCCACGCGCTGGCGAGCCTGGCCGGCGACGCGATCGGCGACGGCAAGGTCATCTGCGCGGAAGCCGGAGGCGTCAAGGGCGAGCAGGAAAAAGGCATGGCCGACTTCCGCGCGCGCTTCAAGCAGAAATATGGCAACGAGGTGCAGCTGTACGCGCCTTACGTGTACGACGCGGTGATGGTCATGGCCGCGGCGATGCAGAACGCCAAGTCGGCCGATCCGGCCAAGTACCTGCCCGAGCTGAATAAGATCAAGTACGAAGGCGTGACCGGCACGATCCAGTTCGACCAGTCCGGCGACGTCCTGAACGGCGCCCTGACCCTGTACACCTTCAAGGGGAACGAGCGGGTCAAGCTGGACGTGCTCCGCTGAATGACGCAAGGCCCGGCGCACTCTCGCTCCGGGCAACAAAAAAGCGCGCCAGGTTCACACGGGCGCGCTTTTTTACTTGGACCGGGCTTACTTCTGCGACAGAACCCACTGGACCAGGGTGCGCGCTTCGGCTTCGGTCACCTGCGGATTGGCGGGCATCGCAACCGGACCCCAGACGCCGGACCCGCCTTTCATGACTTTCTGCACCAGCTTGTCCACCGCGCCTTTCTGGCCGGCGTACTTGGCAGCGACATCCTTATAAGCGGGGCCAACGACCTTGTTGGCAATGGCATGGCACGCCATGCAATTTTTCGCCTTGGCCAGATCGGCCTGGGCGAATGCGCCGGTGGACGCGAAAGCAGACAATACCACGCACAACATCAGGGACCGTTTCATTTGTTTCTCCAAGTTTAAAACCCGATTGCATTCTACCGCGTTTCATTGCAGGCACCACGCGCTGCCACATTCCATAACGAGGCGGCAACGCAAGTCGTTGACCGCAACATCACCTGCTCGTAATTTTGCCACACGGCACTAAAACTTTGTAAGATGCTCCATGAAAGGAGAATCCTTATGCCCTTAATCCTGTTGATCGTGGCGCTGGCCGGTCTGCGATTCTTCGAAGTATGGCGATTTGCCGAACTGTCGTGGTGGTATATCGTCGGGCTGATGGTGCTTGCGTTCGTGTGGTTCGAATTCGTCGAGAAGCTGCTTGGCCTGGACAAGAAGAAAGCGCACGACATCGATAACAAGCGGCGCCAGGCGCGCGTGCAGCGCACCTTCGACAAGCGTAAATAAAGAACCGGGGCCGGACGCGGTTCCTGCCCCCGGTCTTGCCTAGCCGGTGACGGCGCCCTTGCTGGCGCTTCCGGCGAGCGCGGCGAACTTGGCGAGCACGCCACGCGTGTAGCGCGGCGCCGGACGCACCCACGCCGCGCGCCGGCGCGCGATCTCGTCCTCCGGCACGTTCAGCTGGATCAGCTGGCGGTGCGCGTCGATCGTCACCGAGTCGCCTTCCTGCACCAGCGCGATCGTGCCGCCCTCGTACGCTTCCGGCGCGACGTGGCCCACCACCATGCCCCAGGTGCCGCCAGAGAAGCGCCCATCCGTGATCAGCCCCACCGATTCGCCCAGCCCCTTGCCGATCAGCGCCGACGTCGGCGCCAGCATTTCCGGCATGCCCGGACCGCCCTTGGGCCCCAGGTAGCGCAGCACCAGCACGTCGCCCGGCTTGATCGTGTCCGCCAGGATCGCATCCATCGCCGAGTATTCGTCATTGAACACGCGCGCCGGCCCCGTGATCGACGGGTTCTTCAGCCCGGTAATCTTGGCCACGCAGCCGTCAAGCGCCAGGTTGCCCTTGAGGATGGCCAAGTGGCCCTGCTCATACAGCGCGCGGTCCAGCGGACGGATCACGTCCTGATCCGCGGGCGGCGCCGATGGCACGTCCGCCAGTTCCTCGGCCAGGGTGCGGCCGGTGATGGTCACGCAATCGCCGTGCATCAGGCCGGCATCGAGCAGCAGCTTCATCACCTGTGGGATGCCGCCCGCCTTGTGCAGGTCGGTCGCGACGTACTGGCCCGACGGCTTCAGATTGCAGATGACCGGCACCTTGCGGCGCACGCGCTCGAAGTCATCCAGCGTCCACTCGACTTCGGCCGCATGCGCAATCGCCAGGTAGTGCAGCACGGCGTTGGTCGAGCCGCCGGTCGCCATGATGAGCGCCACCGCGTTTTCGATCGATTTGCGGGTGATGATGTCGCGCGGTTTCAGGTCGCGCTTGACCGCCTCGACCAGCACGCGCGCCGATTGCGCCGCCGAGCCGACCTTTTCGTCGTCCGGGTTGGCCATCGTCGACGAATACAGCAGCGACATGCCGAGCGCCTCGAACGAGGACGACATCGTGTTGGCGGTATACATGCCGCCGCACGAGCCCGACGACGGGCAGGCGTTGCGTTCGATGCCGTCGAAGTCCTCTTCGCTCATGCGCCCGGCCGTGAATTCACCCACCGCCTCGAAGACGGACACGACGGTCAGATCCTTGCCCTTCCAATTGCCCGGCTTGATGGTGCCGCCATACACGTAGATGCCCGGCACATTGGTGCGCGCCAGCGCGATCATCCCGCCGGGCATGTTCTTATCGCAGCCGCCGATGACGACCACGCCGTCCATCCACTGCCCATTGACGCAGGTTTCGATGCAGTCGGCGATGACTTCGCGCGAAATCAGCGAGAATTTCATGCCTTCGGTGCCCATCGACATGCCATCCGAAATGGTCGGGGTGCCGAACACCTGCGGGTTGGCGCCGCTTTGCTTGACGGTGGCAACGGCGATGTCGGCCAGCTTTTGCAAGCCCGAGTTGCATGGGGTGATGGTCGAGTGGCCGTTCGCAATGCCGATCATCGGCTTGTCGAAATCGTCCTTCCGGTAGCCCAAGGCGTAGTACATTGAACGGTTAGGGCTGCGGGCGACGCCCTCCGTGATGTTGTGGGATCGGCGGTTGTAGCGCGGCTGGTCGGCCATAATGAACTCCTGAAAGACGAAAGCTTGCCAGCATGCCTTGCGCCACACCCCAAGTCAAATACTTGTGCCACAATCGGTATTGAACCTGATGCATCCAGCCGTGGACTACCTTGCCCCTTGAAGGGCCTTTTTTTTGGAATAACTGGAGAAAGACCGACCATGCTGATCCACCCGCAGCCCGACCCCGTCGCCTTCACTCTCGGGCCGGTGGCTATCCGCTGGTACGGCCTGATGTACGTACTCGCGTTCGGGCTGTTCCTTCTCCTTGGCCGCGTGCGCATCCGCCAGCCGCACATCGCGGTCCAGGGCTGGACGGCGCAAGACCTCGACGACATGCTGTTCTACGGCATGCTCGGCGTCGTCATTGGCGGACGCCTGGGCGAGGTGCTGTTTTACCAGCCGCTCTACTTCCTGAACCATCCGCTGGAAATCTTCATGGTGTGGCACGGCGGCATGTCGTTCCACGGCGGCTTCCTGGGAGTGCTGATTGCGATGGCGTTGTGGGCGCGCAAGTCGGGGCGTAACCTGCTCGAAGTCTACGATTTCATCGCACCGATGGTGCCGCTCGGCTATACGGCTGGCCGCATCGGCAACTTCATCAACGCGGAACTGCCGGGGCGCCTGGCCGACCCGTCCCTGCCCTGGGCCATGTTGTGGCCCGGCGTCGAAGGGCCGCGCCACCCATCGCCGCTCTACCAGGCGCTGATCGACGGCGTGGCCGTGTTCATCATTCTATGGCTGTATGCGCGCAAGCCGCGTCCGCGGCTGGCGGTGGGCGCGATGTACACCCTGCTGTACGGCTGCGCGCGTTTCTTTACTGAATACTTCCGGGTGCCGGATTGGGAAGTGAGGGTCGCAGGCTTGCCGGTCACGTCCGGGCAGATGCTGTCGCTGCCCATGATCGTTGCCGCGCTGATCATGCTGGGATGGGCATACGGCCACGAAGGGAAACGTCCGGCGCACGCGTAAAAAAACGTCTTGCCGACACGGGCCGCGGCCAACGTCATTGCGCGGCCTTCCAAAACATGTAGGCGGCCAGCGCGTACAGAATCACCGCAAACACGCGTTGCAGGCGCCGCACCGGCATGCGGTGCGCGGTACGCGCGCCGAGCGGCGCCATCGTTACGCTGGCCGCGACGATGATCGCCAGCGCCGGTAAATACACGAAGCCCAGCGAATACTCCGGCAAGCCAGCCCCGCCCCAGCCAAAATAGATATTCGAGATCGTTCCCGCCAGCGCGATCGGGAACCCGAGCGCGGAACTGGTCGCCACCGCATTGTGGATGCGTACATTGCACCAAGTCATGAACGGGACCGACACGAAGCCGCCACCCGCTCCGAGCAGGCCCGACAACACGCCAATCACCCCGCCGACGCAGAACATGCCCAGCGCCGGCGGCAACTCGCGCGCCGCGGCCGGTTTCTTGTTGACCAGCATCTGAGTGGCGGAAAACGCCACAAACAACCCGAAGAACAGCGCCAGCATGGACGAATCCATTTGCTTGCCGATCCACGGACCGGCCCACGAGCCGATCAGTATGCCCGGCGCCAGCAGCCGCACGACCGGCCACAGCACCGCCCCATGCTTGTGGTGCGCGCGCACCGACGACAGCGAGGTAAAAAGGATGGTCGCGAGCGAGGTCGCGATTGCCATGTGCACCACCACACCGGGAGGAAACTGCTTTGCTGAAAAGATCATTGTGATGAGCGGAACGAGGACCATGCCTCCGCCGATCCCAAGCAGCCCGGCCGCAAAACCGCCGAACGCGCCCATCGCCAGCAGCACCAGTGCCCAATCCATTTACGCGCCTTTTTTCGACGCTTTACCACGCACCAGTTCAATGATCTTGTTCCACTGTCCGGGAGTAACCGGCGAGATCGACAGGCGGTTGCCCTTCTTTAACAGCACCATGTCGGCCAATTCCGGCACGCCGCGCATTTCGGTCAGCGGCAGATAGCGGCCTTTTTCGCACGCCCGCACGTCCACCACTACCCAGCGCGGCTGCTCGCGCGTGGCTTTCGGGTCGAAGTATTTGCCGTCCTGTTCGAACTGCGTCTCGTCGGGATAGGGCGTGCTGACCACTTCCGCAATGCCCGCCACGCCCGGCACCGCGCAGCTCGAATGGTAAAACAGGACGCCGTCGCCGACGGCCATCTGGTCGCGCATGAAATTGCGCGCCTGGTAGTTGCGCACTCCGAACCAGGCAACCGTCTGGCCAGGCTCGGCGAGTACGTCATCGAAACTCACTTCATCCGGTTCGGATTTCATCAGCCAGTAACGCATCGGTACAACTTTCACAAAAAAAAGCGCAAAAAAAAGCGGTTGCGTACTTATGTGCGCAACCGCTTCCTGTCGAATAGTGCCCCGCCTGTGCCGTTTCTGCCGGCATCCCGAACCTGACGGTCCAAGGTGGTCGCAGTTAGTTCAATTTCGGGTTCGTCGGACTAGCGACGCTCACGCCCATCAAACATCATCCCACAACC
>Ga0170475_107964080_pt1 | contig 10275 bp, 1 predicted proteins | sample Soicark_Litter_5_FD_111474 | JGI IMG/M metagenome (GOLD analysis project Ga0170475, IMG submission 111474) | Avena fatua rhizosphere microbial communities from Hopland, California, USA. Combined Assembly of 48 SPs | reverse complement strand
GTCAGACTAGTGAATGTGGGTCGGTTTTCTTCATTTTTAAAAGATTTGTTTATTTCAGTTATTTGTTCTGATTGTTTCATTTGATTATATTATTTTCTTATGATTACAATGATATATTTATATTGATAGTTCGTAAGAGCCCCAGTTGATACGGGAATGGTTACCTACTTTTTATATGTCTGAGTGCAAGTTTGTTGCCTATGGACTCCTACCGTGCATTAAATTCCGGTTCGTGAGTCCCGATTTTCTCTTCAGGCGGAAGAGAATTGGGAGGTTTGCATAATTTCTTGTATGTTGGTCTGAACTGTCCCACGGCGTAATGTCGGGACAGGATCACAGTAATTATAAAAATAGCATCGACTCGTTTATACCTACAATCGTAATCTAGATTTCGCCTCTCTAGATAAACCCTTGGTGAGCTAACTTGATGTATATTTGTATTATTGTAAAAGTATTTTTATAGTGTATTCAACTTAATCTTTTACAACAAGTAGTACATGTTATTCTTGAGCCCTTAGTTAAAACTGCGACGTTTTAACTCAGAACTTCCCTCTGTAAGAGGAATTTTTAAATCCTGTCATTCGCTTAACGGCCTCGCAAGCCGTTGGCAGGTGTGCTTTGCACTAAGTTAGATTTAATTGCGGCTTCTAATCTCAATTCAACGATACCTAGCCGCGTTGAGTCCTCGTCTGACCTCCACTACCCTATTTCCAGCGATCTTGCTGTTGATGATCTTCCCTCCATTTTTGATGAGGAATACGTTGAAGAGATAGAAGAAGTAATCGTTCCTACGATTGATACTTCTTTTGTTCCTCAACTTATACAAGACCCTGTTTTAGAAGAACTTGATAAGTTACCTGATTCTCCTAAAACACAACATAAGTCCCTTCCATATAATGAGTTACCTTTTGGATCCAGCATCGATAGATGTTGTTGTACCCTTTTCGTGCCATCTTTGGAAACTCGCCCTAATGGGGAATTTTATGTTCCGAGGTTGATACCCCGGTTTAATCCTTACAATGAAGTCGTTCTTATCACCCCTGAAAGAATTGCTCTTGAAGCACCAGAACATACCCAGTTCCATGAAGAAATGAATCATAAGCTTTACAAAGCTATTGCTGATCATGGATATTTGTTTTATGAGTGTTCGGATCCTACCGGAAAACAAATTATTGAACGAATAACGGCCAAACCATATACCCCTATGTGGTTTTCGATTATTAAAGACTGTCCTAGACTTTATATTCGATTAGCTGACCGTTGGGCTCAGTTTTTTTATCCTGAAAACCTGCCTGCCCCGAACATGAATCGTTCTATGCCATGGGTCAAGGAAATGACCCATAATGATAAATTTATGAAAGGCTATTATCCTGGATGTCGAATTTTACGAAAGTTTGATGTTTCAGATGAAGATCGCCTTAAATTGCGTGCTCTTTCCATTTCTCTCTCCAGAGAAGAGATGTCTATTGATGATATGTGCGAATTGTTCGTCAAAATCAATACACGTTTATTTCACCTCCAATACTTTCAACGGTTTGACCAAAAAGCCGGAGACATGTATCGCGCTCATCAGTGTTTGATGTTTGCTATGCGAGGATATAAACTAGTTAGAGCTACCGCACCCTCACACCACCTTATGCCTGATAGTGCGTTTTATGGGGACAAATTGCCATTGTCCCAGACCAGAGACGTCATAGCAGTTTTGTCCAATTACAAATTGTTTTTGCGATGTTTTGCGGGGCTTAAAGAAAATCGGATTACTTGGTTAATTGATTACAATTTCACCACGCCTGATGGTAGGAAACTACTTCCTGCTACAATAAAGGCTTCGATCCGAAATAAGATGGTTGAACCAGAAGAGAAAAGTTCTCGAATCAAATCTTACAAGAAGACTCCCAGAGCACAGAAGATAATTGATGAATCCGCAAAGAAAGCATTTAAAAATCCTAATTTTAAAATTCATCAAGCTCAAGGTTTAACTGATGCTGTATCTACGTTATGGAATGCATGCTCAGAGTTTAAAGCCTCTTTTAAAGAGGGTAAAGCTATACCTCATCTTGCTCAGAAAGTCGGAGATAATGGCGGAAATGAATTTATAACGTGTGTTATACAAAACTACGTTCGCTCAATTCCAACCATGATTAAAGATCAACTCAAAAAGATTCCAAATCAGATCTCTAACGTTCTTACTTATATTAGAGATATGATCAAAGATGCTTTCAACGGATTTGTTGATATTATTAAGCAAATCTTTCAACCTTTTCTCTCTTTTAGAGAAGGGTTTAATGAGTCTATTGAAGCATCAACTGGATCTAAAGATGACAATACTATGTTTTTTAACAAAGTTGTTTTCGGAATTTCGCTGGCATTGTTTTTAATATTTGCAGGGAAAGTTTTTAAAAGCGTGGTTTTGTCTCCTCTTCTCTTTCTTGCTATAACTTCTATTGATATATTCAAAGGAGCTTTGACTAATATGAGGACCTCTGCTATGTGGCAAAAAGTTTTCCCTTCTCAGGGAGAGCATGAAGCACAGAGCTTTTCTCTTGCATCTGTAATGAGTATTGCTACATTGTCTATAGGCATGGTTTCTCTAAGAGATACTGCTACTATTGTTGCTCTTTTACAGAAGATGCCTGATATTACTAAGTCAGTTTCTTCTTGGTCAACTTGGTTTGTTGACAAATGTTTTATTTTCTTTACTGACAAACCTTTTTTCCTCGACACAGAACAAAAAGATGCGTTAAAAGCGTATTGTGATGAGTTAATCGAGTTTTATCGTGAACCTGACAACAAAAAGAATATGTTGTCAAGTGAGCCAATAGGAAGAAATGTACGAAGACTTGGAAGAGCTGCTCCTGGATGGAAAACTGCACTGTCTGCCCTTCGTGGATTAGATAATCATTGGTATAATCATATGTCAACTCTTATGAATAATATCATGACTGATGCTGAACTTGTCCGAACGACTGGAATTGCCGTTACACAACGCTGTGAACCTGTTGTCCTGTTCCTTCATGGAATGGGGGGACAAGGAAAAGGTGCGTCAATGCAGCTGTTTCCTAAAGCAGTGTATGAAGTTGTTTCCAAACACTTGCCTCACATCTATCCCGATCGATGGAACCCCACTATGTCTTTTACTAAGGCTAAGGGTTCTGATTTTTGGGAAGGTTATGACCAGAATTTTTGTGTTATACATGACGAGATGCTTGCCCAAGATGATCCTACAAAAAGAGGAGAAGAGTGTGTTGAGTTTTTGAACATAGTTGATACTAATCCTCTTTCTTTGAACATGGCGTTTGGAGCAAAAGGTCAGAATTATTTTACCAGTCCTTTCGTCATTGTCGCTACCAACATCAAAGAGAATGAGCTAGAGACCGCTTGTGGTATGACTGCTCCTCCCTCGTTTAAGCGAAGGCGGCATGTCAATGTTACGGTCACCAGAAATGAAAATGTTCAGGACGTGCTTACTAATGAAGCTTATCAGAGAGCTTGGACTTTTACTGAATATTTAGACAAGTCAACTGGAAGTGTTCAACCATTAGCTCTTCAAGATCAAGTTCTCGTAGAATGTGAACATGGCAGATACTGTGCTAAATCACACTGCACTACAAAGCGTTGCACATCGTATTATGATATTTTAAAGAAAGATGGTGTAATAACCTGTAACTTTCTTGAGGTTGTTCAACGAGTTGGCTTGGAAATCGTTCGTCGTCATAAAACTACTTCTAACTTAAGACAACGTTTAGCTGACCATGAGTTTTTTCCCGAACTCAAATATGCAGACGATTTGGTGGATGAACACCCTTTTGGTGTTAAAGACGCAGTAAAAGATTCTAAAGGGAATGTAGTGTTATACAAGTACCCCTACCCTAAAGAACAACCTGAGGCTCAACCTCCTGTTACTCTGGAGTATGAAGAACGAACACTGCCAAAACCTGTGATTATCACTAATCCGTTTGTGCCTCCTCATTCTCACAATCCATTTACTACTAAGGTTTCGACTCCTTCTTCTGGATATACCTTCACTTTACCTACTATGCCTTCTCTCTCTAGTTTAATTGTGAATCCTTTCAAGAGTATGCATATGTCTAGCAAAACAGAAGACTGGGTCGCGCCAGAACCAACTTTGCCTGATCATGATGTACCTATGAAGCCAGCCTTCTTTTTATCACAACCTGTGCAGAATCCTTTTGCAACTCCACTTCCTGGTGAAGCTACAACTACTACAACTTGGCCTCCTAATGCTTTCGCAAAGCCTTTTGTTGTTTCCAATCCAAATTATACTAAAGATAACGGAGCTGGAGTGGGTTTTGAAGGTTTGAATCACGTAGCTCAAGGTTGGATGGAATATCAATGTTCTCGTAATGACATGGTTATGGATGATGAGCTTCGTCAAGCCCTGATGGAGAAAGTCTCCAAAACTCTCTTAGTAGACGTTGTAGCTGATGACAATATTCATTTTTCTAATCCTGCAAGGCTTGGACAAATGTTCATGCAATGGTTTATACCCACATATTTCGGTAGTGTCAATGAATTTGATTCCCATCCAGGACGTAAAGATTACGAAGCAGTAGCTGTCATGCTTTATGGCACGGTTGAGCAAATCTCAACCCATTTATACAATGAAGATTATAAGCTTCTTGGTGCCAAGGAAGATGATTGCTTTAGTGATCGTATGATCGCCAAAATATTTGAAATGTCTCATTCTCCAAGTTACAAGACTAGAAAGCAGTGTTATCAATTTTTACTTGAATTACTCATGTTAAAGCGACTTCGAGATAATAACACTGTTATAGATTTTGAAGAATTTGAAAAGCAGGCTCCTTCTGAGTCTTCATCTCGTTTGTTTAAGATGTTACAGACTTATACTTACAACGACAAATGCGATGAAGTGTTCAATACACAATTTGTAGTTCAGTACTTTCATTCACTTTTCTTTGATAAGAAGTTCAATTGCGAAGAACATCAGTTCTTTCTCACGTCTGAATTTGGCCATTGGAAAGCTCGATTTGATGCTATTAACAACAAAAGCACTCAAGTTTGGCGTAGAAATTTACAAGCACCTTCTAATTCTTTTATACCCATGAGACTTTTACTTAAGTCTTGGAGTAAAGAGATAAAACGACAAGTTCCTAACACTAAGGTGTTCGAGATGGCCCAATCTTTGAAACGTACTGATAGTTTTTCTGAATGGATACAATCTCAGTACTATTACACAACGTGGAGGAACATAGCTATTGCTGTCGGCGCTCTATTAGGTGCCGGCATAGCATGGTACTTTCTTCGTGAACGAGGAACTGAAGCCACTGGAGACGTGTCTCAAGTTAATTTTGAGATGGATGATGATTCTAAGACAAAGTTGCAAACATTGTTGACTCATGATCCTCAATCTCTATCTAAAGGATTCCAGGCTAGATTAAGAGCACGTCAAAAAGTGCTCCATCATCAAGCTCAAGGTCTTGATTCCGATGTATTGTCAGAATCTGTTATGTCTCAGATTAATGAGATCTCTAACAACATGCGAACCTTGACTTTTCATTATTCTGAGAAACCTGAACAGTCTACAGTTGCATTCTTCTCCGGAAGACGCGCTTTTCTTTTTAATCATTTCTTTTTGGTTGCAGGCATGGATTTTGACCGAGTCACAGTGTCTAATGACGCTGGTGTTTGTTCAGTTATCAATTCTAACTTTGTCAAAGTAACTATGCCAAACGAAGAAAAGGATTGTGCTTATGTCGACTTTTCACATAAAGTCTTTGGTGAACTTCCTTCATGTCGTAAACGTTTTGAAAGCATGGAGAATATTAAATCAGCTATTGAGCATGGTTACTATAAGATCTCTCGTTTACATCGCCAAAAGAAAGGCTCTACAGTTGTTAACTATTTAGCAGGAGGGTCTAAACTATGTGAAGCAGATGCTCCTTCTTCTGCAAAGCTGACTACTCTCACTGGAGAAACTGAGGTTATGACTATAACTGACTATATGTTAGTTGTAGGCTCTAAAGGTGATCCAGGTCATTGTTCTTTACCCTACGTTGCAGTTGACATGCTTTCTGGCAACGTGTTTGTTGTTGGATTTCATATCGGAAGAGTTGGTGATGATTCTCTCATCAACGTTTTGACTGAGGCTGATCTTCCACGAACAGTGGCCTATGAAGCCCAAGGAAAGTTTGTGTATCAACAAGGGTTGTACATGCCACCTCATGTAGTTGACAATCTTTCTCATAAGCGTCGTCAGGAGTATGATGGTCGACTCGTGTCTATGGGTTCTTTAAAACGCCCTAGCATGATTCCATCGGAAACCAATCTTATTCCATCTCCTTTTCAGGGTGATTCAGTCACCCCGCCCATATATCCTGTGGAGACAGCCCCCGCGCTGTTAAAACCAACTTTGGTTGAACAAGATGATGGGGGAGTGGTACAAATTCAACCCTTGCAGAATGCTATAAAAAAAATTATTTCTGCACCTGTAAGAGAAGTTGATCCTGCTTTCGTGGAGTTCATGGAAAAAGAGCCAGAGCATGCTTTTAGAGGGTTTTTTCCCAATGTGCGAAGAGATTTTCGCTTGTTAACTAAAGTCGAAGCTATACAGAGCTTAGATATGCAGGCTTCTATTTCTTATTGGGGAAAAGTCAATGGTTTCACCAGCCGTGAGCAAATGTTTGACAAACTCACGGGTTGGATACACCCTAAACTTGATTCTGCTATAGATGAGGTTTTTGTTAAGATGGATCAAGGTTTTACTTTAAAACAAGCTATGGAAGCGTGTTTAAAAGACGAGACTCGTGATCTTCCTCGTGTATATGCTGGAAAAACCCGTTTGTTTTATGTTGGGTGTCTTGTTCATTTGATAGTAACCATTATGGTTATGGGCGACATGGTTAATTTCATGAAAGCTCATAGAGGCACATCCGATGTTTGTATCGGAATTAATCCTCATGGAAATGAATGGGAGTTCCTCAAGAAAAAACTTAACTCTGTACCTGGAGGAAAGTTTTTTGCCGGGGATTATTCCAACTTTGACACTAGTATAACTCATGTTTTTGGATATGGGTTTTATTTGGCCTTCAGTTGGTATTCTCAATGGTATGTTTCTCAAGCACGACAGAATTGGTATCTTTACTGTATCTGCATTGCTAGTGTAGGACCTATACTTATTATTACTGTTGAGGTTTATTTTATGAACTGGGCCAACGGATCAGGTCAATGGAACACAGGAACTTTGAATTCTTTCGCAAACTGTTTAGTGTTCAATTGGTTTTATCGCGTTATAGTTGTGAATAAAGGCAAAAGTTGTTCTGACTTTGCCGACCTTCTGGTTTCCTTCCAAAAATACATTCGACTTGCTGTTTATGGCGATGACAATATGGGCTCAGTTCATCCTCGTCTTCAAAGTATATTTACTATGCCTAGAATTTCAAAGTTCATTTTTGAAGTCTTTGGCATGACTTATACGACTCCTAGTAAGGAGTTAGTTGACAAAGATTTTCTAGATTGGGATGAGCTTGATTTCCTTTGTAGAAAGTTTTATTCAAACTCAGGAACTCATGCTCCACTTTCTCTGGATTCAATTCATGGCATGGTGTTATGGATACGTAAGCCTCAGCGTGGGGTTTCCATTGAACAGCAATTAGCTATTAATGTTGAGCAAGCTTGTATGGAATTTTATCATTATGGACGCGATACTTTTGAAAGAGAAAAAGTGCGTTTGTTCACTTACTGTAGAAAATACGGGATACCATTTACTGCCAAAACATATGATGAGTATCATCAGCGTTTTGCTGATGGAATTCTCTTTTGTTAAACCTTAAAAGCCCCGCCTTGGGACGGCGTTAAAAAGCACCCAGCTGGCCTCAGCAATAATAGGCACTTGTGAAGGAATGCATGGACGTGTTCATGGTCATTTATACGGATCGCGCCTTCACTTTAGACCACACACTCGAGGTAACAAAGTCTAATCCAGCTCCTGTTACCAAATCGTAAATGAGATTGCCGAACAATTAGATGCAATACAAATACCAGGCAGTACTGGTGGTCTTACTGATTTCGTCACTGAAGAAGATAAGGTATCTTCAGTGGTGTCTAGAATTCCCGTTTCTAGAGATAAGTCCCCTTTTGAGGACCAAACACCTAGCGAGATTTTATCTCGTGAGCGTCTTATTCATACAAAGACGTATTCTACGTCCGAAGCAGATTTCTTTTTTGTTACGGACCCTCTTGCATGGGCTTCCAACTCCGCGAATGAAGGATGTCTTCGGACATTCAGATACATACGGTGGTCGGCCATACAATATCGCATTGTTCTTCAGACTAATCCATTTATATATGGATATATGGCTGCAACTACTTTGCCTCACGACGAAAGGAGACAATATCCTTCTGTCGCCCCTGCTAGTTTTATAGACTATGGTTGGTACTCTTATGATGATTGTGTTGTCATAGACTTGACTTCCATGCCAGAAACAACCATTACTGTTCCTTGGTTGTTTGCTAGTACTTGGATTGATCTCGAAAAATGGTTACCTGATGATGATGCTGATTTATATGAAATTACGCGCATGTGTGCATTAAAGCTCATGTACGGAAATACGTGTTTGTCTACATCGTCAACTATTCCGAAGACTTTTTCGGTTAGTGTTTTTATGAAAGTTATCAATCCTGAAGTGGCGTGTCCCATTTCCCCTGGAGCATTTGTGCGTCAGCACGAAGCCCAGATGTTCTCTGCCTTTGGGAATATGGCAGCTGGAGCTGCGTCTTCAGCTGCAGGTTATGCAGCTGCCGAAGCGGCGAAGGCGGGAGCAAGTTATTTGTTTGGAGAAGGAGAGATTCCTGAATTTGTTGAAGAAGTTATGGCCCCTCCAGATCCTTCTATAGTCAGTAATGACCCTGATCAGGGGGAAATTCCTCCTTCCGAAGTAGTTCCTTCTGTCTTTGGGGGGATGAATTATTCTTCTTCTCGAAATGTTTTAGGAACAGGTACAATGATGGTTCCTAGAGGAGTTGGTTCACACAACTCTCTTATTGATTTTCTTCAAAAGCCTTCTATGGTTCTCATGACTAGTTTGGTTTCAGCTTCTTCTGCTACCGTAACTGTGCCTGTTTTTGATGGAAGAAATGTTTACGAAAATAAGACTCTTGATCCTGTCTGTTCTCGTTTACGTTTTCTCTCTCAATTCTTCCGTTTTTGGAGAGGGTCCATAACTTACACTATTATGATCATTTCATCTCCTATGACAACCTGGAGACTTAAGATTGCTTTAGATTATCAACAAGGTACTCTTGTTTCAATATCTCCTGGAGACACTCTTCAAAAGATAATAACAGTTAGAGGTTCCACTATTCATCAGGTCACTGTTCCGTATATAGCTACCACTCCTTGGCAGTTTATCGGAAACCCTACTGCGCTTGAGTATAGAGACCAGTCTCCTGCTATCACGATCTCAGAGTTTTCCCCAGCGTCCAAGTCTGGAGACATAACGCCTTCCCTTTATATTTTAGCATTTGAAAGTGCCAATAAGGATTTTGTGTTTTGTTCCCAAATTGAACCCTCTTTGGATGAGGCTGCTTCACTGAAGAAGAAAATCCCGCTAGTCCATGAAGCTCAGATGAAAGTTGCAATGTTTCGAGCTGTTGATCAAACACAGTTTGGATCTTGCAATCCTGTCAAGTACCCTGCGGACGGTGTTTCTACGTTCGAAGCTATGGCGAAGAGGTGGTCCCCTAGAACTACTCAAGCTTTGTACAATCCAGCTTATACCGGAGTATGGCTGTACACCGATCCTGCTGTCGCAGTCCAGTCTACAATTGACTTTTTATGTGCAATTTTTTATTATGCACGGGGTCAATACAAATTGAAGGTTAGTTTCGACCCTCCTCCTGAGGTCGTTGCTAGCGGAGCTATGGCTGTTATGAAAATGCAGACTCAGAAGCCAGATTCTAGTAGTGTTTCTACTGGAGTAAACCCCACCATAAAGTTTTCAGATGGTACTCATGTGATTTCTCTTGGGCTGACTCAGGTTATGGAATGCACTGTTCCATACCTAGCTACGGTTGAATGGTGGCCCACAGGAAATGGTTTTCGGACCACAGGAGCTCGTTACGTGCGCTTTGCCCCTCTCGTTTATACTGAGGGAGCCACGTCTGTTCCTACAAACTTCATAGCTATTTCAGCTGGAAGAGACTTTTGTTATTCTTTAAGTCTCCGTCCACCCTGGACAAAAGCTCGTTGGTATGATACACCTGACTACCAACCTCCGCCTGCCCGCCCACACCGTG
>Ga0170475_107597764_pt1 | contig 10275 bp, 6 predicted proteins | sample Soicark_Litter_5_FD_111474 | JGI IMG/M metagenome (GOLD analysis project Ga0170475, IMG submission 111474) | Avena fatua rhizosphere microbial communities from Hopland, California, USA. Combined Assembly of 48 SPs | reverse complement strand
CCGGTTCGGATTGGGTCCGGGCCGACGGACTCTAATCAGGGAGGGGAACAGATGTTCTCACTACGCAGCCGCTTCGGCATCCCGGGAGTGATCGCGGTGATCGCGCTCGTCTTTGCGATGCTGGGCGGCGCCTACGCCGCCTCGAGCTCCCATCGCAGCCACAAGAAGGGCACGCCAGGGCTCAACTCCAAGCAGATAAAAGAAGTCAAGAAGATCGCCGGGTCCGTCCCGGGCACCCCTGGCCCGCAAGGCGCCGCCGGCGCCAACGGCTCTCAGGGCTCCAAGGGTGACAAGGGTGACAAGGGTGACAAGGGTGACAAGGGTGACAAGGGTGACAAGGGTGACAAGGGTGAACCGGGTATGGTCCAACCCGGCGAAACCCTCCCGGAAGGCGCCACCCTTACGGGTGCTTGGACGGTCCCTGACGCCGCCGGCTCCCCATTTACCGCCCCCTTCATGGCGGACGGAGCTCAGGCCTTCGTCTCGGTCTCCTTCCAGATTCCGCTCGCAGTTCCACCGAGCTTCGTCGTCGTCAGGTCCGAAGAAGATAAAAGCGCCGAGGGCTGCGCCGGTACCGTCGGTGAATTCGGCGAACTCGAAGGCGGAGCCGTGGCCGACTCGGGGACGCTCTGCGTCTACCTGACGAGCCCGACCGCTGCCTTCTTCGCGCCGCTACCCACGATCGTCGCCCTCAACCCCGAAACCACCGAAGAACCGGGAGTCGGCGCCACGGGCGTGGTTCTCCGAGTCGAATGCGAACGGGAAGAAGGTTGTGTCTCCGTCAAGGGCGTCTGGGCCGTCACCGGCTGACCTCCTGCGTATCGCCTTTTCACAGGACTCCTTGTAGGGCATTACGCTATCCTGGTGGGCTCAATGAAGAAAACGTTGATTATTTTGAATCTATTGACTGTCGGTGTGATGCTTCTATTCGCGACCGGTTGCGGCGGCGGAAACGAGAGCGCCGGCGGTCAGTCGACGACCGCCGAAACGAAGGACGCCAGCGAAAGCGTCGGGACTATCGACACCACCGTGACGGCGTCACCCCGGAGCAAATCGGAATTCCTGCAGCTCGCCAACGGACTCTGCCGGAGGGCCACCGCCAATCAACTGACCGAAGTTCTCCAGTACGCGAAGGAACACGAAGACGAGGGCCTGCCGGAGGCGGAGCTCGGCGTCAAGGCCTACCGCAACGCCGTTGCCCCCAAACTTCCCGCTCGGATCGAAGAAATCCGCGCGCTCGGCGCACCGAAGGGCTACGAAAAGCAGGTCGAAACGGTTCTGGACTCCATCGTGCGCGTCCTCAACGCCCCTGACCGGTCTATGTTCAGGGAACTGCACCGCTCGAGCAAAGTCGCCCTTCGTTACGGCCTAGGCCAATGCTCAGCATGATGGCCCGCTTCTAGGGCCATCATATGTCCGCCCGGCTCGCGCGCTCCCGCCGAGCCTGCCCGGCGAACGATCGCATCGGCTGTCTTGGCAGGCGCGTACGCCCAATAAAACTGATTAATGTCATAATAGTTTCGCTTGACGGGGAACGTGGTTACTTCGAGCAGAAATGGCCTGCGCTCCGGAGCGCAGGCTCTCATCCTGCTCGCCGCCCCGCTGAACATCGCGGTCCTGCGCGCCCTCGAGCAGGGTCCCCAGCAGCAGATAGACCTGCGCGCCGCCGCCGGCCTCCCAGCCCAGACTACGCTCCGTGCCCAGCTCAGGCGGCTCGAGGGGATCCAGGCGATCGAGAAGCGCCGTCGCAATCGATTCCCCGGCGTCCTCGAATACGAGATCACATCCGCGGGCCGAGACCTTCTCCTCGTCGCCGACGCGCTCGACCGTTGGCTGGAACGAGCGCCCGGCGGTTCGCTGGCCCCGCTCGGCGACGGCGCCGCTAAGGCGGCGGTCAAGGCCCTGGCCGAGAGCTGGTCGACGACGATGCTGCGCGCCATAGCGGCGAAGCCGCACTCACTCACCGAGCTCACCAAGGTCATCCGCACGCTCAACTACCCCTCGCTGGAGCGCCGCCTCAACGCCCTTCGCCTCGCCGGCTTGGTCGAGGCGAGGACCGGTGCAGGTCGGGGCACCCCCTATGCCGCGAGCGACTGGCTGCGAAATGGGGTAGCCCCGCTCGTCGTCGCCTGTAGCTGGGAGCAACAGCACCTGCGTCGCGATAGCGCCCCGCTAACCCAGATCGACGTCGAGGCGACATTCCTGCTCGCCGTACCCCTATTACGCCTTTCCGGCGACCTTTCCGGCTCATGCCGTCTCGCGGTCGAGCTCAGCAACGGCCGCAAACACAGCCACGCCGGAGTCGTCGTTGAGATGGCCGGCGGACGCCCCGCCTCCTGCGGCACCCGCCTTGACGGCTACCCCGACGCCTGGATCTCGGGCGCCCCGTCCGCCTGGCTTTCCGCCGTTATCGATGACGACGCCAAGCACCTGCAACTTGGCGGCGACAGTCGCCTGTCCCGCGAGCTCATCGGTGGCCTCCACGACGCCCTCTTCGGCGCGCGCTCCCCGCGTACGCCGGCCTGACGTCACTGCTCCCGGCCTGATGTCCCGCCCTTGATCGGCTCAGGCAGAGAACGGACAGGAATGCAGGTCGAGGCGTTTTGCGAGGCTCTGCGCCTTGCTGTAGAGGTGGGGGTCCTGGATTGCGGTATCCGCTTCCGTCTCGGCTCGCTTCGCGACGTCGGTCGTCGCTTCCAAAAAGGTGTTGACGTTGTCTTCTTCCCCACTGGGCGCGCCGAGGGCTTCGATGCCGTCGACCTCATTGTGCAGTGCAGGTGCCAGTACCTTTGCGGCTGCCGTAGCTTCCCCGGCTCTATCGGTCGACTGATTCTTCAGTAGCGGGGCGACCTTGGCCAAGACTTCTCCCACCGTGGCCCTACAGATCGCGTCGGCCTTGTGCACGAACACGGGCTTGGCGACCGGCTCAGAGCTGCCGCCACATCCCGCCAGCAGGAGGGCACCCACCAAGGTCGCGACTAATAGCCTTGGCATCCGCTCAGTCATGGAAGTCTTCGCCATGCATGCTCAAGAGATGCTGAGCATACACAAACCCAGAGCGCCTTGACGGCTACGTGTGGCGGTGACTCTGGTGCTGGCGGCCCTTGGACCGCCGATGCTTGCTGCAGTTGGGGTTCCGGAGCACGGGACGCTCGCTGAAGAGGCGACCGTTGTGCGCCGTCGCGTTCACCGAAGCCCGGTTGATCGAGTTACAGACGTTGCGCGAGTTGACGAAGAGGCCCTTGTCTCCGCCCTGCATTTCCAGCACGACCTTCGTCAGCGGTACGTCCGGGGCGTCTTCGACACGGGCGCGGAGGCCGCCTTTGAGCGAGTCGATCCGCACCGCCGCTTCGGCGTTCACCTGGCCGTGCAATGCAAAGACGACATCGGGAAGGTTGTGGTTGGAAGACCGCAGGAAGACCGGCCCAGCCAGCGGATGGTCGAGCAGCGGCGTTACGGCGCGGATGTGGCCGTAGACCGAATCCTTCGGGCACTGTTCGCCGAAGCCGCCGCCGGCCGCAAACTGCACCCGGGTGCAGATCGTGCGGAAGTGGCCCTGTTCGATGAACTCCGAGCGCGGGAAGCGCAGCGCTAGGTCTTCGAGGTTGGCGTCGCCCGAACGCGGCAGGTAGACGGCTTTGAAGCGCGGGAAGGCGCCCCTGCGGGTGCCGCCGAGGAGGCGGTTGTGGAGCTTGAACTTGAAGCCCAGGGCACCACAGCGTCCCACTTGAAAGCGGTTGGAGAGGATGGCGCTCGCTCCGCCCAGAGCGCTGATCTTTGCCGCCACCGACAGCGGTTCGCAACTCGTCGGATTCAACGTGAAATGGTTGCGGTTGATCAAGACGCGCACGTCCCGTATGTCGAGCAGGACGCCATGCTTGATCGTCGGGATCGGATCGCTCACCGCGTTGACCTCCGCCGTCCTCGGGTTGATGTCGAGCGCATTGCGAACGACGACGTTGCCGAGGTCGAGCGGGCCCGCCACCGCAGGCGCGATGACAACGATCGAGAGCGGGGCGCCTTTGTACGGTCCCGCCAGGTAGGCGCGGCCCGTGTCGACGTAGAGCGGGTTGGCGCCCGCGCCGGCGCCCGCAATCACCTTGCCGATCTGGCTGGCGACCGGGTAGGACGGGGTGTCGATCTCCGTCTGGCCTTCACCGGCGCCTTCGCGGCTCTTCGCCTGCGCGATTGCCGACTCGGGGCAGTAAGGGACGCCCTTCAGGTAGGCGGTGAGGCCGGGCGGCAGCTTCAGGTTCAGGGCGGTGAAGCGAGCCGAGCCGTCGGGACGCGTCAGCTGCACGTTGAACGGGCTGGTCTGCCCGGCGAACGGGTTGCTCGAGCCGGCATGGAGGGTTGCGTCGAGTGCGCCGGAGGGGCAAGGGCCGCCATTCGGGCCCGAGTTGACCTCGAAGGGGCTGTCGATCTGCACCGGCGCGCCGCCCGACCAGGGCACCAGTTCGGAGTGGATGCTGTAAGTGCCGCACTTGGGCGGGGTCATCAGCGTCGCGCTCGACCCGCCCGGGAAGTGCATGCGCACCGCCGAGAAGGGCTGCTCGGGGCTTTCGGCGACGGTGACGACCAGCTGCCCGGTGTTCGGGTCGGGAGTTACCTTGGCCGGCAGCTTGACCAGGATCCCGTTCTTGGGCGAGTCGAAGACCAAGTAAAAGCCGATCAGCGAGCCTTCGACCGCGCCCTGCTTGGCGATATATACGGCGCCTTTCAGGGTTTCGTCGATTACGGGCGTATCGATTTCGACCGCGCCGATCTTTGAGGATTCGGGGCAGGAGATTGGGTCGTTGGTGCCGAGCTTGATCTGATCGGACGAGCAGGCACTGAGCCCCTGCCCTGCAGTCGGGTTGACGACCATCCCTTCGGGCAGAGTGACCTTTGCTTCTCTCAGGTTGGACTGGGAGATGCCGCCGGGTTCTTCCAGGCCGTTCGTCGGCATGGTCAGGTTGACGTCGAGCCCAGTCGCCGAATCCGCTTGATGGCTGGTCGGCTGGAAATTTGCCTGCGGTTCAAACGGGACTTTGTCACAGCCTTTCATCGGCGCGTTGGAGAATGGCGGACCTTCGACAAAGATTGGATCGGCCCAAGAGTTGAGCCGAATTCGCGTCGTTAGCGGCACATCGCAGCGAGTCGGGGCGGTAAAGAGCGGCTTAGGGTTGGCCCCCGCGTCGCTCGCTTTCTTGCAGCCATTAGCTGGCAGTTCCTCGCCGAAGTTGCAGAGCTTCACCGCCGATTTCAGGAGATTCGCCTCCGGTGCCGGCGACACTTGCAGGCTGACGGCATAGCCGTCGTTAGGGCGCAGGCGCGGCGTGAAGGTGTAGACGTGGCCCAGCGTATCTTTGAAGGCGAATTGCGCGGGAGCGCCGAATTCAGGCTCGACAGCGAAAATTGGTGCCGTGCCCCCCGTACCGTTGGTGATGATGACATAGCGTACCTCACCGACAGCGCTCCCTGGCGGGCATTCATCGTTTCTTACCTCTTCGATGCCCGGGCAGAGCGCGGGCAGGGCGAGCTGGTTGCCGACGATGCCAGGCGGAAGGTCAACGACGATCTGTTTCACCTGCTCGATCGGAAGGGTAAGCGAACCCCCTGGTTCATATGGCTGTAGCGCACGTTTAAGATTGAGCGCGAGTTCCGACTCCCCATCGAAGGGGTGGCCGCCGGCCTGGGTGTATTCATGCCCTTCTTCGTCCAGTAGGGGAGCCGTGAACTTCGACAGTCCGAAGGGAATCGCGGGTTCGACCTGGAAGGTGATTTCTTTACTCGCTGGCGCCGTGCCACCTCCGAACGTGGTTGCCCTCGCGGTCGCGAGGTCGGATGCGTCCGCGCCGAGCGCAGTAATCACTTTGAGGACGCCGTATTCTTCTCCCGGTGCCAATGAATCTTCTCGGCTGCAAACCACCTTTGCGGACTGCGCTCCGGAGGCAGGGATCTTTTCACAATCCCAGAAACGCGACCCCGCCGGTTGTTCCGTCTTATAGGCAAAGGTTTTGCCGCCGGCTGGCAGTTCGACTTCGAGCATGATTGGACCGGAGGTCGAGTTGGGGTCGACTACGAGCGGACGGCTCGAAAGATTGTTGAGGGTAGGCGGAAACGCGCCGTATGCGCTTTCAAATTCCGAGTTCGACCCGGTATATGCACCGCCATTGGAGATCATGACTATAGGGTCGCCGCCATCTGCATTCTTGATCTCGCACTGAAGGGCGACGAGGTGGTCCGGTTCGCCTGAACCCGTATGAGCCATGTAAGTGGGGCTCGAGGCGCCGGGAATCGGCGCGCCATTGCGCAGCCACTGGTAAGTCCAAGTCGTCACGCCGGTCCAAGTGCCGGCGGCGGGAGGGGTACAGGAGAATTCCACTTCGGTCGCCGACAGCGTCACATTCGAAACGGTCGGGAAGGCGTCCCCCGAGCCCGAGTAGGCAGGAGCCGACGATGGCGCGAGCGGAAACGAAGCCGAGATGCCGGCCCCTCCGTCATCGTGTGCCGTGACCACGCACTGCAGAGCATGTCCTTCATCCGCGACCTGCGCTTCGTAGGTGCTGGTCCGTGGACCGGTCTGCGTGACCGGTCCACCGGCGGGCACCCCATTGCTGAGCCATTCGAAGCTGAGAGCGAATCCGGAGCTGGATTCTTCCGTCCAGTGTCCGCCTTCGCAGGCGAGGATAGTGCCTGCGGAAACGCTTTCGGTCTTGGAAGCCATGTTCCTCACTTTGACCGTGAAGTCGACCCTTTCGTCGGAGTGATGAACCGTGGAAAAAATGTCTTCGGGACCTTTGTCGCGTTCGAGCGTCACCCCGAGAGAGGGAGCGCCGATGGCGGTGCGGCGCTCGCACCGAGCATGATCACAGCCAGCGAAGGCAGGCCTAAAATCTTGCGGATGCTGCGGTTCACTCTCCTGCCCTCCGGTCGGGGTTGGCGTGTCGGGTATGGTGGTTTCTCTTGGCGTGGCGCCTGTGCCGGACCACGCAATGACCGTGGCGGCGAATCTTTCCTCTGCGACAATGTGGTGGTCTCTTGGGATTGCCTGACCCTGCCACCTCACTCGCGGTCAGGGGGGCGGCAGGGGATCCCTGGGACTGCTGGCAGGTGTTACTAGGGTCGCCGGGCTCGCATAGGGTGGGCTTTGGTGGACGCGGGAAGCCGCCGCCTTCCCGCGCCACATAGACGTCGCCCGTCTTGTCGCCATCCTGCGGCAGGAGCGGCGTGGCGGTCGCAAAAGCTACGGTCGAACCGTCATGGGAAAGGAATGGGCCCGCTTGCGTAGCGCCGGCGCGTTTCTTGCCGCCGAACGGCCTGCCCGGTAGGCGGAACAGCGTCCTTTGGCGCCAGAGATATCCATCCTTTTCTCCGTTGACGTCGCCCGGCAGAAGGCCCTCAGGCGTCATGAAGCCGACCTCTTCGCCGTCTTCACTGACCCAACGACGATGCTCGGCAAAATCAGTGCCCAGAGGAAAGACTTCGCCCCGGGGATCGACGTCGAAGGCCGCCTCGTCCGGTTCGGATGCACTCGAACCGGAAGCACAGGAAAGGCACTCTAGCGTTTTGCCGTCGGCATCGTAGCGATAGACGTCTAAGTGGTTGTCGTCGCCATCGTTGGGCGTCAGCTCCGCCTTCGACTCAAAGAGAAGGAGATGGCCGTCGCCGCCTTCTTCGCCGCGTTCGCCGCCCTGTTCGGTCGAGCTGAGTATCGGCACCGGGTAGGCGTCGTTGCGCCAGGTTCCCTGGCCGCCCCAGAGACCAGAGAGACTGAGTCCGGAAAAATCGGAGGCCGTGGTTCCGTCGGCCGGATCCAACGTGCCGAGGAAGGCCATCTCTTCGCTCCCGGCGTCCCAAAGATAGAGGTTGGGCTGACCAGCCTGGGGAGTATCGCCTTGCGGATTTGAATTGTCGGTAAGGACGCCCTCGGCGACGAAGTACACATGGGACCGGTCGGCGGAAATCGCCGTGATCCCGTTGAAGACATCGGCTTCTTTGCCCAGTTCGTGTCCCCCGAGCAGGTCTTCGCCGGCAGATACCTGCACCAAGCGTTCGCCGGCGGGACGGGTCCTGTCGTAGAGATAAAGGTCGCAGCCGGGCACGGCGACTTCGGTGTCGCATTCGGCACTTGAGCCATCCAAATCGCTGTTGGTCAGCTGGCGATTGGTCGTGAAGTAGACTTTGCTGCCGTCGAGCGATCCCCCTTGGTAGAGGTCATCGCCGTCTGCGCTGCTGCATTCTTCCGGCGCTGGACGACTGCACTCCGAGCTGAACAGCGGAAAGACCTGTGGTCCGGTGGAACCTTCCAGGCGCTCCAGGATACGCAGCTTGTTCGTCATATCGCAGCTGACGCCCTGCGGCTGGGTGGCGCGGGCGGAGAAGTAAGTGCGTTTGCCGTCTGCCGAGACGGCACCCTGAGTGCGTTCTCCGTTGACTGCAGAGGGCGCCCCCGGCTGCGAACCCCCTGGCAAAGGTCCGAACCCCCCGAGCCGGGCGCCGCAATTGCCCCCCCACACCTTGTCAGTGCGGTCGCGCTGCAGTAGTAGGGCCAGCTGTCCACCAGGGTCGCGGCGCGCCAGGTAAACATTGGCCGTCTCCGCTTCGTGTTCCGGATCGACGGGCTGGTAGGTTGCGCTCAATCCGGGTTCGAAATAGAGGTGGGAGTGGTCGGCCGACGCCCCCTGGAAATTGCTGTGGAGAACAATTTCTTGGGGCGTTCCTGCTCCACGGGAAAGTGGCGCAAGGGGTGCAGAGAGGGGGCTGAAAAAACCGCTTAGACCAGCCTCATAAGCCTGGCCCATTCCCTGCTGAAGCTGTGCCGAGGTGGCGCCGATTCCGAACCAGCGAGAGAAGTCTGGGGTGAAGCTAGGGTTCCATGCTGAGAGAATGTCCCATTGCTGGGCCAAGCCCGTGTCCGGCACGGTCGACTCGCTGGTCCAGCCGGAGCTGTCGCGACTGGCGACATAGGGGACTTCGTTGAACACGCCGCCCGGGTTTTCTCCCAGAGCAGCTTCGGAAACGAAGCTCACGCGCGAGCCATCCGCAGAGACGTTCGGTACCTTAGCCGGCGCACCAGACTTCTGCGGCGGGCTGACCATCTCGAGTGCCATGCATTCCGGGAGGTGGAGCGCCACAACCCCCTGCTCGACGCGCCGTGCTTCATTGGAACAATCGCCGGGCCTGGCGGGGGTCGTGGTGAGGGTGCGGTCTTCGCCGATGGAAGTACCGCCGGGCCCCACCACAACGAGACGGTAATGATACGTCGTCTCCGGCTCGAGCGGTTCGGTTTCAGCCGTGACCAAGATTGGATCGCTGCCATGTCCGATCCCTGAAATATTCGGTCCGGTTAGAGTGGTCGAGCCGTATTCGGTGGTCGGGCCGTATTCGAAATAGCTTTCTTCGAGCCCACAACCTTCCGGATTTACGGTTCCTTCCACCGTCCCAATTAACGAGGTCTCGTTCGCCCCGCCCGTCACGGCGAGCGGCGCCGCAACCGGCGGAACGCAGCCGAACGTCGCGGTGATGTGCGTGTCAGGCGACACTCCGAAGAGTTCGGCAATTTCTTCGGGATCGAAGACCAAGCAGGCATTTTCAGAGCTTGCATTGCATGACTGCGGTTCGACGAAGAACGCAAGGGGGTCGTCCCCGGTCCAACCTTCGAACATAAAGCCCGGGCCAGCCGCCGCGGTGAGTTCGATGGGATTCGGTTCGAAGCTCGGCATAAAAGCCGGGAAAGATTCACTGCATTTCGGCCCGTCCGGACTTCCGTTCACGTTGGAGCAATCGATGCCACCAGAGCTTCCCCTTGGGTTGCTTTCCACGCTGCCTGCACCAGGACCGCCGAGCTTGACAATGACTCTCGCCGACGCCGTAGAAGCATTGATCGTCACGGTAAAGACCGCGAGAGCGAGTGCCGCCGAAACAACACCGATCGCGACTCGGAGCCCTCTCCACCAGTACATTCCGTTCCCACTAAATCCCCCACCCAGCCGCAAGACCATATATGCTCCCTGTCTTCCTAAGTTGTTCTTGCCGGGGAACGCTCCCGTTATCGTTTCACGACCTCCAGCGTACCTGATTGGCACAAGGTAGCACCTCTCGCCGGACTGCGCAACCCAGCTATTCCCCCGACGGCCCTGCCCCGCCGACATTCGTTAAAAACAGGGACCGCGCCAAACATCGCGCGGTCCCTGTCTACTATCGTGAGTCCCCTAATCAGCGGACTCATGGGTGCTCAACTCTACGTGAGTTTGTATGTACACCTCTTCGTGGCTTCGCTCAATTCGAGTT
>Ga0170475_104575157_pt1 | contig 10275 bp, 8 predicted proteins | sample Soicark_Litter_5_FD_111474 | JGI IMG/M metagenome (GOLD analysis project Ga0170475, IMG submission 111474) | Avena fatua rhizosphere microbial communities from Hopland, California, USA. Combined Assembly of 48 SPs | reverse complement strand
CGCCGCATGCAGTTCGGCCAGGTCGCTGTCGTCTCCGGCTTCCAGGGCATGGGCAGCGACAATCGCATCACCACCCTGGGCCGCGGCGGGTCGGACACTTCGGCGGTCGCACTCGCCGCCGCGCTGAAGGCGGCTCGCTGCGACATCTATACCGACGTGGACGGCGTCTACACTACCGATCCGCGCATCGTGCCGCAGGCACGCAAGCTGGCTCGCATCAGCTACGAAGAAATGCTGGAGCTGGCGTCGGTGGGTGCCAAGGTATTGCAGACCCGCAGCGTCGAGCTGGCGATGAATGAACGGGTGCGGGTCCAGGTGTTGTCGAGTTTTGCCGATGCGCCCGGCACATTGGTGGTGGATGAGGACGAGATCGTGGAAAAGCAGAACGTCTCCGGCATCGCGTATTCGCGCGAGGACGCAAAGATGACGCTCCGCAGCGTTCCCGATCGGCCCGGCATTGCCGCCGCGGTGTTCGGTGCGCTGGCGCAGCACAGCGTCAACGTGGACATGATCGTGCAGAACGTTTCGGCTGATGGCCTGACCGACATGACGTTCACCGTCAGCAAGACCGACTTGGCCCGCGCGCAGGCGACGCTTGCCGAGGCACAGTCGCAGATCGGCTTCAGCGAGGTCTTGTCCGATCCGAACGTGGCAAAGATCAGCGTTGTGGGCGTCGGCATGCGCAGCCATGCCGGTGTCGCCAACACGATGTTCCGCGCCCTTGCCGACAAGGCGATCAACATCCAGGTCATATCAACCAGTGAAATCAAGGTGAGCGTGTTGGTGGCAGGGGAATACACCGAGCTGGCAGTGCGCGCGCTGCACACGGCGTACGGGCTCGATGCTGCCTGAGGCTTACCTTGATCGGCTTTGGGCGCGCGGCACTGCCTTCCTCGGCTGTCGCTATGCCATTCTGGGCGGGGCGATGAGCTGGGTCAGCGAGCGCCATCTCGTGGCGGCGATCTCCAATGCCGGCGGCTTCGGTGTGATCGCGTGCGGCTCGATGGAGCCCGACATGCTGGCAGCGGAAATCGCCGGCACACAGGCGCTGACGGCGTCCCCCTTCGGGGTGAACCTGATCACCATGCATCCGCGGCTCGACGACCTGATCCGGGTGTGCCTGGAGGCACGGGTTGGCCACATCGTCCTGGCCGGAGGGATTCCGCGGGGCGGCGCAGTGCGTGCGGTGAAGGACGGCGGGGCGAGGCTGATCGCTTTTACGCCTGCGCTGGTGCTGGCGAAGCGGCTGGTCCGCTCCGGTGCGGATGCATTGGTCATCGAGGGATCCGAGGCGGGTGGCCATATCGGGCCGGTGTCTTTGATGGTCCTTGCCCAGGAGATTCTGCCGCAGATCACCGAGGTGCCGGTGTTCGTCGCCGGTGGCCTTGGCCACGGCGAGGCGGTCCTGGCGCTGCTGGAAATGGGAGCATCCGGCGCACAACTGGGGACCCGTTTCGCGGCCGCCACCGAGTCGATCGCGCACCCGAACTTCAAGCGCGCCTTCATCCGGGCTGCTGCACGTGACGCTGTTCCATCGGTGCAGTTGGACGAGCGGTTTCCGGTGATCCCGGTACGCGGGCTCGCGAATGAAGGAGTCAGGCGCTTCCTGCGCTTCCAGGCAGAGACGCGCAATCGGTTCGAGAGCGGTGAACTGACCAGGGACGCCGCCCAGCTCGCGATCGAGCACTTCTGGGCCGGAGCACTGCGTCGTGCCGTCATCGAGGGCGATGTCGAGAACGGCTCGGTGATGGCAGGGCAATCGGTCGGCATGGTGGCCGCCGAACAGCCGACGGCTGAGATCATCCAGGAGCTGGTCGGACAGGCCGTTGCGGCTTTGGTCGCCCGAAACCACGTGTTTGCCTAGCGCGGGGATGGCGACGCCACGCAGGCTGCTGGCCCGGTTGCGCGAGACGATGGCGCACGACGCTGCGCCACTGCACGAACTCGCAGAACTGGTCGCGGCGGAGCTGGTCAGCGAGGTCTGCTCGATCTACGCCGGCCGCCCAGGCGAGATCCTTGAGCTCGTCGCCACCCAGGGGCTCAACCCGCAAGCAATCGGCCGCACCAGGCTGCGCGTGGGCGAAGGGATCGTCGGCCTTTGCGCGGCCACAGCCAAGGTGCTGAACCTGCCGGATGCGCAGAATCACCCTGCGTTTGCCTATCGCCCTGAGACCGGCGAGGAGCCGTTTGCCTCCATGCTTGCGGTGCCGGTACGCCGGGGCGGGCACACGCTGGGCGTTGTCGCGGTGCAGAACCGCAATCCGCGCGGCTACTCGGACGAAGAGGTGGATGAGCTGGAGACCGTGGCCATGCTGTTGGCCGAGGTCCTGGCGTCACTCGGCGCTGCGGACGGTGCCGAGGAGGGTGTCGCTGCGACTGTGCCGCGGGTGTTTTCCGGCTCATCACTGGTCCCGGGCATCGCAATTGGGCCGGTCGTCCTGCACGGCGCGCACGGCCGGCCTTCCCGGCTTCTGGCGGACGATCCGGACGCCGAGTTGACGCGGCTGCAGGACGCCTCGCGTCGTATGCAACAGGGGCTGGACGAGCTGTTCTCCGGCGTGCCGGAAGGGGTGGCCGGGACCGCCTCACGCGAGGTGCTTGAGGCCTATCGCCTGATCGCGGCCGATGCCGGCTGGCTGCATCGAGTCTCTGACGTCATCAGGGGTGGCCTTTCTGCCGAAGCGGCCGTGCAGCGGGTCGCTGGCGAGCTGCGTGATCGCATGCGCAGAATCAGCGATCCATACCTGCGCGAACGTCTTGCGGACCTGGAAGATCTCGCCGGACGGCTGTTGGGCGCCCTGGCCGGCAATGTGCCTCGGCCGCCTGTCCCACCCGGGGCCATTCTGCTGGCCCGCCGACTGGGCCCGGCTGAACTGCTGGATTGGCACGCGGCCGGCATCGGTGGCGTGGCAGTCGAGGAGGCCAGCGCCGGAGGCCATGCCGCCATCCTTGCCCGTGCGCTGGGCCTGCCGTCGGTCGGCGGCACCAGGGGCATGCTGGACTCCGCCGAGCCGGGAGACGAGGCCGTCGTTGACGCCGACGACGGGCAGCTCGTGCTGCGGCCCGAGGCGGAGGTGCGCGGCACCTACCTTCGGGAACTGGAGGCCAGGCAGGCGCTTGCCGCGGGCTGGGCTCCACTCCGTGGACGCCCGGCAATGACCTGCGACGGCGTTCACGTGAGCCTGATGCTTAACGTTGGGCTAACCATGGAGGTGGCACAGCTCGATACCACGGGGGCAGAGGGTATCGGGTTGTATCGCACCGAGATCGGCATGCTGGCGCGTGGCGAGATTGCGGACGTGGCCGAGCAGGCGGCGACCTATTCGCGTGTGCTGGATGCCGCGGCAGGGCGTCCGGTGCTGTTTCGCACGCTCGACCTTGGAGCTGACAAACTACTGCCGGGCGATGCGCCGGAGGAGGAGAACCCAGCCATGGGCTGGCGCTCGCTGCGCATCGGCCTGGATCGGCCGGCGCTGCTGCGGCGACAGCTGCGTGCCCTGCTGCTGGCGGCTGGCGGCCGCAGTCTGTCGATCATGTTCCCAATGGTCGCCACGGTGGGGGAATTCCGGGCTGCGAAGTCGCTGCTGCTGGCAGAGGCCCGCCGGATGCGCCCGGCGCCCGAACGCCTGCAGATCGGCACCATGCTCGAGGTGCCGGCGCTGATGTGGCAGCTCAACGAATTGCTGCGCGAGGTGGACTTTGTCTCGGTCGGGTCCAATGACCTGCTGCAGTTCCTGTTCGCCGCCGACCGGGGCGCGCCGGCCCTATTCAACCGCTACGACCTGCTGTCGCAGCCGGTTCTGGGACTGTTGGAGCAGCTCCTGGTCGCAGCGAAAGAGGCAAAGGGCGGTTCAGGCGTCCCCATCTCGCTGTGCGGTGAGGCTGCGTCTCGCCCACTGGAGGCGCTGACGCTGGTCGGGCTTGGCTTTACCAGCCTGTCGATGGCCGCGTCCGGCATCCTGCCCGTCAAAGCCATGCTGGCAGAACTCGATCTGGCCGCCTTCCGGCCAGTGCTGGCATCGATCCGCCGCAATGCCTCGGGCGCTGCCAGCCTGCGGGAGCCGATTTCCGTCTGGGCGCGCGAGCATGGACTCGCCGTTTGAGAGAAAGCGCCTAGCTGTCTGACGAGTGAAAAGACGATTCGACTGCGGACGAAAAGAGTAGCAATGTAAACATGTTGGAATTGCAACCCACCCTCGGTAACCGGGTAGGCGCGCTGCAGGAAAACAACCATGGCTAGCAGATAGCCAGAGCAGTATGTCGCCAGCGATGCAACCAAAGGACATGGCACCGAGCGCCCCGCGGGCTGGTGGCGATCTCCGCACAGCGCGCGAGCGAGTGGGCTGGTGCCTCGAGGACCTTGCGCATTCATTGCATATCCGGCCATCGTATCTTGAGGCGCTCGAGGCCGGTCGGATCAGCGAGTTGCCTGGCAACGCTTACGCCCTCGCGTTTCTGCGCAGCTACGCGACAATGCTCGGCCTGGACCCGAACGACGTGGTGCGGCGGTTCAAGGCTGAGGCGGCGCAGGTGAACGCGCGGACGGAGTTGGATTTTCCGGTTCCCGTTCCCGGGCGGGCTGTACCGGCCGGCGCGGTGGTGCTACTGGGTATCGTGCTGGCGGTCGGTGCGTATACCGGATGGTATCGCCTGTCGGGGGAGGGCCGGCTTCCCGCCGAGGCCATCATCCAGGTGCCGACACGTCTGGCATCGCTGGTGGAACAGGCGCCTCGGCCCGAATTAGCGGCGGAGGCGCCGACCCCCGCCCCCGCGCCCGCTGCGCCGCCACCCGTGCAGCAGGCGGAAGCGCCGCCTGCGCCGGTGATCTCGCCCAGTTCCGCCGCGGCAGCGGTGCCGCCCCCGCCACAGGATCAGCCCCGCATTGTATTGAGGGCCAGTGCCGACGCCTGGCTGCAGGTTCGCGACAGGTCGGGCCAGGTGCTACTGAGCCGTACCCTGCGCGCTGGCGAGACGTGGGACGTGCCGGCCAGGTCCAATCTCTTGCTCACCACGGGCAATGCCGGCGGCACCGATCTGCTGGTGGATGGGGTGGCAACCGGCCCGCTCGGTGGCAACGGTGCGGTGCGGCGCGATCTGCCGCTCGACCCGGACCAGATCAAGGATGGAAAGCTGATGGCAACCAGCCTGCGCCCCGGTCCCCTGTAGCGCATCAGCAGTGAAGGCCCCATTGTAAGGGCGCCACCGCATACGGAGAGTCATGGCATGAGCTATCGGCCGTACCAGGAGATCATCCGGCGGAAGTCCCGCCGCGTCTATGTCGGCCGGGTGCCGGTGGGTGACGGGGCGCCGATCAGCGTGCAGACGATGACCAACACGCTGACCACTGATGTGACGGGCACGGTGGCGCAGATCAGGCGAGCCGATTTGGCTGGTGTCGATATCGTCCGCGTGTCGTGCCCCGACCAGGAGAGCGCGCGGGCACTCAAGGATATCGTGCACGAGGTCAATGTGCCGATCGTCGCGGACATCCATTTCCATTACAAACGGGCGATCGAGGCTGCCGACAGCGGTGCAGCGTGCCTGCGCATCAATCCCGGCAACATCGGCAGCAGCGAGCGCGTGAAGGAGGTCATCAAGGCCGCGCGCGATCATGGCTGCTCGATGCGCATCGGCGTCAATGCCGGCTCGCTGGAAAGGCACTTGCTGGAGAAGTACGGCGAACCGAATCCCGAGGCGCTGGTCGAGAGTGCGCTGTATCACGCCGACATCCTGCAGCAGCACGACTTCCATGACTTCAAGATCAGCGTGAAGGCGTCCGACGTGTTCCTCGCGGTCGCCGCGTACCAGCAACTGGCCGAGGTTTGCGACCACCCACTGCATATCGGCATTACCGAGGCCGGCGGTCGGCGCATGGGCACGGTGAAGTCCTCGATCGGCCTGGGTTCGCTGCTGTGGGCCGGCGTCGGCGATACGCTTCGCGTATCCTTGTCCGACGAACCCGAGGAGGAGGTCCGCGTCGGGTGGGATCTTCTGAAGGCGCTCGGCATCCGCCACCGCGGTGTGAAGGTTGTCTCCTGTCCATCCTGCGCGCGACAGGGCTTCAATGTGATCGAGACGGTGCAGACGCTGGAGGAGCGGCTGGCGCATATTGAGACGCCGATCACGCTCTCGATCATCGGCTGCGTGGTGAACGGCCCTGGCGAGGCGCTGATGACCGATATCGGTCTGACCGGCGGCGGCAACGGCCGGCACATGGTGTATCGCGCCGGCAAGACGGACCACACGATCGAAGGCACGGCGATGATCGAGCACATCGTAGAGCTGGTGGAGGCGAAGGCGACGGAGCTTCAGGCCCGAAGGAGGCGGAGAAGCTCGCTGCCGAGTAAGAGTTACGGTGGGAAGAAGGCCTACTCCGAAACCTGGCACGGGAGGGTGATATGGCTCTAAAGGTGCGCGAACTCGCATATGGTCGGCTGCGGTCACCGGACCTCGACGCCGAAGAGGAATTTCTGACCGCATTCGGCATGGTGCGCGCGGCTCGCGCGCCGACTGCGCTGTATATGCGGGGCACCGATCCGGTGCATCACATCCACATCACCGAGAAGGGCGATCCGAAGTGCCTGGGGTTCGCCTGGTCCGTCACCAGTGAAGAGACGTTGCAGGCGGCAGCCAAGTTGCCGGGCGCATCGGGCATTGAGACGCTGGATGAACCGGGCGGTGGCAAGCGTGTTCGCCTGACCGAACCGAATGGCTACACGATAAATCGTGCATGGCATTGAGACCGTGGCACCGATCCAGGTCGTGCGTCAGGCAATCAACTCTGGGGTAGAGCCGCTGAACCGGGCGGGTGAAGTGATTCGTTTCGCCTCGGGCCCCTCCAGCGTGAAGCGCATCGGCCACGCCGTACTTGGCTCGCCGCGCAACCAGGAAACGGTTCGCTGGTTCCGTGAAACGCTTGGCCTGATCTGTTCGGACGACGTCTATGCCGGCGAGCAGGACAACATCATCGGCCAGTTCAGTCGCATCGATGCCGGTGACGACTATGTGGACCACCACGCCTTCTTCTGCATGAAGAATGAGCGCGCCGGCCTCAATCACTTCTCGTTCGAGGTGCAGGATATCGATGACGTGTTCATCGGCCACGAATACCTGAGCGGCCTGGCCAGGTACGAGCACATGTGGGGCATCGGCCGCCACCTGCTGGGCAGTCAGGTCTACGACTACTGGGCCGATCCCTGGGGGCGCGTGCACGAACACTGGGCCGACACCGATCGGCTGAATGTGCGCAATGGTGGCAATCTGGTGCCGGCCGAAGAGGGGCTGCGATCGCAGTGGGGGACGCGGCCACCGGAAAAATTCCGTGGCCACGTCAGCCCTTGATATTGGTCGCCGCTACTTCAGGTGTCTGTTGAAGTATTCGGTGATGTCGGTCCACAATTCGAACGCCGGCTTCTCGCGATAGCTGGGCCGATAATCAGCCAGAAAGGCGTGGCCCGCGTCCTTGTAGATTTTGGTCGTGACGGATTGGCCTGAGGCCGCGGCACGCTGTTTGAGTTCCGGCTCCAGGGCAACACTCGGGTTCTGGTCCTCCTCGCCGAACACCCCGAACAGCGGGCAGTGCAGGTTCTTGGCCAGGTCGAGCAGTGGCCTTGGTCGGGCGGCCGTTGTCTCGGCATCGGGCGTAGCGCGGTGGATAAAACCACCCCAGCAATCAATCGCGGCGTTGACCATGCTGCTGCTGCACGCAAACAGCAGCGTGTGCCGTCCACCCGAGCAGAACCCGATGGCGCCGATCTTTGCTGCAGCACCCGGCAGTCCCCGCAGATGCGTCGCGGCCGCTTCGAGATCGCGCACCGCCTGCGCATCCGGCAGTGCGAACATCACGGGCATCACCGTGTTAATGTCGTTCGGATCGGTCGGGCCGCCGGCGCGGGCGTACAGGTCGGGTGCCAAGGCGTTATAGCCGATATTGGCAAAGCGACGGGCGATGTCGCGGATATGATCGACCAGGCCGAACGCTTCATGAATAACGACGATACCTGGATAGTTGCCTGGCTGGGCGGGCCGCGCCAGATAGCCGGGTATGCTATCGGTGCCGCTCTGGAATTGAATCTCCTCGGCCTTGATGCGGCTGGGGTCGGTGACTGCACCTGGTATGTTGGCCATCATCTTCCTCCTTGCTTGGTCCCGTGCTGGACGCCACGATCTTGCCTCGCCCGTCACCTGCCTGCCAGTGTCCACGCCAAGCGGATGAACAGCTTGATCGTCACAACATTTCCCCACGAAACCCGTGAGATCGAGCATGCTCTGATCCCGTTGCGCGACGGCAAAAACCTGGCGGTTCGCATATGGATGCCGCGGAATGCGAGCGAGCATCCCGTCCCGGCCATCCTTGAATATCTGCCCTATCGCAAGCGAACCGGAACCTTTGAGCGCGATGCGCAGACGCATCCCTACTTCGCAGGTCATGGCTACGCGGCTGTTCGTGTCGACATTCGCGGCAGTGGCGAATCTGATGGCCTGCTGGCGGATGAATATACGCATCAGGAACAGGATGATGCGGTGGAGGTCATCGCATGGCTGGCAACGCAGCCATGGTGCAATGGCCGCGTCGGCATGATGGGCATCTCTTGGGGCGGGTTCGCTGCTTTGCAGGTCGCTGCACGACGCCCTGCGGCGTTGCAGGCCATAATTACGCTCTGCTCGACTGACGACCGGTATCGCGACGATGTGCACTATATGGGCGGCGCACCACTGCGCGCTGGCATGGGATGGGCAGGCTTTCTGTTTGCCGCGATGTGCTTTCCGCCCGATCCGGCGCTGGTGGGAGAGCGCTGGCGTGCCATGTGGTTGGAGCGGCTGAACCAGCTGCCGCTGTTCCAGGAGCGGTGGCTGCACCACCAATGGCGAGACGACTACTGGAAGCAAGGCTCGATCTGCGAGGACTACGGTGCGCTCGAATGCCCGGTTTACGCTGTCGGCGGCTGGACCGATGGCTATACAAACGCCATTCCGCGCCTGCTCGCGCATCTGGCAGTTCCGCGCAAAGGCCTGATCGGCCCCTGGGCACATGCCTATCCGCACTTCGCGCTGCCGGGCCCGCAGATCGGTTTCCTGCAGGAGGCCCTGCGCTGGTGGGATCATTGGCTGAAGGACATCGATACCGGCTTGATGCGTGAGCCGATGCTGCGTGCATGGATGACGGACAGCGTCAGGCCAGCGTCGTTTCACCAGGAGCTGCCTGGACGGTGGATAGGCGAGCCATCATGGCCATCACCGAACATCGCGCTCCATCGCCTGCATCTTACGGACCAGGGTTTGCAGCCGTCGCCGTTTTCGCTGACGCGGCGTGAGGTCTGCTCGCCGACCACAGTCGGCAAGCAGGGCGGCGCCTGGTGTCCGTTTGGCCGTGGTGACGACCAAGCGGGCGACCAGCAGGAAGATGACGCCCGTTCGCTGGTGTTCGACACATTGCCACTCGACGCATCGATCGAGATACTCGGCGCACCGATCCTCACGCTCGGTCTGTCGGTCGACCGGCGGCAGGCCAACCTGATTGTACGTTTGTGCGATGTGCATCCAGACGGCGCATCGCTGCGTATCAGCTATGGCGTACTGAATCTTGCTCACCGTGACGGACACGATGCGCCCAAGCCGTTGGAACCAGGCCGCCGTTATGAGATCCGCATTCAGCTGAATGATGCCGGTAGCGTCTTCCCGGCCGGCCACAAGATCCGATTGGCGATATCCACCTCCTATTGGCCGATGGTCTGGCCGTCCCCTGAGAAGGCTACGGTGACGATCATCGATGGCATCGTGGAACTTCCGGTGCGCGGCACGAGCGCAGCCGACCTGCAGCTTCCGCCATTGTCGCCACCCGAGACCGCCGCTCCGGAGCCGACGACCGAGATACGTCCCGGCGTGGTGCGCATCGATCGGCTTGGGCTTGAACTTGGCACCGAGGGCAGCTTTGCAGCCAGTCTCGACGAAGATGATCCGTTGAGTGCCGTGGTGACGATGTGTCAGTCGCAGACAGTGTCGCGCGGAGCCTGGCGCGTCCGCGTTGACACGCATATGCGCATGTCGTGCACGCATGATGCGTTCCTGCTGCACGCGACGCTGCGGGCATGCGACAATGATGTCGAGGTTTGTCGTCGCGAATGGAGCAGCGCAATCGCGCGCTGTCTGGCCTAGCCATCAGCAAGGCGCTGCAGCGCTGAAGAGGGACCAGCATGCGAGGAGCTTGGTGATGGATCGGCTTCGTGTTGCGCTCAGGGTTCCGGTCGGGCGGCCGCTGCCTGACATTGCTGCCTT
>Ga0170475_102939432_pt1 | contig 10275 bp, 8 predicted proteins | sample Soicark_Litter_5_FD_111474 | JGI IMG/M metagenome (GOLD analysis project Ga0170475, IMG submission 111474) | Avena fatua rhizosphere microbial communities from Hopland, California, USA. Combined Assembly of 48 SPs | reverse complement strand
CTACTATTTACTTCTAGATTTTGTTTAACCCTCCTTTACATTGTTTTTTCAGATTTTCTTGTTTTTATACTATCTATTTTTAACTTTCTCATGTTTTTTCATTTATTTATTTCTTAAGTTTTATTCCAAGTTTCCCAACGCCTTTCGCCGCCTCGTTGAAGAAACACATGGCCGGGAGCTGTTCTTGACCAGCCTCACGGGCGAGTACGTGCGCATCTACCCGATGCCGGTGTGGCTTGAACTCGAACAGAAGCTCGCAGCAATGCCCTCGACCCACCCCTCCAGGCAGCGGTTTCTTGATCGCATCAACTACTTCGGGTCTGACGCGGAACTCGACTCCCAAGGGCGCGTGATCATCCCCCCGCGCCTGCGCGAAGCCGCGACGATGGCCGGTGATGTCGACGTCCTCGGGCAGGTCAATTATCTCGAAGTCTGGAATCACGATCGCCTGATCGCAAAGATGCAGCGGGATCCGTTCACAGACGACGACGCGCGGGCGTTATCGGAGTTTGGCGTATGACGTCGGATCGCGTGCCGGAACATCGTCCGGTCATGACCGCCGAAGTGATCCGGCATCTGCAACCGGAGCGCGGCGGCATCTTCGTCGACTGCACCGTAGGCCTCGGCGGGCATTCGCGGGCGATGCTCGAGGCTGGCGCGACGCGTGTGATAGGCATCGATCGCGATCTCGATGCGCTGGCGCACGCCCGGACGACGCTCGCGCCGTGGGCCGGACAAGTGGATCTCGTTCACGCCGACTATCGTGCGATCAGCAGCGTGCTCGAGAGCCGCCAGCTCACACACGTCGACGGCGCACTCGCCGACCTAGGTGTTTCCTCGATGCAATTCGACGAACCCGGACGCGGGTTCAGTTTTCAACGCGACGAGCCGCTCGACATGCGCATGGATCGCAGCGCGGGCGACACGGCCGCGGATTTGATCGCGCACGCGGACGAACGCGAGCTCGCCGACACGATTTATGCGTTCGGCGAAGAGCGATTCTCCCGTCGCATCGCTCGCGCCATCGTCGAGGCACGCCGCGCGACGCCGATCGACACGACTGCGAAGCTTGCGGCAATCGTGAGGCGAGCCATTCCCGTGCGGGGATATCAGCGCATCGATCCCGCGACCCGCACCTTTCAGGCACTGCGAATCTGGGTCAATCGAGAGCTGGAGGGGCTGGATGCCTTCATCAGCGCGATGGCGGCACATCTCCAGGTGGGCGCGCGACTTGTCGTGATCACGTTCCACTCGCTCGAAGATCGGATCGTCAAGCATACGTTTCGCGCGCTCGAGAAGAGCGCCGACACGGCGATGAGGGTGCTGACGAAAAAGCCGCTTGTCGCTGCCGACTCGGAACTCGCGGAAAATCCCCGCGCCCGCAGCGCAAAGCTTCGCGCGGCGGAAAGGCTGGCGTAACGATGGCCGAAACCTTCGAGTACGCGATCAGGAAGGACGTTCGCAACAACCCGATCGTGCGAGAAGTGGATGAAGCACGGCAGCGGGAGTTGTGGAAAACCGTTGGGTTGATCGTCGGTCTGGTAGTTGCGGCACTGTTTTCAGCATGGCCGCACATGGAGTTGATGGTCAACGGGTATCGCATCGAGCAGCTCCAGATGCAGAAAGACATCGAGGAGGAGAGGACCAGACAGCTGCGCCTCGAAATCGAAACGCTGCGCTCACCCAAACGCATCGAAGCGCTCGCCACGACTCGTCTGCACCTCGTCGCGCCGAAGCAGGACGAGGCTGTCGTGCTCGAGCGCGCGGTGCCTGCCGAGCTCCCGTCGTCGTCGATTGTCGCGAGCCGCTGAGGTAGACGCGTGACCGACACAGCGGCCACCAATTGGCGCGAGACGCTCCGCAAGCGCGCGATCGTCACAGCGGTAATCATCGGGACCTGGATGACTGTCATCGAGGCGAGGCTGATCCTGCTGCAGGTCGTTCGCCATGCCAGCCTCGTGAAGATGGCGACACGTCAGCAGATGCGCACCCTCGACGCCGCCGCCAAGCGGGGAGATATCCTCGACCGAAGGGGACGAGTGCTCGCAACGAGCGTCGAAGCGGATTCCATTTATGCGGTGCCCTCGGCGATCGAGGATCCGAAGGCAGTCGTCGATGCATTGTGCACCGCGTTCACCGACTGTACGCCGAAGGAACGCGAGTCGCTGATCGACAAGCTGGGAAAGAATCGGCCATTTGCCTACGTGCGCCGTAAAGTTTCTCCCGATGATTTGAAGCGCGTGAATGCACTCAAGAACCTCAAAGGCATCGGCTCATTCAAAGAAGACCGGCGCTTCTATCCGAATAAAGAACTGGCCGCGCATTTGCTCGGGTACGTCGGGCTCGACAATCAGGGCCTCGGCGGACTCGAGTACACATATGACGCGCAGATCCGTGGAAAGGCAGGGACGGTGCTGGTGCAGACGGACGCGCGCCAGCGAGCGTTTGCCCGGTTCGAACGATCGCCGACCACCGGATCGACCGTCGAGCTCACGATAGACGAATACCTCCAGCACATCGCCGAGCGGGAGTTGCGCGCGGGGGTCGCCGAGAACAACGCCGCAGGCGGCACCGCCATCATCATGAACCCGCACACCGGTGAGATTCTGGCAATGGCGAACGAGCCGACGTTCAATCCGAACGTCTATCGTGAATTCGAAGACTCGGCGCGGCGCAATCGCGCCGTGCAGGATTTGTACGAGCCGGGCTCAACGTTCAAAGTCGTGACGGTGTCTGCAGCGCTCGAAGACAAAGTCATGACCCCCGACACGATCATCGACACCAATCCCGGCCGTATTCAGGTGTCGCCCGGTCGCGTGGTCACGGAGAACGAGAACCACAATTACGGTGTCATCCCGCTGAGCCAGGTCATCGTGAGATCGAGCAACGTCGGCGCGATCAAGATTGGCTTCAAAGTCGGCGCAGAGCGGATGCTTCGCTACGTCGGGCTGTACGGTTTCAGGCATCCCGTCTCGAGAGACTTTCCGAGCGAAAGCCCAGGCATCGTGTGGCGTCCGGAAAAGCTGAAAGACGATGGGCTTGCGTCAGTGTCGATGGGCTATCAGGTCGGCGTCACGCCGCTGCAGATCGTTGCGGCCGTGAGCTCGGTGGCGAATGGCGGACAGTACGTGGAACCGCGCGTGATACACGCGATCTATCGCGACAATCGACGATACGTCATTCCTCCACACGTCGAGCGCCGCATCATCAGTGCGGATACGGCGTCCGCCATGACAGAAATCATGGAAGGCGTCGTGTCGGAGGAGCACGGCACTGCGCCGAAAGCGCAGATTGCCGGGTTCACCGTTGCGGGGAAAACCGGGACAGCAAGAAAACTGGTAGACCATCGCTATTCACATACCGAGTACAACGCGTCGTTCGTCGGATTCGTACCCTCGCGTAATCCCGCGGTCGCAATCGTCGTCGTGATCGATTCACCGCACGGTCCGAATCGATATTTCGGCGGCACTGTCTCAGCGCCGATCTTCAAGCGGATTGCCGAGTCGACACTTCGATATCTCGCGGTCGGGCAGACCATTAATCCGATTCCGCCCGTGATGGTAGCGAGGCACGACGACAATCGAGATTCGGCCGGAATCTCGAGCGCGTCGACCTCCGCGAATCCGGATTCGCCGGCATTCAGTCTCGTTTCGGATCGGCCTGGGACGATGCCCGATCTTCACGGGCTCAGCGCTCGTGAGGCGCTGCGTAAGATGCTGAGACTCGGCCTCACCGCTCGCATCGAAGGCACCGGGTTCGTCGTCTCGCAGGATCCCCCTGCCGGTGCGTCGCTCGAATCGGTTGGTTCAGGTCATGTGACGCTCGCGCGCACGGCCGGCGCTCACCAGGATCAGGCGCGCCGATGAAGCTGGCCGACGTCCAGCGCACAATTGCCTCTCAGTCGAAGTCAATTACCGGAATTGCGTACGACTCGCGAGCCGTTCGGTCTGGCAATGTGTTCGTCGCGCTGAAAGGCGTTCATTCAGACGGTGCTCAGTTTGTGCAGCAGGCGGTTGAAAGGGGCGCCGTCGCGGTGGTGGCCGAGCAACCTGTCGCCGGTATCGCCGTCCCCGTGCTGCCTGTCGCCGATGCCCGGTTGGCAATGGCGGAGCTGGCCGCCGATTTCTACGGTCATCCGAGTGAACGCATGCGCGTTGTCGGCATCACCGGCACCAACGGCAAAACAACCACGGCGTATCTCGTCGCGGCAATCTTTGATGCTGCCGGGATGAAATGCGGCGTCATCGGCACCGTTGCGCATCGGATCGGAGACGAGGTGCGCGACTCGGCCCACACGACACCAGAAGCGCCCGAGGTGCAAGCGCTGCTGAGCGAGATGGCCGATCGCGGATGCGTGGCGTGTGCGATGGAAGTGTCGTCGCACGCACTCGCACTGCGTCGGACGGACGCGATGACGTTTTCGGCCGGCGTCTTCACGAACCTGACGCGGGATCATTTGGATTTCCACGAAAACATGGAAGCATATTTCCAGGCGAAGCGGCGTCTGTTCGAGATGCTTCCGCGCGGCGCGCCCGCCCTCATCAACGCCGACGATCCAAGAGCCGCCGCGCTCGTCGCCGTGACCACGAAACCGGTGACGTATGGAATCAACCGTCCCGCTGATATCGCGCCGGGCCCGTTGTCGTTTTCGATCGACGGACTCGACTTCGATATCCGCACGCCCCGTGGAACACTCCATGCGCGTTCGAAGCTGGTAGGCCGGCCGAACGTGTACAACATCCTCGCCGCCGTGGGTACGGGTATCGCCCTTGATTTGCCATTCGACGCGATTGAACGCGGCCTGCAGACACTGCAGGCAGTGCCTGGACGGTTCCAGGTTGTTTCCAGCGCCGCAGATGGCGTGACGGTCGTCGTCGATTACGCGCACACCGACGACGCACTCCGCAACCTGCTCGAAACCGCACGGCCTCTGGTGCGCGGACGGTTGATCACCCTGTTCGGATGCGGCGGCGAACGCGATCGGACGAAGCGGCCATTGATGGGCGTTGTCGCGAGCCGACTCTCCGATGTGATCGTCATCACGTCGGACAACCCGCGGCACGAAAACCCGGAGCGGATCATCGACGAGATTCGACGCGGCATCACGCCAGACACGAGGCGGGACGACGCGCCGTTGTTCACGATTGCCGATCGCCGGACGGCAATCGCGAAGGCGATTGACATCGCGAGGCCCGGAGACATGGTGCTTCTCGCGGGTAAGGGACACTAGAAGTACCAGATCGTCGGCGACGAACACGTGCCCTTCGACGACGTGGAGATCGCGCGCGAGTTGCTGGGCCGGCGGCGAACGAACTCCGGCGTCGTGTAGGCGAGACGATGGCGCCGAAGATTCGGCTGACGGCCGAATGGGTTGCGGCCGCCATGAGCGGAACGATGGTCAGCGCCGGAAGCACGGCGGAATTTTCTGGCGTGTCGGTCGACACCCGGACGCTGCGGGCAGGCGAACTGTACGTCGGCATCCGCGGCGACCGATTCGACGGCGCGGAGTTCGCGGTGGCCGCGATCGGCGCGGGCGCGGCAGGCGTCGTCATTCCACGCGGACGCTCGGCGGCGATACGCGATGCGCACGTAGCCGTGATCGAAGTCGATGAAACGACCGAGGCGCTGCAGTCTCTGGCGCACGCGACGCGAAAAGCCTCGGGCGCAAAGGTGGTGGCGATCACCGGAAGCGCGGGGAAGACGACGACGAAGGAAGTGACGGCGGAGTTTCTCGGGACGGCATATCGAGTGATACGGAACCGCGGAAACCTGAACAACCACATTGGGCTACCGCTGTCTCTCATGGGGCTCACGGCGCGTCCGGACGTGGCCGTCGTCGAGCTCGGAATGAACCATGCCGGAGAGATCAGCACGCTTGTCCACATCGCCGAACCGGATGTTCGTGTGTGGACGAACGTCGGCGAGGCGCATCTCGGGTTTTTCGAATCCATGGATGCCATCGCGGATGCGAAGGCAGAGATTCTCGAGGGCGCTGCGGCCGATGCGGTCCTCGTCGCGAACGCAGATGACGAGCGCGTGGTGTCGCGGGCGAAGACGTTTGCGGGTCGAGTCACCACGTTCGGCGTCGAGCGTGCCGCCGACGTTCAAGCGGTTGACGTGGTCGATCGCGGCGTCGCCGGCACTCGCGCGCTCGTGACGACGCCAAAAGGGTCGTTCAGCCTGTCGACGCCGCTTGTCGGTCGCGGAAACCTGGCGAACATCCTGGCGGCGACCGCCGTCGGCATCCACTTCGATATTCCGCTGTCGACGATGGCGGACGAAGCGGCATCGCTCAAGCCGGCGCACCATCGAGGCGACGTTTTGTCTCTTGCACGAGGCGTCGTCGTTGTCGACGACAGTTACAACGCGAATCCGACCGCGACCCGGCGCGCAATCGATGTGCTGCGCACGAGCGAGACCGCCGGCCGCCGCATCGCTGTGATCGGCGAGATGCTCGAGCTTGGAGATCGCGCTGCGGCGCTGCACGAGGACGTCGGCCGCGCCGCCGTTGCCGCTGGGTTGGACGAGCTGGTGACGGTTGGCGGCGACTCCGCGCAGGCGATGGCGGATGCCGCCATCGGTGCCGGCATGAGCCGCGCACACGTGCGCTACTTCACGACGAGCGACGAGGCGGCGGATGCATTCGACTCGTTCGTCAGAGATGGTGATCTGGTACTCGTCAAGGGATCGCGTGGCATTCGGACGGACGTCGTCGTCGAGCGGCTGAAGGCGGAGTTCGCCTGATGCTCTACTACCTGTTGTACGAGTTGCCGTGGCTCCGAACGCAGGTGTCGGTGCTCAACGTCGTGCGGTACATCACCGTGCGTACTGCTGCTGCGGCAATCACAGCGCTGGCGATCAGCCTGTTGCTCGGTCCGTGGCTTGTGCGCAAGCTGCGCGAATTTCAGATCGGTCAGATCATTCGTCAGGAAGGTCCAGAGTCGCACCGCGCGAAGGCGGGAACCCCCACGATGGGCGGGCTGCTGATTCTGGCCGCGACGCTCTTACCGACTCTCTTGTGGACGAATCTTCGGAACCCGTTCGTGTGGATCGCCGTGCTGACGACGGCGGCGTACGGCGCGATCGGCTTCGCGGACGACTACCTGAAGATTGTGCGCAAGTCGCATTACGGCCTGCGCCCTCGTTACAAGATCGCGAACCAGGTGATCGTCGGAGCCGTCGTCGGCATTGTGCTACTCGTGCTGCAGAATCACGGACTCTACAACACGAGGCTGATCTTTCCGTTTTTCAAACGGCTGATTCCCGATCTCGGTTACGCGTACCCGCTCTTCGCCATTTTCGTGCTCGTGTCGTGGTCGAACGCGGTGAATCTCACCGACGGCCTCGACGGTCTTGCCATCAGTACGGTCGCGATTGCGGCCGCCACATATACGGCGCTGGCGTACGTGATCGGCAACCGCGTGCTCGCCGATTACCTTTACCTGATCCACTTCCCATCCATCGGCGAGCTGACCGTGTTCGGCGGGTCTCTAGTGGGCGCATCACTCGGGTTCCTCTGGTACAACTCGTACCCCGCAGAAATCTTCATGGGTGATGTCGGGTCACTCGCGCTCGGCGCGGCACTTGCGACGATTGCGATTCTCATCAAGCAGGAACTGCTGCTGGGGATTGTCGGGGGCGTGTTCGTGCTGGAGGCGCTCTCGGTCGTAATCCAGGTGGCGTCGTTCAAGATGACCGGCCAGCGCGTATTCAAGATGGCGCCGCTCCATCACCACTTTGAAAAAAGCGGATGGAGCGAGCCCAAGGTCATCAGCCGATTCGTGATTGTCGGAATCATTCTCGCGTTGTTCAGCCTGACAACGCTGAAGTTGCGGTGACGTCGTGGAGGCGCGCTCGTGGCTGGCGGCTCGCGAGCCGAATGTGGAAGGAAAACGCGTGACCGTGGTGGGAGCCGCCAGAAGCGGCATCGCCGCGGCGGAATTGTTGGCGAAACGCGGCGCTCGGGTGACGTTATCCGAGACGCGCGACGAAATCGCGAATGCGGAGACGCTTGAGAGACTGGGTGTGGAACTCGAATTGGGCGGACATCGCACGGAAACCTTCAGCGGTGCGGACCTGATCGTGATGAGTCCTGGCGTTCCGCCGGCACAGCCCGCCATTGCAGCGGCCCGTGCGGCTGGCGTTCCCGTTGTCGGCGAGCTGGAACTCGCGTCGCGTTGGCTTCGTGGACGGGTTGTGGCGATCACTGGAACGAAAGGGAAATCGACGACGACTGAACTGACCGGCCGGATCCTTGAAGCGTCGGGGTTCACAGTGACCGTCGGCGGAAACATCGGCGCGCCGCTCAGCGCGCAGGTCGACGGCTCGACGATGGACACGATGCACGTCGTCGAGGCGAGTAGTTTTCAGCTGGAGCAGATCGAAACGTTTCACCCGTGGATCGCCGTGATGCTCAATTTCTCGCCGGATCATCTCGACCGACACCCCACCGTCGCTGCGTACGGCGCCGCGAAGGCGCGAGTGTTCGAGAACCAGACGGCGGACGATTGGAAGGTGATCAACGCGGACGATCCCGCAGTGCTCGAGCTCGCTCGGCGTGGACGGGCGACGGCGCGCGAGTTCTCCATGAGCACGGCGCTGGCGACCGGCACCGCGTTAGAGGACGGGTGGATCGTCGATCGAGTCGGCGGCCACACCACGAAATTGGTCCCTCTCGACTCCATCCACTTGCTCGGGCGGCATCTCGTCAATGACGTGATGGCGGCCGCGACGGTGGGTGCAATCGCCGGGGCCGCGCCCGCCGCAATGACAGCCGCGGTGGATTCGTTCCATGGCCTGGAACACGCGATGGAACTCGTCGCCGAGGTGGGCGGCGTTCGGTTCGTCAACGATTCGAAAGCGACGAACGTCGATGCGGCGCTGCACTCGATCGAGAGTTTCGATGGGGACATTGTCCCAATCATCGGCGGCAAATTCAAAGGCGGCGATCTTCGGCTGCTGCGGGAACCGTTGAGGCAGCGCGCGAAGGCGGTCGTCGCGATTGGCGAGGCCCGGCCGCTTCTGCGGGACGCGCTGGCGGGAGCGATCGACGTACATGAAGCGGAGACTTTCGAACACGCCGTGACGCGCGCGTTTGAGCTCGCGAAGCCGGCTGGCGTGGTGCTGCTGGCACCGGCGTGCGCCAGCTTCGACATGTTCCGCGACTACGCGGAGCGTGGCCGGCGTTTCAAAGAGGAGGTTCGAAAGCTGGCGGGTGAGCGGTGAGCTGTCGTCAGTCGGTCGCCGCGTTGAAGGACCGTGCCGCTGGGAACACAGGCCGTTCCGGTCTGTGAGGCGGGTGCCTTTTTCCACGGCCGACTGATGACTGCTGACCGCTCACTCGTCGTCGGAGCGCAGGCCTTGCGGCCTGCCGTGTGTTTCGGGTCATGTGGACGTGAACTATAGGGGTTGAATGGCGCGGAAACTGAAATCGGATCGAGTGCTTTTCGTCACGACGATTCTGCTGGTCGGCCTTAGCGTGGTGATGGTCTACAGCGCGTCGGCCGTGGTGATGATGGAGAAATTCCAGCGGCCCTACCTGTTTTTGACGAAACAGGCGATGTGGGCTGCCATGGGTGTGGTCCTTCTCGGCGTCGTGATGCGCTTCGACTATCACCATTACAAACAGCCGGTGCTCATCTGGATCTGCCTCGGCTGCGCCGCGCTTGCGCTCGTCGCTGTCCTGTTCTCGCCACCTGTTAATCATGCGCGACGGTGGTTCGCTGTCGGCGGTCTTGGCATCCAGCCGTCGGAGCTCGCGAAACTTGCGGCCATTTTCTTCATCGCCGACACGCTCAACCGGCGGATGCACCGCATCAACGAATTCAACTATGCGCTGTTGCCGATTGCCGTCGTCGTCGGCGGTATTGTCGCCTTGATTTTGCTGGAGCCGGACTTCGGCACGTCGATGTCATTGCTGCTCATCGCGGCGGTGATGGTCTTTGCTGCGGGAGTGAACTACAAGTACGTGTTCGGAGTGTTGCTTTGCGGACTGCCGGCCGTCGTGTTCCTCGTCATGGGTACAGCCTATCGGCGCCAGCGCGTGCTGACATTTCTGGATCCCTGGCGCGATCCACTCGGCGCGGGCTTCCAGATCATTCAGTCGATCTACGCTGTGGGGACCGGCGGTGTGTGGGGCAAGGGGCTGATGAACGGCGTTCAGAAACTGTTCTATCTGCCAGAGCCGCACACCGACTTCATCTACTCGGTCATCGCTGAAGAGCTGGGGCTTGTCGGCGCAACTGCGGTGGTGATTTGTTTTGGCGTGATCACGTG
>Ga0170475_121450570_pt1 | contig 10279 bp, 1 predicted proteins | sample Soicark_Litter_5_FD_111474 | JGI IMG/M metagenome (GOLD analysis project Ga0170475, IMG submission 111474) | Avena fatua rhizosphere microbial communities from Hopland, California, USA. Combined Assembly of 48 SPs | reverse complement strand
GTACACAAGAAACAACGAGGGGGTAAATCACATTCACATCTTCCCTCCACATTAGTTCCAGTAGAATCTAAATAATGTACTTGACAAGATGAACAATCTTCTGGATGAGAATTATCACAAACACGAGCGGAAGTAGTAGCCGGGGAACGACAATCTTGATCCACACCCTTGTATTTAAATGTAATTGGATCAAGTACTACACGACAAGACGTGATATTTTTTCTTGGTAATGCTTCATGACAACGATGTAACATATATTCATATCCATCAGCACATTTACCTCCATCTAAACAAGATTCTTCCGGGACACAACGAGCAAATTGATGACATGTATCATATAAACGAAGATTAGGAAATGTACCAGTAAAACTTGGATCAAGTCGTTCCCTTGGACAACCACCTCCTTGTGCACGACTACTGGATGAATCTAATTCCACCCGAGCAAACGTAGCTTCAGGGTCTGGTAATTCAAAATCACCATTACAAAGAGCACCTCGAGGACAATTTAAACAAATTTCACCAAATCTTCCATAACTACCTGGTGGACAACGTGCAATAACTGCAGATTTTAACAACACGGCAGAAGTAGATGGTGGTGCGGTGGAGTTTGTCCAAACACCACCTAAACTAGCATTATTATTTACTGATGCGTCATACCCAGCTGAACCAGCTTGTAATACGAATCGATCTCCTTCATATTTTTTAAGAAATGATCCCTGACCTTGAACACAAACAAAAAGAGATTCAATGTCGGGTGTATCCGCGTTGGTTAAACAACGTAATGTGGATTGACCATTACGATCCAACGCACCAGAAATCCATTCCACATCATCTGAACATGATTTACCATTAATAATAACATCTTGTGTAATAGTAGAAGCATCTTTAGGATCTTTCCATCCCATATTTTGACCACGTACCGTAACAGATACACCTCCCCTGGAGGATAGAAATGGATTACCATATTGTACTGAACCAGGTGCTAATTCTTCAATTTGTGGTGGTAAGTAATCAATCTTAGGAGAAGTTGCATTACGTTCTTGACCACCAACTATAATTCTCACACCGAGATTTCTTCCCGCACCAAATGGAATCATGAATTTAATTAACGTATCGGTATGTAAACATCCCAGAGCTGCGGTACAACGTAAATTATGATTACCTCCACTAGTTGTGGTTGAAGCTTCAAATTCTATTCCAGTTTCTAAATCAATAAGAAAAACACGTAAATCACCAGGACTGGCAATAATATCATTACCAAAATTAGATCCCTTTAAACTATATATGGCAGGTACAACACAAGCTCTTGGAATTTCTCCCTGACCTTGTGTGATAACAATTGCATCAACACGTTGTTTATAGGTGGATTCCGCTTCAAATTGATAACATCCAGAAGTTGGTGCTAAGGGTAAAATTTGATCCGGTTTAGCCGCACGAAGGGATGGTGCATCATGTGGAAATGATATTAACCCAGCACGAGTTGCATTACCTAAAACTCCAAAATCATAATCTGTTAAAGGACCTTGGGGAGCCAAATATGGTACAGATAAAAATGCCTGAGAACGATCTGATACAATGTAAGCACCAACTAAACCATATTGACTATTTTGTGCTGAAAAATTACCAAATACTAAACTAAGTGGATGATCAGCGGGTAAATCTGACAAGGTAATAGTTTTTCTATATAGACGAACACAAGAAAATGAGGGAACTGAACCTACATCAACTAATGAACCAGACAACGTATAGATAAAATCTGGTACTGAGTTACTACAGGCAATACTGACAACATCAAATACTCCAGTAGGATTTTTTACCGCACTAGCACCAAATACTGCGGTTTCATTTGGTAATCGAAGAACTTGTACGGATTCAGTGAAGGTTCCATCACCTTGTACCTGTAATGAACTACGATAGACAAACCCAGTTGGTTTACCACCAGATCTCACCGCTTTACAGGTTGTATATTCAATCACATCAAATGACCCATTCGCGGCAGTAGACCAACGAGTTCCTTGACCTAATCTTGCATAAACATCTTGATATAATTCTCGTCTATTATTATTATTATGGGTATCTAATCTTCTTCTCCCGGCTGAAATTCCACCACCACCATCATCAATAATTGGTGCATCATAACTAAATGTTAATGGAGCCACGCTAGTAAACACTTGTCCAGCTACCGTAATACGAATTTTATGATTTGCACCTAGATATGGTAAAAGCGGACACATAATATTATTATGATCCGTTCCTGGATAAATAAATTGATCTACTTTATCCCTAGCAGAACGACGAGCAAGTAAAATAACATTTCCCGCCGTAGTAACAAATTCAACTTTTAATTCATCCACACCAAAATTAGAACCAGTTAATAATAAATTAATACGTGTATTAGTTGCTTTATCAATGGCATCCGTTGGACCAGTTTGTGGTGTAATCGAAGTTAGCGATGGTAAACCATAATTTAATTTCACCCCAGCTTGTGCTGAACGAGAACTTTGTGTTACGGTAATGGTAAATTTAACACCTTCACCAGCGGGTAAAGAACAACGAATATATGTGTGTGAAGATTGAACAACGGGACAAGGTTTAGATCCAATTGTAACCACAGGTGATGGTCCTTCATCTGGTGGAATTTTCGAAGATGAGAAATAACGACCAAAATTAGATCCAGCAATATTTAGTATTTGTCCACCATTAGTAAAGGCTAAATTATGTAGTGCCTTCAATTGTCCATGAATCAATTACTGGTGCGGTATATGTTAATAATGGTTGAGTAGATACTGTGACATATTTATTTACTTGATCTGGACGTTGACTGATAATAGTTAACGTAATGGGTAAATCTCTACCCGAACCTTGTGGGACTTGACATGAAACTTGTGTATGAGTCCAAGTTGGGTTAACACAAGTAACTGGGAATGAACCACCAACTGGTCCGAATGTTAATGTACCACCAAACGCGAAATTCTTACCAAATACTTGAAGTAAAGTTGAACTTCCCGCTGTTGGATGTTCATTATTAAACGACGCAGAAACTGAATCAATTTGTGGATCTGCGTATTGAACATACTCATAACGATGATCATCCACAAATGAACGGGAGGAAAATGATGTAACTACCAATTCATTATCGGATCCTTCACCCGCGGGAACAAGCACACGAACACGGGTACATTGTTGATTATCCGTAAAACTTGGTCGGAAATCTTCAATTGTACTAGGCCAAAGCACAGTTACCGTATCGGAACATGGTACGGTAGTAATACTAACTTGTGGTGCAACAACATCCCCAATCGTAACAATAGGACTAACACCAAAAAAAGTTCCAAACACATCAATTTGTGTTGTATATCCCGCAGTATCAAATCGTGCCGCGTCTAATCGGGTAAATGGAGGATCAGATAATTGAGCACCAAACACGAGAGGATTACTTTTATCAAAAAATAAATCACCCGTACTACCTTGTGGACAAACCACACGAAGTGAACCAGGAGCATCCGAATTACTTGAATAATTGTATGTGTATGTGTTACTAATCGATCCGCGGTTACCGGGTTACCATTTAATAAAGTAGTACAACATGCTTCCGATGCACAGAAATTAATACCTTGTAATGTAACTTTAATTTGATTTAAACCTTTAGGTTCAGCAAATACATAACCAGGTTTTACATATGGAGCATCATAAGTAAATGTAAATGTTTGTGGTGCAAATACGGGTGTGGTAAGAACTGGTGAGGATAAATATAATCGAACTGTTACGGATGCCACTGCTGTGGTTTGTTCTGGGGTTAAAAATTCTAAAATTCGTGTAGATGATGGTGCTAATGCACTAGATAATGGACAATCAACAGCCGGGTTATACTTAGTTCCTGGTGAAGTAATCGTACCCGAATAGTAATAATTGGATGGAGTAACAATTTTACCACCAAAATCAATTTTTAATGCAGCTCCTGGTGCACACGCGGCGAAACCAATACCTCGAAATCGTGCTATGGCATTACCCGCAGTAGTTCCATTAGTAATCTTATATGAGTTTGAAATCGATAACGTATCATAGGAAACAATAGCAGACGATAATAAACGAGATGATACTTGATTACGTACTCTTACTTGAAATTTCATATTAGTACCAACACCTGGAATTGATTTACACACTATTGAAGTATGATCAGTTACAGCACATTTTGATGTTACATCATAATTTGTTGGAAAAGAATCTGGACCATACGTAACTGATTCTAAATATGGTTTACCTGGTGGACCAAAATTAGCCCCAGATAACGTAAAGGTTGTATCACCATCCACATTCCATGAACTAGTTGGAGACACCGTAGTGATAGCTGGATCCCCATAAGCGGCTAAATCGGATCGAGATAATTGTCCATCCACAGTTAATTGCCATCCTAAAGCATTACCCGCCCCAACATTCGTTTTACAAGTAACTTTGGAATGAGGAACAAGTACGGAACAATTAATTGCGGTAAATTCACCTGGATGAAGTTCATCTCCATAGGAAGCGTTAATAAATGCACCATTTGCTGGACCAAAATGAGCTCCAATTAAAATAATATCTTGAAACCCGGAAGTTAAAGCGTGTGAACTACCATCTCCTAAATAACCACCAACTACGGGTGACGCATATGAAAATGTTCCCGCATTGGGTTGTACAATAGCATCTTGTCCACCAACACGAAGAGTCCAAATATGATTTTTACCAGTACCTTCCACCGTGGTACAACGTATTTGTGTTTGTGCAATAACCACAGCACAAATAGTTGGGCGATAGACAATAGTAGTACCACTTGGATACGCAATTGAACCACGTGAATAGGAAGCTTCAATGTAATCACAATTTGCACCACCTTGTTCAATGGAAGGGGCTGAAACACCACAAACTGGACCAAAACCAGTACCAGATAATGTAACAATATCACCTCCCATTGTAGTTCCAACAGTAACTCCTGGAGTAACTAAAGTAACAATTGGAATTTCAAATTTAATTAAACCAGGTTGTGGTAATAAATTTGTTTGACCACCCCATGTAACATAGGCTTCCACACTAGCACCAACACCCGGTCCAGAAGTTGTACAAATTAAACGGGTAAAACCAAATCCAACTGGAACAGTACAACCTGTTAGAGGCCAAATACGATCATCCGCGGATGATAATGCATTTAAACCACGATATAGTAAATAAGCACTGTCTGGTGCAGAAGTTTCAATTCCATAATTCGATCCAATTAACGTTAATGTTGTACTTCCATCAGCATTTAATGTAATATTACTACCAGCAATAGGTTGTGTAATGGTAGGTAATCCATATGAACCAATTGTTACGTATGGAGATAATTGTAATGTAGATTTTACTCGCCATTGCAATGTACTACCTAAACCATTTAATGAAGCACTAGGACAAGTAATTACATGATCTGCCGTGATGGAACAACCACTTGACATGGCACGACATCGATTATTGAAATCACACATTTCCACATAACTATCACGAGAAAATACACCAAATTGTAACAAATCACTTGTTCTTCCAATACATGTTCCCGTTATGGTAATTGTAGATCCACCCGAAGTTGACATTGGAAACGCTGGTGAGGAAGCAACTACGGATGTAATTTGTGGTACGGGCCAAGTAATTGTAGATCCACCATAATCTAATACGTAATCTGTACCAAAACTAATACTAGTACTGGAAACTTGAATTCGTACTGTCCATAACACAGTACCACCTGATGAACCCGCGTTAACATTACATTCAATCCCAGTATTAAGTTTTGTTACCGCACAATTCGTTGCAGTATAGATTGGAATTACAGCTGGTTCACCAACACTTTGTAAACGACGATAGGAAACAATAATTGAAGTAGTAGCACTGGTAGTGGTAAGGCCAAAATTAGTTCCATTAATGACAACACGACGTACTGCATCCGTAGTTGCACAGGGTAAATATTGATTAGAACCCATTAGTGAAAGTGAAGAAATTGATACATCATTTACATTGATTACTTTAACGGTAATAATACCAACACCTGTTAACGCGGTAGTATCGGTAACTGTTAATTGTAATGTATATGTTTGTTGTGTTTCATAATCAAGAGTTTGTCCACTAGCAATAATTAATTTAGACCCAGAAATTGCAAATATACCATTTCCAGTTCCACCAGTAATACTAATACCTAATTTACTTGCTACGGGTTGATCCGATGCGTCCTCATCCGTAACTAATGCGGAGAAATCCGCAATAGCAGTTAATGGACCACATTCAGTTTGATTAAGAGTTTGTACAATAACTTGTGGAGCTTCTGGTAAGTCAATTAAATTTACTCGCGTGAGTAAATCAGCAAATAATCCACCCTTATCGGTAACACGAATGGTTAAATCATAATAATTCACTGCACCTTCATAATTTAATACTGGAGTTGGACTTGCCACGGCTAATGCCCCATTCGTAGAATTGGGAAAATAAAATGAACATGGTGCTACTGAACAACTTATAATACTAAAGGTTAATTTATCTCCAAAATCTTGATCGAATGCATACGTAAGAAATAAATTAGATACTAGAGTGTTTGCGGGAGAATTTTCCGCAATTGAAACTAGGAAACGATTTGTGGATTGATCAAAAGGTGCTTGCCAATAGGGAGGTTCATTAATATCAATAACATTGATTGTTAACACTGCTGTGTCATCTAAACCAAATTTATCGGTAACACGAATAAATAATTGCTCCACGGTATGAGTTTCATAATCCAAACTAGCTTTTAGGGTAATATTTCCATAATTCTTATCAATAATAAATAGAGAAGAAAATCCAATAGAAAATGTTAATACATCTGGAACTGCCAATAAAACATCACTATCAATAACTGAATTATCAGATGGAAATGCTAGATAGGAAGCCCATGGGTTACGGATTTGAGTTCCAACAGTAGTATTTTCTTGTAATGATACAACTTGATCCGCACCAAGAACTGGTGCAGTATTATCTGCCACCACGGTAATATTAATTGCACAAGATGATGAAGCACCACCACTGTCGGTAACAACAACACTTCCAACAAAATTTGTTCCCGTGGTGATAATTGTATCTTTTATTAACATAATAGTACCATTATTTGGAAATAAAACAAATCCTTTTCCAACAGGAAATGTTCCACCACCAGTCCACCACGAACCAGTACCAGTACTAAATGTGAAGGAATTTCCTTCATCATCCCATGCTAATAATTTCTTAATTGGATACTGATATGTATTTTGTTTCGTGAAGGAAACGGAAGATACAAGTTTACAATTTGCATTGGTTACACTAGTTGGTTTATTTGGGTCTGATGAATTGGTAATAATATAGGGTGGATCATTAATATTTAAAATATTAACAGTAAGTGTAATGGTGGAAGATTCTAAATATTTTGCCGTGGCATTGGCTGGGAATGAGGCAATATTGGTATAATCACAAAAAAATGTATATTTACGAGGAATACTTGCTGCTGGAATGTAGGTTCCACCCGTGGTAATGGCGTTACGACATAATTCATAACATCGTGAATTTTGACAATATGTACCATCATCACACCCAATAGAAACACCTTGATCAAGTACACATGCACCACCAATTTTAGAAGAAACACCATTATCTTGAGCACGAACTGTTAATGAATAACTACTTCTAGTTTCATAATCCAATAAAACGTTGGCACGTTTTTGAATCACAAAATAATTAGTTAGTGGTTGTCCAGAAACAATTTGGAAAACGTTTTGTCCATCACCACCAATAATATCAAATGACACGGTATCACCAACATCCGGATCAGTTGCGGTTAACGCGTTTGCACCTGCATGAACTGTATAATTAACAACATTGGAATAGGAAACATTTTCTGCGAAATCAACAATAAATGATCCGGAGGAAGTAAAAATAGGTGGTTCATTTACATTAATAATTTGAAATGTGAAATTATTTTCTTTAAAATGTGCAGTACCTGGACCGTTATCAGTGACACGAACATTTAATTGATAACATGGACCAACTCCACCTAAACATGTACAAGCATTTTCATAATCTAGTGCACGTTGTAAAGTAATTTTTGCTCTACCTGGAGTAGTTAAATCATCCGCTACGGTAAATAATGCTGTTGGAGTAGTTGGCGCATTACAAAATGTTGCTGGTGAAGGTGCAATGGAAAAAAATAATGATTGACTTGGTGCTGGTGAACTTAAAATAATTGCATCAGCGTTATCCGGGTCAGTGGCATCTACCGTGGCAACAACAACTCCAACTGGATGAGATTCTAAAACATAAAATGTATTGGCAGGTGGTGGAGTTGGTGTAAACACTGGATCTTCATTCACATCAACTAAATAGACTTTAAATGTCCCATCCGTAAATTTAGATTGTACAATATCACATCCACCACCACTTGATGTTGCTCGAATAATAATAGTAAAACCTCGTCCCGTACCAGATGTTACATCATAGGCATTGTTTTCAAAATTCATATCGGGTGCACTAGGCGCAACGGTAATTAATCCATTTGCGGAATTAATTTGAAATCTACCACCCGCATTATTGACTAACGAGTACGTGATAATATCGACTGCGGGTGATAAACCATCTGGATCAGTTATTCCGTAAGAAGCCATTTGATTGGCAGTTGCGGAACAAGTTCCTGAGGTATCACGACATACTACTGTACCGGAAGTAGATTGTTCTAATACATAAAATGCCATAGTAGGATCAAATACGGGAGGTTCATTAATATTTAATACTTTAATGCTAACCGTCATTAACGCGGTAGCACCAAACGTATCGGTGGCAATAATACTAACCGAGTATGTTTTTTTAAATGATTCATAATCAATTGCGGCGGCACCACCTGATGTGGTAACTAAACGACCTTGTGAATCAAAAGTAAATGCCAAGCCATCTCCCTGGGAAGTATCCACGGATAACGTAGCTGTATCACCAGGATCTTCATCAAACGTGGTAACATTAAATGATCCAGCTACTGGTGTTCCAGCAGCATCTAATTCTCTCACCGTAAAACTAAGAACAGAAGAATTATATACAAAAGTTGGTGGATCATTAATATTTTTAATATACACGGTAACTGGAATAGTAGCATTTAATATTGGGAAACGATTTCCATTTCCATCATCCTGAACAAGTACGGTGTAATTCATTACCTTGTATGGGTAAACTGGATAATATGAACCCAAACAAGGATCAGAAAATGATAAAATATTACTTGATCCACCCTTTTGGGAAATTTGTCCAGTACATGAATTAATTTTTAATTTATTTTGACACGTACTTAGTGTACCAAGAAATGAATAGGTTAATTGAGTACCAATATCTTCATCCGAGGCGGCAACTTCGGGTGAGGCTAAAATTGTTGGTGCTAATGCTGGTGAAGTAATTGTTGCATCATTTGGACAACCTGTTGTTGGTGCAACATTCCAACAACGACCAGCTACTGTATTATCCGCAGCTTTTTCTTGAATAACACGATTTGTAAACGATACCGGGAACACGGGTACATCGTTACGATCCTGGACTTGAACTTTTACGGTACAGGTAATATTACTTTTAATAGTAAATGGTGAAATAATTTGACGTAATGATGCACGAACGGTTAATGTATATTCAATCGTAGTTACTGGTGGACAAATTTCAAATTGTAAATTATTTCTAGTAACTTTAAATGCTCCATTGGTGGCTACGGAGAAAATATTATTATTGGATGAACTTTGACACGCAGCTGGTTTACTTGGATCAGCAAATGTTTGATTCATTAACCAATAATCTAACGTATACGCAGCTGTTGGTGACAATGTTGGATATAATGTGGCATTAAATGTACGTAACACGGATGCGGTAGGAGTCATTTCTGGTACTTGAATAGTAGTAGTAAAAGTAGTTTTAGAGCATGTTACATCATCCCATGATAACACGTCATTTTGTACACCTTGAAAACATACTTTAGTAGGATCTGACGTACAGGGAGCAATTCCAGAACGAACATTGGTTGCTACTGTGGTTAACGTAGTATAATGGGTAGAATTTGTAGCAGGATTTGCTAGTTGTAATCGTACCGTAGTTCCAGCAGGGCACCAATATGTTGCGGGATAAGGTGCTAAATCTGGGGCACAAAATTGTTGTTGTGCGGAAGTTGACCCTGCTGGACAAAAATATCCAGCCGCGCATGTTTTACATGTAGTTTGACCTTGTAAATCTTGATATTGACCAGCTGGACATAATT
>Ga0170475_114484487_pt1 | contig 10280 bp, 8 predicted proteins | sample Soicark_Litter_5_FD_111474 | JGI IMG/M metagenome (GOLD analysis project Ga0170475, IMG submission 111474) | Avena fatua rhizosphere microbial communities from Hopland, California, USA. Combined Assembly of 48 SPs | reverse complement strand
CCGTCGTGCAACTGATCGTGACGCTCGGTTTCATGATCATGTGGCTGGTTCCACCATTCTTGGACCTGCACCAATCTCTTCCGCTGCAGCTGTCCGACATCCTGCGACTAGTGACGGCGTACGCGCTGTGGAGCCGCCGGGAGTGGGCATTTGCCCTTACCTATTACTGGGGTCTGACCCTCAATCCACAGGCGATTCTCACTCCGGACCTGCAGCTCGACGTAGCGCCGGTCCTGCAGTTCACCTCATATTGGTTGCAGCACGTGCTGGTGATGTGGGCCGCTGTCTACCTAACGTGGGGCCTGGGACTGCGTCCCACATGGCGCAGCTACCGGCAGGCGCTCGCGGCTACCGTGGCGTGGGCTCTATTCGTCTTCGTCATCAACCGGCTTCTCGGTACCAACTACGGCTACCTCAACGGCAAGCCAGGCGGCGCATCGCTACTGGATCTGATGGGTGGGTGGCCATGGTACCTGCTGGTGGCCTTGGCCGTATTGGCGGCCGTCTGGGCCCTTATAACGTGGCCGTGGACGGTCCGGACGCAGGCCGAGTGATGTCGGTGCACGAGAGCCTCACAGCTTGCATAGAGGATCAATGGTGCAGCCTTTTTGCGTATTGACGCCGACATCCTGCGGTCGTAACGTCCGCAGAGGAGAACATCTTCAATTCCCAGAGCTATCGATCGGAGGCTTCGCTATGTTCGCTCAGGTCATTCAGGGCAAGACGTCCAACCCCCAGGCGTTGGATGCCGCGATCAAGCAGTGGCAGCAAGATCTTGCACCAGGTGCGACCGGGTGGCTTGGCAGTACAAGCGGTGTCACCGAGGACGGGCGAGCCATAGCCGTCGTCCGCTTTGAGTCGGAGGAGGATGCGCGCCGCAATAGCAATCGATCCGAGCAGGACCAATGGTGGTCCGAGACGGCAAAGCTCTTCGACGGTGAAGCCACGTTCAAGGACAGCACCGATGTCATCGTCGATGTGCCGGGCGATCCAGACGACGCCGGCTTCGTTCAGGTCATGCAGGGTCGCAGCAGTGATCCGGAACGTGCCCGGCAGCTGATGGATCAAGACTCCGACAAGTGGGCGGAATTTCGTCCCGACATTCTGGGTAGCGTCGCGGTAGGTCACGACGACGGTAGCTACACCATGGTGTTGTACTTCACCTCCGAAGCCGAGGCGCGCGAAGGAGAGCGCAAAGAGCCGCCTCCGGAGTTGCAGGCGCAAATGGCTGAGATGGACAAGCTCTCGGTTGGAGAAACAGAGTTTTTCGATCTTAAGCGCCCCATGATCATGTCCCCGGCCTGATCATCTAGCAGGGCCGGACCCGGGCGATCGGGCTGGCGGACTCGTCAGCCTCACGTCAAGAGCCCGACTTGCTAGTGATGTCCAATCGGCCGCCGGTCCCGGGCGTATTCGGCAACCTCTGCTCTCATCCCTCAGGGGTGATGTGTCTCGGGTTCTTCTCCGATACATCTGAGGTGCTGTCTTGTGAAGGGAGCGGCATGACAGTAAGGCCGGCCGGTCTCAACACCGCGATCGCAGCACTCTTCATTGTCGGGTCGTCGCTCTTTGTCCTCGGATCCGTGCCGGCGTACCTCGACGCGGTCGGGGCGACCGTCGATAGCGTGACCTATTTCGTCGGCTCGATCTGCTTTACGGGTGCTTCATTCGCACAGCTCCTGCAAGCCCAGACGCCGGCCATGACCGAGGTCGACCTGGACTCACAGCACCAACGGGCGCCGGTACGTCTCAGGGCCTGGTTACCGCATGATCGAAATTGGCTGGCTGCGATCACGCAGTTTCCCGGCACGCTGTGCTTCAACATCAGCACTCTGGCTGCCCTCGCGCACAATGCGACGGTTCAGCAGCAGGACCGGCGGATCTGGCGGCCGGACTTCTTCGGCTCCACGCTGTTCCTTGTGGCAAGCGTCTTCGCCATTCTTGCACTTGGGCGCTTCCTGAGCGTCCGATCGCGTTACTACCCATGGTGGATCGCATGGTTGAACATGATCGGATCAATCCTGTTCATGATCTCCGCGCTGGCGAGTTACATCCTTCCCAGCACGGGCGAGTTGATCAACAGTCGAATTTCGATCATCGGCACGCTACTCGGAGCGCTTGGTTTCCTGTTTGGAGCGATCTTGATGTTCCCGGCCTGGAGACAGGTGATTCGAGCAACAGAACCTGCAGCTATGACGACCCACCTCAACACACCACCCCTTGATGACACAGCCGAGTCGACGCCAAAGGAGTAGTCAATGACCGTTTCGCCCGACACCATTCCGGATGCGGTCCTGTTCGGAAACCGCTTCGCAACCCAAGAAGTGCCGAGTCGAGAGTTCCCCGAGAATGGCATGACGGCGCTCGAGGCTTTGCGGCTGGTTGGCGAGGAGGTTGCTCTCGAGGGTGATCCGGCGCGCAATCTTGCCACCTTTGTGACTACCTGGATGGAGCCTGAGGCGCAAAGAATCATCGCGGAAAACCTGCATCGTAATTTCATCGATCATGCGGAGTACCCGCGCACCGCCGAAATCGAGCAGCGTTGCATCCGGATGCTTGCCGATCTTTTCCATGCGCCCGGCGAGACGACCGGCGCCCGTACCCAGGGTTCGTCCGAGGCGATCATGCTCGGCGGTCTCTCACTGAAGTGGAATTGGCGCAAGCGTCAGGAGGCTGCCGGAAAGGCCTCGACCAACCCGAACCTGGTGTTCGGCGGCGATGTGCACGTGGTGTGGGAGAAGTTCTGCCGCTACTTCGATGTGGAACCACGGATAGTGCCCCTCGAGCCCGGCAAGTACACCATCGGCCCCGAGGACGTCAGGCTCCATGTAGATGAGAACACCATCGGTGTAGCTGCGGTCCTCGGCACTACCTTCACCGGCCACAAGGACGACATCGTCGGAATCAACGACCTGCTGCTGGAGATCAAATCCGAGCGAGGGCTAGATATTCCCTTGCATGTGGACGGCGCGAGCGGCGGATTCGTCTGGCCGTTCCTCTACCCACATTCGGAATGGGATTTCCGCCTCGAACAAGTCCGTTCGATCAACGTCTCCGGACACAAGTTCGGGCTGGTCTATCCCGGGATCGGCTGGCTGATCTTCCGAGAGAAGTCCGACCTTGCCCAAGACCTGGTCTTCGAAGAGAACTACCTGGGCAAGACCGACGCGACCTTTACATTGAACTTCTCGACTGGATCTTCGATGGTCTTGGCGCAGTACTACAACTTCGTCCGCTACGGCCGGGCCGGCTACACCTACGTCATGAAGAACATGCAGCAGAACGCCAGAGCGCTCGCCGAGAAACTCCAAGAGATGGGCCGCTTCGAGTTGATCGGACTCGACGAGGAGCAACTGCCTCTGGCAGCGTTCCGGTTGGCCGGTGATAACGACTTCGACGAGTTCGATGTCGCCTGGCAGCTGTCGGCCGAGCGGGCCTGGATGGTTCCTGCGTACACACTGCCGCCCAACGCTCAAGACATCACGATCATGCGTGCGCTCGTCAAAGAGACTCTGAGCCGCGAGCACGTCGACACCCTGGCTCGCGATATCGAGGAGGCCTGCAACACCCTTGAGAAGAAGGGAGGAGCGCACGAGTCGGAACGCCGCAAGATCATAACTGGTCCCGGCCACTGATGATCGGCTACACAGAGGCCATGATGGAGCCGATCTGCGAGGTGATCATTACCGCGGACGATGAGGACTGGCTGATCATGTTCACGCGCTCCCTGATCGAGGACCGGCTTGCCGCCTGCGGCCAGCACAGTGCGCCTATCAGATCCATCTATCGCTGGGACGGCAGCATCCACGACGATCGCGAGGTGCGAGTAGCACTACACACTCGGGCCAGTCTGGTCTCGGCGATCCTCGCCCGGGTACGTCGCGAGCACTCTTACGAAGTGCCGTGCGTCCTTGCCATCCCGGTCGAGACCGGCAACCTTGACTACATCAGCTGGGTTGTTCAGGAGACGGATGAACCAGCCGGTGATGATCAGGCCTGAGCGTTACTGCTGATGCTTGCCAGGACTGCTGAGGAAGACAATGCTTTCCCCATGGCGAACCGGAAAAGCAAGCCGCAGGCCCACGTGGGCAGTAGTAGTACGTCGCGGATTCGGCAGACCCCAATCGGAGATTTCGGGTTTCTGAGCGACGGCGAGGTATCGGCCCTGGTATCGCCCAACGGCGCCGTGGAGTGGATGTGCGTTCCTCGGTTCGACTCGCCAAGCGTCTTCGGCCGCATACTGGGTCGGCACGCCGGCACATTCCGCATCGCCCCAGTCGAGGTGACAGTTCCCGCGGATGTCCGCTATCTACCAGGCACGATGATCTTGGAAACAAGCTGGGGTACGCCGACTGGCTGGATCATCGTCCGAGACGTGCTGTTGATCGGTCCCTGGCACCATCCCACTGACCGTTCCCATACCTACCGCCGGACACCCAATGACTACGAGGCCGAGCACATTTTCCTGCGCACCATCCGTTGTGCCTCCGGCGAGGTGCAGACAACGATGGACTGTGAGCCGGTACTTGACTACGGCCGCGCGCACGTTCGCTGGGAGTACACCAACAGCGGTTATTACCAAGGTGTCTGCTCAGCCGAGGGTGTGGATCTCAAGCTGACGCTGACCAGCGACTTGCGGATCGGGTTCGAGGGCGGCCAAGCCAACGCCCGAACGCTGCTCAAGGAAGGTGACGTCCGATACGTAGCGCTGTCCTGGGGCGGAGCTCCGCCACCCATGGACTTCGCTGACGCGTACAAGCGGCAGGTCTGGACCGCCCACCACTGGCAGCACTGGCTGGCTCGTGGGCAGTTTCCCGATCACCCTTGGCGCGGCTACCTGCAACGTAGTGCCCTAACACTCAAGGGCCTCACCTATGCGCCAACTGGGGCGATCGCAGCGGCCGGCACAACGTCGCTACCCGAGACTCCCGGGGGCAACCGCAACTACGACTATCGCTTCACCTGGATTCGCGACGCTACCTTCGCGCTCTGGGGTTTGTACTCCCTGGGCTTCGACTGGGAGGCCGTGGACTTCTTTTCCTTCATCGCAGACCTCGTTGCCGGCGAGGACGACATCCAGATCATGTACGGCATCGGCGGTGAAAAGGAGCTCACTGAGAAGGACCTCGACTGGCTGCCGGGTTACGCCAACTCGCGTCCAGTTCGAATCGGCAATGCAGCCTACGCACAGAAGCAGCACGATTTCTGGGGCGCCCTGCTCGACTCGGTCTACCTGCACTTCAAGGCAGCGAACCGTCTCGACAACCGCATCTGGCAGATCTTGGACAAGCAAGTCGGCGAGGCATTGAAGTACTGGCGGGAGCCGGATGCCGGGATCTGGGAGGTGCGCGGACCGCTCCAGCACTTCACCTCCTCCAAGATCATGTGCTGGGTCGCGGTCGACCGCGGCTCCAAGATCGCCAGGATGACCGGAGAGGACGGCAAGGCGGCGGAATGGGAGCTTGCCGCGCAGGAAATCAAAGACGACATCTTGACCAACGGTGTCGATGAGCGTGGCGTGCTGACCCAGCACTATGGCACTAAAGCCTTGGATGCATCTTTGCTGCTAGCCCCGTTGGTGCGCTTCCTGCCGGCCGACGATCCGATCATCAAGGCGACTGTACTGGCGATCGCCGATGAGCTCACCGTGCATGATCTGGTGCTGCGCTACAAGGTGGAAGAAACCGACGACGGGTTCGAAGGTGAGGAGGGCAGCTTCACCATCTGCTCTTTCTGGCTGGTGTCAGCACTATGCGAGATCGGCGAATACGAGCGAGCCCGGAAGCTGTGCGCCAAACTTCTGGCCCTCGCCGGCGGATTGGATCTATACGGCGAAGAGATCGACGCGCACACCGGCCAGCATCTGGGCAACTTCCCGCAGGCCTTCACTCACCTGGCGTTGATCAATGCCGTCATCCATGTGATCAAGCTCGAAGGCCGACGACATGATCATGAACCCGGCACCTGGGCCGGCTCGATCGGGGACGGACAGTGAGCACTTGACCCAGACGGCGGCACCATGGGTGCCTGAACACGCTGACATGGAGGACCTCCGGCAAGCGGCGACAGAGTGCAGAGGCTGCGAGTTGTGGAAGCCCGCAACTCAAGTGGTCTTCTCAGCAGGCAATCCAAAGGCACCCATGGCGCTTGTCGGTGAACAACCCGGTGACGTTGAAGATCGCAAGGGCGTTCCCTTTGTTGGACCGGCTGGGCGGCTGCTGCAGGATGCGCTGGATGAAGCTGGAGTACCGCGGGAGGACGTGTACGTCACCAATGCGGTGAAACACTTCCGCTTCACCGAGCGGGGGAAGCGGCGAATTCACGCCACACCTCAGGTAGCTCATATCAGGGCCTGCCTGCCCTGGTTGGAAGCCGAATTGACGCTGGTCGATCCGGCGTTGATCGTTTGTCTGGGCGCTACCGCCGCCAGGGCGCTGCTGGGCAGTTCGTTTCGAGTTACCAAGCAGCGTGGTCAAGTCTTGGAGCTGGCCACTCCGGTTGGCGTCCGCCCGGTGCTCGCGACCGTGCATCCGTCAGCCGTACTGCGGGCAACCGGTGAGGATCGTGATGAGGCGTTCGCCGGATTGGTCGCGGATCTGCGCACCGCGCGGGATGCGGTCACTCAGCAGGAATGCTAGTGAGCCATATGTGCGAGCACTGGTCGGCGCTTGCACTGCGTGTGATCGAACTATTCAACCGATGGCGTCGTCTAAACCGTGTACGCGCGGATGCGCCCAGTCCTGCCTGTGCGGTCCACCAATTCTGAGGAGAGCCAATGTTCGACAAGATCGGGGACATGCCGCTTCATCCATTGGTGATCCATGCGGTTGTCTTCGGCATCCCGCTGGCGGCCTTACTGGCTTTCCTCTTCGCATTTCCGAAGACCCGGGAGTGGGCGCGCTGGCCCTTCCTGATCGTCGTCGTCGGAGCCACCGTGGTGACGTTTGTCGCCAGGCAAAGCGGTCTGGCGTTCGAAGCCGCGCTGGGAATCAAGCCCGGTAACCCGGTTGGCGATCTGATCTTGCAGCACTCGCTGCTTGCCAACCAGCTCTTCTACATCATGATCGTTTTTGCGGCCATCGGTTTGATCAATGTCTTCGTGGTACGAAAGAGCACTGATGGCGCCGAGGCTAAGCAATCTGCCATTGTCCGAATCGTGCTGCCGATTCTGCTGGCAGCGGCAGCGGTCGTCGCCTTGATCTGGATCGTTCGAGTAGGGGATCTGGGCGCGCGCGCAGTCTGGAATCCGACGGCCCCGCCGCTGTTCAACTTCCCCTGACCTGAGGGGCGCCAAGAGGTCGGTCGCGAGTACGCCACAAGCCGCTCTCAGTCGCCCCTGACACATAGAAATCCTCACGTAACGGCAGATGTGATTTATGTCACATCCATAACGGCTGGGTAACAGTAGCGCCGGGGACCATCGGCTTCTAATGTTCGGTTAGTCCGGCTCGGAGACGGCGTTCTGCCGCCTCTGGGGAAGTTGCATCGGGGGTGCCGCTCGGGGGCCACCGCCGATTCACGATCTCCGTAAGGAGTATTCGTGCGTGCTCAGCGCATGATCGCTGCGACGGCAGCCGTCGGCCTTGTCGCCATGTGCTGCGCGGCGAGCATTTCGGTCGGCTCTACGCCAACGGCTGACTCGGTCAGCAGTGCTGAGGCAGCGCCAAATGCCGGTGCTAGTCAAACAACCATCCCTGGGAAGCCAAGGAAATCGAAGAGCACCGAAGGCAAGGCCAAGACCGGCGCGGCGGGCTTCAAGAGGGCTGAATACGCCCAGTCGAGCAGACTGCGTACCCGAGAGGCATTCAGCGTCAGCGAGCAGTCGAGTTCCCTCTCGCTGCGTGTTGGAACTTTCAATGTTCGAACGGCACGAGCCAATGACGACCGCAGCTGGCTGCAGCGCGCGAGTGATGTGGCACGTGAGATCGCAAGCCGGAGTCCTGGAGTCCTGGCCGTCCAGGAACTCGGTCCGGGACGCGCGGACGGTACCAAGGGAACGACAACGGGACATCTGCGCCAGACCATCAGCTTGGAACGCTCGTTGCGGAGTGTGGTTGGCGATAGTCGCTATCAGCTGGTCCGAACCACGCCATACGTCAAGCCAGGTACCAACCACGGCACCCAGGGCACTCGCATCCTTTACGACACCCGAAAGTTCAAGCTGGTGAGCAGCTGCCCGGAAAAGACGGGCTCGAAGAACTACAACCCGTCCTGCAGCATGAATATGCCGCTCCGTGGCTCTGACAGTGAGTCGCTGCGTCGCAGCGCCGCATACGCGAGGTTCGCTGACCGTAAGACCGGGAAGCGCTTCTGGGTCGTCTCAGTGCATCTGGACGACCGCCACAGCAGCTCGCTCAGCACCGAAAAGAGCTACAACGCTTTACGTGGAGCGCAGGCGAGGGCCGTCTATCTGAAGGTCAACGGGCTTGCCAAGGCAGGCGAGAAGATCATTTACGCTGGCGACTTCAACTCCTGGCAGACCAACCGCGCCGGAGATGCGCCGCACCAATATCTGGTAAGCCAAGGTTTCCTCGACACCTTCCGCGCAGACACCCGGATCAATAGCAAGTACCCGACGGTCAATCACTGGGAGACCACGCTGTCAGCCAAGCAAATCCGGCTGGACTACGTGATGATCAAGGGCAGCAAGCGCGCGCTGCGGTACGAAAATGTCATGAAACGTGTCGACTCGAGCCGTCCTTCCGATCACAACCTGGTCGTCAGCGACGTCATCTTGTAGGCAGGTGATGAGCGCTGAGCTTGTCGAAGCGCCGATATCAGTGCTGAGTTATCAGTGCTGGGTCTCAACCGTTTCCCAGCGCGGCTGGGCCCTCCTCGCGACGAATGTCGATGATGTGGCCCGTCAAGTGAGAGAGCAGCACATCAAGTGACTGCCGAGCAACCTGCTCTGAGGACAGCAGCGTGCCAGGAGGTTCCTCACCGAAGGCCTTGGTGCGCATCGGTGTCCCGGTGCGCTCTGGGTTGACGCAGTTGACGCGTACGCCCGAGGAGGCCCACTCATCGGCGAGCGCCTGGGTCAGATTGACAATCGCCGCCTTGGCCGAGGAATACAGCGAATAGCCCGATCGTCCCCGCGTGTAGGAGGGGGAGGTGAACAGCAGCAGCGAGCCGCAGGATTCGGCGAGGTGCGGATAGAACTCCTGAGCGACGAAGATCGGTGCGAGGTAGTTGATGTCGGTGGAGGAGTAGATCGCTTCCTCTGAGGTCTCGGCCAGCTCACCGCGTACCAGCACACCTGCGGTGTTGACGACGAAGTCGACGCGGCCCGTCTCGTCGAGCACTTGTTGCGCCACCTTGGCGACGTCGGCACGCTTCTCGACGTACGTGCCGGTGGTCGATCGCGAGAAGGTCTTGACGTTCGCCCCATATTTACGCGCGAGCTCGGCGATATCACCACCGATGCCATATGAGCCGCCAAATACCACGACCGTCCGGCCGTCCAGTTTCTCGTGGTATTGCGCCTCGCTCAGCGGGCTAGGGCGGTCAGCCGACGTCAGCTGGAACAACTTGTCAGCGATATAGACGTCGATCGGCTCGGTGACCTTCATATTGCGCTCATGGCCTGCGACTACGGCGATCGGCACCTCTGGCAGATAACGGAGCACCACGGTGCAGTCATCCGTCGCGGTGAAGTTGGGATCTTGGGAAGCTTTGGCGTACGCGGCCTTGATCGTTGACAGCCGGAAGGACTGCGGTGTCTGGCCACGGCGGAGCAGATGCCGGGGCAGTACGTCGGCGATGCTGTTGTGCTCGGGTTCGACCTCGATGACCGTGTCTGCGGATGGGATGGCAGTGTCCACAGCCTCGTGGGTTCGCAGCGCCTCGACATTGGCGGCGATGATCGTTTGCGAAACCAGCGGACGAACGGCGTCATGGAGCAGGACGTTGCACTCCTCGTCGCCCAGCGCCCCCAGCGCAGCTGCCGTCGTCTCGTTGCGAGTCTCGGCGCCTTCCAGAATCTGGGAGACCTTGACGTACTCACCCTTCTTGACGATCGCCCGGACGTCATCGAGGAAGCCAGGTGCCATCATGACCACGATCTCGTCGATCAGCGGGGATTGCTGCATTGCAGCGATGGTGTGCTCGATGATCGGCTTCCCGGCAATCTTGATCAGCTGTTTGGGGATGTTCAGGCCCACGCGGGTCCCGGTACCGCCCGCCAGGATCACGGCAACGTTGCGCAATCTGGTCACCGGCTGAACCCTACTCTGTTTGGTTGCCTCGATCGCCAAGCTCGCTCGGTCAATGGCCGGTCTCGT
>Ga0170475_108580176_pt1 | contig 10283 bp, 18 predicted proteins | sample Soicark_Litter_5_FD_111474 | JGI IMG/M metagenome (GOLD analysis project Ga0170475, IMG submission 111474) | Avena fatua rhizosphere microbial communities from Hopland, California, USA. Combined Assembly of 48 SPs | reverse complement strand
CGCATGTTGTCAGCGACATCAGCTGGATTGAAAATGATCGCAGTATAAAAATACGCGAAGAAAATAATCATCAGGACAGTCAATACAGAATACAAGATCGTTCCAGGAGAAAGTTGCTGCACGATTGTTTCGAGAATACCACCCGGATGCTTACCACCCACAAATTGGGCAATGGTGGCTGGGAAAACCATAATAGATGAAGCGAATATGGGTGGGATAACTCCTGAAGTGTTGATTTTCAGAGGGAGATGGGTGCTTTGCCCACCATACATACGGCGTCCAACCACACGTTTTGCATATTGGATGGGAATACGACGGTGCCCTGCCTCCATAAACACAATAGCCGCTACGACAGCCACCATAAGCACGAGCACCCCTAAGAACAGAAAGGGGCTCATTTCACCCAAGCGCAATTGAGTCCACGTATGCCCTATAGCAGAAGGCATACGCGCGACAATCCCCGAAAAGATAATGAGCGATATACCATTGCCAATGCCACGCTCAGTAATTTGCTCACCTAGCCACATGATGAATGTGGTGCCTGCGGTCAAGGTCAGCATCGTCATAAGACGGAATGACCAGCCAGCATGTAGGACAATCGAGGTACCACCCACTTCCATGTGCTCCAAACCAATAGCAATCCCTAAGCCTTGCACCATGCTCAGCACGACAGTTCCATAACGGGTATATTGATTAATTTTTTTACGCCCGGACTCCCCTTCTTTCTTCAGCTTTTCCAAATAAGGCACAACTACGGTGAGCAACTCAAGAATAATAGAGGCACTGATATAGGGCATGATCCCAAGAGCAAAGACAGCCATCTGCTCAAGTGCACCGCCAGAGAACATATTGAAAAAACCGAGGATCGTTCCCCGTACACTCTCAAAATAATGCGCTAACGCCTGACTATCAATACCTGGGGTTGGAATAAAGGCACCTACTCGGTACACAGCCAGTAATCCAAAAGTGTACAAAATCCGCTTTTTCAATTCGGGAATTTTAAAAACATTTTGGATCCCGTCGATCACGCAGATTGCTCCTCTGCTGTACCACCAGCAGCCATAATCTTTTGTTTGGCGACCTGACTAAATTTATCTGCCCGTACCGTTAGGGGGACAGCCAGTTCACCATCACCCAGTATCTTTATAGGCTTGCCCAGTGACTTGACCTTCCCCGTATGCTGTAAAAGCTCATGCGTGACCAAGGTATATGCTTCAAAACTATGGAGATCTTTGATATTGACAATTTGATAGGTAATTTTGAAGATATTGGTAAAACCGCGCTTCGGTAAGCGCCGCTGCAGCGGCATCTGCCCACCTTCAAAACCAGGGGCAGGTTTGCCTCCCGAACGTGCTTTCAGCCCCTTGTGGCCACGCGAAGCCGTTTTTCCATGTCCTGAACCTGGTCCACGGCCTACGCGCTTACGCGGTTTCACTGCCCCTGCCGACGGACGCAACGTATTGAGTGTTGTCATAGGATGTGCTCCAGCGTGAGAGCTAGCTCTTTAGTCTTCAACACGTACAAGGTGTTTCACTTTGTTGACCATGCCTCGCACTTGCGGTGTATCTGGAAGTTGCACGCTCTTCTGGAGCTTAGTCAAACCCATACCACGCAAGACCAATCGGTGCTTCTCAGGGCACCCTATCATACTACGTACTAAACGCACTCTAATCTTCAATGCCTCAGCCATCTCGTCCCCTACATGCGCAGTGCTTCGCGTTGTTTCCCGCGCCCCCGAGCAATCTCACGCTTACTACGCAGCTGCACCAAGCCCTCCACAGTCGCTTTGACAACGTTGTGTGGATTATTTGTACCGAGCGATTTCGTGAGCACATCAGCCACACCTGCGGCTTCCATAACAGCACGTACTGGTCCCCCCGCAATAATGCCTGTTCCACGAGCTGCTGGCTTGAGCATCACCTTTCCAGCACCATAGTGTCCTAGCACACTATGTGGAATCGTAGTACCAGCCAGGGCGACCGTCTGTAAGCTTTTTTTAGCTTTGTCTATTGCCTTGCGAATTGCTTCGGGCACTTCATTGGCTTTCCCCAAGCCAATGCCAACACGACCAGCGCGGTTACCGACTACTACTAGGGCACTGAAACTGAAGCGTCTCCCACCCTTCACGACCTTCGCTACCCGATTCACATGGACAATCTTGTCAATATATTCTGTCTGTTCACCCAGATCCTCAGCCACCCTCGCTCCCTCGGCCTATCGCGTGCCTAGACATGTGTTAGAATTGCAGCCCTTTTTCTCGTGCCCCAAGCGCAACAGCTTTCACACGACCGTGGTAAAGGAAACCATTGCGATCAAAGACTACCTGCTGCACCCCATACTGCAGCGCTTTTTCTGCCACGATTTGCCCAACAAGGGTCGCGCCTGCGACATTGCCCCCTCTCTGACCAGTCGCCCGAAAATCCTTGCTGAGACTCGAAGCAGCAACTAAAACGCAGTTAGCAGTATCGTCAACGATTTGGGCATAGATGTGCTTAGCGCTACGAAAGACCGAGAGACGTGGCCGCTCTGGCGTACCTTGCACCTTTCGACGGACACGACGCTGCCGTATCTTACGTGCTCGACTTTTTTCTTCTGGCTTTCCCATAGACGCTATGACTTACCCTCCTTGCGCCGAATTGTTTCTGTCGCATACTTGATACCTTTACCCTTATATGGCTCCGGCTTCCGCACTGAGCGAATATTTGCTGCAACCTGCCCCACCAATTCCTTATCAATACCCCGCACCGTAATGATGGTGCGATTCAATTCAAATTCAAGGCCTTCAGGGGCTTCATATACAATAGGATGCGAGTGACCGAGCTGTAGCGTGAGTGTTTTCTGTTGCATCTGTGCTCGGAATCCAGTCCAAACGATCTCAAGCTGTTTCTCGAACCCTGCCGTTACGCCAACAATCATATTGTAGAGCAAGGTTCTACTCAAGCCGTGCAGAGACTTGTCCAGCTTTGCATCGCTACGGCGTGCAACCTCTATCGTCGTACCATTACGATGCATGAGAACCCGTGGATGCAACTGGCGGCGTAAGAGCCCTTTGGGCCCCCTGACTTCGACATGGTTATCTTCCCCGATGTGCACCTCTACTCCCGGAGGTACAACAATTGGTACTCGCCCGATGCGCGACATCGTATCACCTTTCCTAAGAATCTACCACACGAAGCAGAGCACTTCCCCTCCTACATTTTCCACCATGCACTGTTGGTCAGTTAAAATCCCTCTGGAGGTGGAAAGAATAGCAATGCCTGCACCGTCCAATACCTTTGGCATTTCTTGGCAAGAGACATAATGACGCTTGCCGGGCGTACTAATCTTCCTCAAACCTCGGATGACACTCATATTCGTGACGTCATACTTCAATGTAATGCCTAACAATCCCTGCGGATGTTCTGCCTTGTCCACACGAAAGTTGTGGATATACCCTTCTTCTTGCAGGACACGGGCAATCTCTTGTTTCATACGGGACGCCGGCATATGAACTCTCTCATGGCGAGCCGCCAGAGCATTACGCATACGTGTTAACATATCAGCGATTGGGTCGGTCATCATATGTGCACTACTCCACAACGGATATTCTCACCGCAGGAGACTACCAGCTCGACTTTACCACCCCTGGGATCTCGCCTCGCAAAGCATAGCTACGAAAACAAATACGACACATGGCAAATTTTCCTAGATACCCCCGAGATCTTCCGCACACACGACAGCGGCTATACTGACGTACCGCGAATTTCGGTGTCCTATTTGCCTTATTAATGAGCGATTTTTTTGCCATACTCTTTCTTTCCGCTCCAAGCTTAGCTCCGGAAAGGCATGCCGAGCAACCTCAGCAACTCCCTACCTTCCGCATCGGTCTTGGCTGAGGTTACGACAGTGATCGCTAGTCCTTTAATACGCTCCACCTTGTCATAGTCTACCTCGGGGAAGATTACCTGCTCCTCAATACCCAAGGTATAATTCCCACGTCCATCGAAAGCATTGCTTGTCACACCACGGAAGTCGCGCACACGGGGTAAAGCGATATGGACTAACCTATCAAAAAAATCATACATACGGTCTTTGCGCAGGGTCACTTTTATCCCAATCGACATCCCTTCACGCAGCTTGTATACAGCAATAGATTTCCGTGCCTTCGTAATCACTGGCTTTTGCCCACAGATAGCGGCAAGCTGTTCCACGCCAGCATCTAAGAGCTTGGGATTCTGAATAGCCTCCCCAAGTCCCATATTTAAAACAACCTCTTCCAAGCGTGGCACCTGCATGACATTACGATAACCAAAGCGCTGCTGTAATACTGGTACGACCTCCTGCGTGTAATATTGATGCATACGTGCAATATAGGCCATGAGATCTCCAACTCCCTTCTCTGTTCCCTACCTAACTTATTAGACATTATCCAAAACAATTTTCAGTAATTTTTAGGGTGTTAGAGAACCAAAAATCCCATTTTGGACAATGTCTATTTATCGAGGAGTTCACCACATCGGCGGCATATACGTACTTTTCTCTTATCCTCCAAGATTTGGTGCCCAACGCGTACACCGCGCTCACATTTACTGCAAATGAGCATTACATTCGAAATGTGCAATTTCCCCTCACGCTCAATAATCCCACCTTGTTGCATTTGTCGCGTGGGACGCGTATGTCGCTTGACCATGCTAACACGCTCGACAGTCAAACGCCCCTCCTGGGGAAAAACGCGTAATACCTTGCCTTGCTTTCCGCGATCTTTACCAGCGACAACTTTAACAAAGTCATCCTTTTTAATATGCCCTTGTGTTTGTAAAACAACTTTTGCGCGTGCCATACAATTTTTCCCTTACGGTATTTGCTTCTGGGGGCTTTCAGAGCACTTCTGGCGCCAGTGAAATAATTTTCATAAAGCCCTTGGCACGCAGTTCACGCGGTACTGGACCAAAGATGCGTGTTCCTACAGGCTCGCCAGCGTCATTAATGATAACGGCTGCATTATCGTCAAAGCGGATATAGGTGCCATCCGTACGGCGGATTTCCTTACGTGTCCGCACAATAACAGCACGACGGACATCTCCCTTCTTCACTGCACCATTGGGTAAGGCTTCTTTCACTGACACTACTACCACATCGCCGACACTCGCATAGCGTCGACGGGTTCCCCCCAAGACATGGAAACACTTCACTCTACGCGCTCCGGAGTTGTCGGCTACCGTGAGCAGAGTCTCCGTTTGGATCATACGCTCAACTCCTCACGCCCTGCGAGTGGGGGAACATTCGCTCCAGCCTGACGTCGTACAACCTCTAACAGGCGCCAGCACTTCGTCTTACTCAGCGGTCGTGTCTCAATAATACGCACGATATCCCCAATCTGACATTGATTGTGTTCGTCATGCGCGTGAAATTTTTTACTACGTTTGACCACCCGCTCATACATGGGATGACGCACTCGGCGCTCGACTTGTACCGTGATAGTCTTGTGCATGCGATTACTAATCACTTCTCCCAGCAAAACTTTCCTTCGACCCTCTACCATAGCCTGCTACCTTATGCGTCCTATGGGATGGACTGCAGTTGACGCTCGCGTTGCACCGTTTTGACGCGTGCAATATCCCGCCGCACAGCGGTAATACGCCCTACATTTTCAATCTGACCAGTCGCCAATTGAAAACGAAGGTTAAAGAGTTCTTCAACCAACTCCTGGTGTTTATGCTGCAACTCTGCAGAATTGAAATCACGTAATTCCCGCGCCTTCATACGATCGTCCTTAGCCGCTGTTAAACCTTTGCTAAAAAGCGGGTAGCAATAGGGAGTTTATGGGACGCCAGACGCATCGCCTCGCGTGCAACACTCTCATCAACACCATCCATCTCGTAGAGAATAAGACCAGGCCTCACGACAGCGACCCAAAATTCCGGACCTCCCTTGCCTTTGCCCATACGAGTCTCCGCCGGTTTTTTGGAGACTGGTTTGTCAGGGAAGACGCGAATCCAGACCTTGCCACCACGACGGACATAGCGGGTCATCGCTATACGGCCAGCCTCGATTTGCCGGCTGGTAATCCATGCGGGTTCAAGAGCCAGTAACGCATATTGCCCGAAACTGATCTCATTCCCACGACTTGCCTTGCCAGTCATCCGGCCGCGGTGCTGTTTACGAAATTTCGTCTTTTTCGGCATCAACATGGCTCAGGCACCCCCCGTTAGCGGCGTCCACGTGTACGCGGTTCAGGCAGCACGGCGACTTCTTCATCAGGAGACACAAATTCCCCTTTATAAATCCACACCTTTACCCCGACCTGACCGTAAGTGGTCTTCGATTCAGCAAAACCATAGTCAATATCTGCCCGCAATGTGTGGAGTGGAACACCACCTTCACGATACCACTCACGCCGTGCCATCTCCGCCCCAGCAAGACGTCCCGACGACTCAATACGAATCCCCTTCGCACCAAAACGTAGTGCCGAGGTAATGGCTTTTTTCATAGCTCTTCGGAAGGCTACACGGCGCTCAAGTTGCAAAGCAATATTTTCAGCAACGAGCTGTGCGTCAATTTCCGCCTTGCGGATTTCTTTAATATTGATGGCCACCTGTTTCTTAGTTAGATCTTGCAATTCATTTTTCAGCTTATCTACTTCTGCCCCACGCTTCCCAATAATAATGCCAGGGCGTGCAGTATAAATGTTAATCTTTGCCCGATTTGCAGCACGCTCTATCTCCACTTTCGAAATCCCTGCATGATAAAGTCGCGTCTTAATATGACGACGAATCATCAAATCTTCGTGCAGTAGATCAGCGTAATTTCGTTTTGCATACCAGTTTGATTGCCAGGTTTTATTAATCCCCAGTCGAAATCCTATTGGGTGAACTTTTTGTCCCACAATATCCCCCTTTTGTGCCTCAGCGCTGACAACTTTCTACGCGTAGAATGTGGGATTATGCAAACAATTATGGAGTGTCTCCCACACGTAAGCGAATGCGAATATGACTAGTACGCTTCCGAATTGGCGTTGCTCGCCCGCGCGCACGTGGCATGAAACGTTTAAGCGTTGGCCCTTCATCAACCATAATATGTGCGATGACTAAAGTATCAACATCGCTTATCCCGTCATTCTCTGCTGCATTCGCTACTGCAGATTTTAAAAGTTTCTGCACCGGCACTGCCGCCTTTTTACGGGTAAATTCCAAGATGCTGAGCGCCTGGCTTACGCTCTTCCCTCGCACCGTATCCACGACCATGCGTACTTTACGCGGAGAGATGCGAATATGTGTTGCACTTGCTTTCATCACCACGCTCCTTGACGCTATCTCCCGGCTGACCACTTGAGCTATTTCAGCCCCGTTGTCCGCTTTGTCATACCGCTATGGGCACGGAACGTCCGCGTTGGCGAAAATTCTCCCAGTTTGTGTCCCACCATATTTTCAGTAACATACACTGGGACAAATCTTTTGCCATTATGTACAGCAATCGTATGTCCCACCATTTCTGGGAGAATTGTCGAACGTCGTGACCATGTCCGAATGGCTCGTTTTTCCGCGCTGTTCTCCATAGCCAGAATCTTGTCTAGAAGGTGCGCATCAACAAATGGCCCTTTTTTTACAGAGCGTCCCATCGTTCAATACTCCTGCGTCTTCTCCCAACTCTCTCTATTTCCGCCGTCGCACAATAAATTTACTCGTACGCTTATTGCGCCGCGTTTTGTATCCCTTCGTCGGTACCCCCCACGGCGTAACTGGATGGCGTCCACCTGAGGTCTTCCCTTCTCCGCCACCATGTGGATGGTCTACCGGATTCATTGCCACCCCACGTACCCGTGGACGTCTACCTAACCACCGTGCCCGCCCAGCCTTTCCAATCGTCACATTTTCATGGTCAGCATTTCCCACCTGGCCTATCGTAGCCCGACATAAGGTCAAGACTAAGCGCATTTCACCCGATGCTAAACGTACCTGGGCGTACTTACCATCACGCGCCATCAGCTGTGCCGCGGCACCAGCACTGCGTACGAGCTTTCCTCCTCTCCCAGGAGCAAGCTCAACGTTATGAATCGTTATACCTAGAGGCATATCTTGCAAAGCCATAGCATTGCCTGGACGAATATCTGCCTGTGGCCCTGACATGACAGTATCCCCTGTTTGAAGACCAGCAGGGGCAAGAATATAACTTTTTTCACCATCAACATAATGTAACAAGGCTATACGTGCCGAACGATTTGGATCGTATTCAATAGTAGCCACTTTGGCTGGGACACCATCCTTCATACGCTTAAAATCGATCACACGATAGCGTCGTTTATGTCCACCCCCGCGATGCCGACTTGTAACTCGACCGTTATTATTACGCCCGCCCGTTTTCTTTATTGTCCCCAATAGACTACGTTCAGGCGTAGTTGATGTAATCTCTTCAAACGTGCTGACCGTCTGAAAACGCCTCCCAGGAGACGTGGGTTTATAACTACGGATTGCCATGTCCCGGATCCTCGCTAGACACCTTCAAAGAAGGTGATGGTATCACCTTCTCGCAAGGTCACATAGGCCTTCTTCCAGTCAGGTTTTTTCCCCTCGTGCATACGCACTCGTTTTTTCTTGCCCTGCACGTTCAGCGTGTTGACTTCCAAAACTTTGACCTGGAACAATGCTTCTATAGCCTGCTTGATCAACAGCTTATTTGCCCGTGTGTCAACCTGAAAAACTACGGTATTATGCTCTTCATTGCTCCGCATGCCTTTTTCAGTGATTAGAGGTCGCTTGATAACCTGATAATGATCCATTAAGCCAACCTCCTAACAATTCTCTCAATGGCTTCCTCAGCACAAATTATAGTCGTACAATGCAGTAAGTCATAAACATTAAGTCCTGCAACCGGTAGAACTTTTACATCTGGGATGTTGCGTGCCGAAAGATGTAACGATTCATGCGGTTCTGCCACTAATAGAAGTACTTTACGCTGGTTAGTGAAATATTTGAGCATTTGCACAACTTCACGTGTTTTAGGCTGCTGAATGTCAAAACTCTCAATAATACGAAAAGCATTTTCGCGAACCTTTAAGCTTAATACTGAACAGAGGGCTACACGGCGCTTCTTTTTGGGCATAGTATAAGCATAAGAACGTGGCATAGGACCAAAGACCGTTCCTCCGCCCCGCCATAAAGGCGAACGTCTCGATCCTGCCCGAGCCCGCCCCGTTCCTTTCTGACGCCACGGCTTTGTCCCACCACCTCGCACTGCCGAGCGACTCTTGGTATGCGCCGTTCCTTGTCGACGTTTTGCCAGCTGATAGCGCACCACCTCGTACAAAAGGTGCTCTTTGACCTCGGCACCAAAGATTGCCTCTGGGAGGTCAGTTTGACGTATCACCTGTCCGTGAGCATCATAGACATCAATATTCATCAACCTTTCCCCGTCTGCTCTATCGCGGCTGTTTCCTGCTGACTTGTATCAAGAGCATCCCACCATTAGGGCCAGGGACAGCACCTTTGACGAGCAACAGATTCCGTTCTTTTACAAAGCGCACAACCTCAAGGTTTTGCACTGTTGTCCGGGTGTGGCCATGATGCCCAGCCATCCCCTTATTCTTCCACACTCGGGCTGGGTCTGCAGAGGCGCCGATTGATCCCCCATGGCGGAAATATTCATGGGTTCCATGGGACATATTCTTCCCGGAAAAATTATGACGCTTCATGACTCCAGTAAAGCCACGCCCCTTGGAGGTACCAATAACGTCAACGTAACGACAACCAACAAAAATCTCCCCGGAGACTTCCTGACCTTCCTGACATTCCTCCAGGGTCTGTGCATCAACGCGAAATTCTCGCAGCCATTGAGTAGGACTCACTCCACTGCGCTGAAAGTGTCCACGCAACGGCTTGGTCACACGCTTCACTTTTTTTGGACCAAACCCCAATTGAACAGCGGTATAACCATCATCTTTGGCTGTCTTTTTCTGGACAATCCAACACGGTCCTGCCTCGATGGCAGTCACAGGAATAATATCGCCATCATCTGAGAAAAGCTGCGTCATCCCGACTTTACGACCGATCAGTCCTTGTAACATGCGCAAACCATCCTACAGTTTAATCTCAACATCGACCCCGGCTGACAGATCGAGTTTCATAAGAGCATCCACAGTTTGCGGGGTAGGCTCCAAAATATCGAGCAAGCGTTTATGAGTCCGAATCTCAAATTGCTCACGCGATTTCTTATCGACATGTGGCGACCGCAACACCGTAAACTTATTTAACACGGTAGGCAAAGGAATAGGGCCAGCAACCTGTGCACCTGTACGCTTTGCCGTTTCG
>Ga0170475_116310031_pt1 | contig 10284 bp, 10 predicted proteins | sample Soicark_Litter_5_FD_111474 | JGI IMG/M metagenome (GOLD analysis project Ga0170475, IMG submission 111474) | Avena fatua rhizosphere microbial communities from Hopland, California, USA. Combined Assembly of 48 SPs | reverse complement strand
CTGGACCTTCGGCGAATTGCCGGACTTGATGGAAGTGCGCCGCGGTCAGCAAACGCTGGTCGGGTTCCCCGCAGATCGACTGCATCAGCCATGTGGTGATCGAAGTGTTCGACGAGCCGGACATGGCCGCGGCGCGCCATCGCGCGGGCCTGCGGCGGCTGGTGGCGCTTCAGATCCGGGACGCCTTGAAGTATCTCGAGAAGAACATTCCCGATCTTCAGAAGATGGCAGCGCTGTACATGAACGTTGGCACGGTCGACGAGCTGCGTGAGCAGATCGTCGAGCTCGCGCTCGACCGTGCATTCCTGGCCGACGCAATGCCCACCGATGCGGTGATGTTCCACAAGCGCATCGAAGAGGGGCGAGGGCGCCTTACCTTGATCGCCAATGAAATCGCGCGCAGCGCGGGCACGGTGCTGACGGAGTACGCGACGGCCACGCGCAAGCTGAAGGATGCTCGCGCGCCCAAGGACGTCAACGACGACGTGATGGGCCAGCTTGGTCGCCTCGTGCCCAAACGGTTCATCACCGTCACGCCGTGGGCACAACTGGCGCACTTGCCTCGTTACCTGAAGGGGGTGACCCTGCGGCTCGACAAATGGCGCACCGACCCGGCCCGCGATGCTGCGCGCCTTGCCGAGTTGCGTCCGCTCGAGCAGAGATACCTGCGTCTGGTGGCCGAACGCAAGGGTGTGCATGACGCGCGGCTCGGCGAGTTTCGCTGGCTGCTAGAAGAGTTGCGGGTGAGCCTGTTTGCACAGGAGTTGCGCACGCCGCAGCCGGTCAGCGTCAAGCGTCTCGAGAAGACCTGGGCCCAGTTGAATGCATGACCATCAGGGTCATGTCGGCCGGCTTAGTATTCGCCAATGGACGCGTTCACCGACACCGGCTCGCAGCGCATCGAGGGCATCGCTCGCGAGTGTCGCCAGCGTGTGAAAAAGCGGGCGCTGCTTGCGGCCGGTGTGGCGGTGGTACCGGTGCCTGGCCTCGACTGGCTCACCGATGTCAGCGTGCTGGCCAAGCTCATCGCGGAAATCAACGGCGCGTTCGGCCTGTCGCCTGAACAAGTGGCCCGCCTGTCTCCCGATCGGCGGCTGGTGGTTTACAGGGCATTGTCCGCTGGCGGCAGTCTGCTGGTGGGGCGGATCGTGACGCGTGTCTTGGTGATTCATCTCTTGCGCGTCGTGGGTGTGCGGCTCAGTGCACAGCAGTTGGCCAAGTTCGTGCCGATCGCGGGGCAGGCGGTGTCCGCGGTGCTCACGTTCACGGCGCTGCGGTACGTCTGCGAGCAGCACATTCGCCAGTGCATTGCGATTTCCGCACAACTTCATTGCCTCAACGGCTGAATCCCGGGTTAGAATGCGAGTCTTCGGGGCGTAGCGCAGCCTGGTAGCGCACCTGGTTTGGGACCAGGTGGTCGTGAGTTCGAATCCCACCGCCCCGACCATATTTTTCCCGTGTTTCCTGCCTTGCGCGCCGGCGCAGGCACGAAGCAGTTTCCGCTTGACATGTTCTGCGATGTCCATGCGGCGGTAGCTCAACCGGATAGAGCACCAGCCTTCTAAGCTGGGGGTTACGGGTTCGATTCCTGTCCGCTGCGCCACAGTCCCCGAGAAGCCGCCTGATGGTGGCTTTTCGCTTGGTCATCATCGCCGAACGCCGGCGTAGCCTTCCTCAAATTGTTGCCGCTACAGCAACGCAAGTTCAAACGGACCCGGCATGCCAGCGTCCGGTCCACAGCGGGCAAATTGCCCAGTGCATCAGTGGCGCGCGTACTGCGTGGCCCCGAACAGCGCCTCCCGGGCGCGATGGTCCGTCAGCGGCGGACCGCTCGCCTGGGTGGACAGAACTTCCACTGCCCGTTTCACTGCCGGCCGTGCTGCGATCTCGTCGAACCATCCCTTGACGTGCGGGAAGTCTGCCCAATCGATGCCCTGGTTTTTCCAAGAGCGCAGCCATGGGAAGACCGCGATGTCCGCGATCGAATACAACGGGCCACCGATGTACTTCGACCTTGACAGGCGCTTGTCCATCACGCCGTACAGGCGCTTGGCTTCATTCGTGTAGCGATCGATCGCATAGTCGATCTTTTGGGGGGCGTAAACGCGAAAGTGATGCGTTTGCCCGAGCATCGGGCCCACACTGCCCATCTGGAACATCAGCCATTGCAGCACTTCGTAGCGGGCTGCGACGCCATCGGGCAGAAGCTTGCCCGTCTTGCCCGAAAGGTACAGCAAGATCGCGCCCGATTCGAACAATGAAATGGGCTCGCCTTCTGGTCCCTCGGGGTCTACGATGGCAGGTATCTTGTTGTTCGGACTGATGGAGAGGAACTCCGGCTTGAACTGTTCGCCCGTGCCGATGTTGACAGGGCGGACCCGGTACGACAGGCCGCACTCTTCCAGCATGATGTGAACCTTGTGCCCGTTCGGGGTGGGCCACGAATACACTTCGATCATCGTTGGGTCTCCTCCGACACGCCGTGTGTCGCCCGCCACTCTAGATGAAGCCGATCTTTCATGCTTGACGCATTCAAACGCCTGATCGCCCGAAAGTCTGGCGAGTCCGAGTGGCGCGAGGTGTCTGCCTGGGCGCAACGCCAGCAACTCAATTTCAAGCGCGTGCGCGACGAAGGTGGCGGCTTCGTGCTCGACGGGGCAATCGAAGGGCGCCCCTGGCGCCTCGAGTGGGGGCCGCCACAGCGTCAGTACATCGAAGGCCATGAGTTGCGCATTCGCATGGAACTCGGTCTGTCGCCGAACCTGCAAATGCTCGTGTTGACGCAATCGTTGTTCGAGACCCTGGAGCGCAGTGCCTTCGAGAGCTTCACCGAAAGCACCCAGACCGTCATCGATGCCAATACGCCGGAGGAGATGCGCTGGCTCGTGATGTTCCCGAGGGCCTCCGTGAAGGCAGCGAAAGCGGTGCGCCAGCATTTTCACTTCACCGGGGGCACGGAGGGTGACACGGAGCGGTGGGTCGACGGCCCATTGGCCGAGTTGCTGGAGAAGGCCGATACCGGTTTCCTCGCCGGTCAACCGCCGTTCATTTTGATGACCCTGCGGGGACGGGTCTACCTCCGCATGCAACTGGCCGATCCGGATCCCCGCGCGCTCGCTGGCGCGGTGGCCTTGTTCCAGTGCGCCGTGGCGCAGGCCATTCGAACCGCTGCCACGGTCGCCGATGCCGACACTGCCGGGCCGGAGTGGAGCCACAGCGCGTCCACCGCGTGGCAAACCCTCGGCCCCGAGGAACCCAAGAAGCCCTGACGGCAGAGGTGGAAGTCAGGTCCGTTGGGCGAAGTGCCAGCCCATCTCGGCAAGCGGCTCTGCGGTGGCTGCCGCACGGCGTGCCTCCGGGTGGATCGCTGTGCCGTCCTCGATGCGTTTGGCGATGCCTTGGACGATGCCGGCCATGCGGAACAAGTTGTAGGCGAGGTAGAAATTCCAATCTGCGAGAACGGCATCGACGTTGGTGCGGCCGCTGCGATCGCAGTATTGCCGCAGGTAGTTTTCCTCGGTCGGGATGCCGAGGTGTTCGAGGTCGACTCCGGCCAAGCCTCGGAAGAGCGCCGGTTCGATGTGCCAGGTCATGCAGTGGTAGCTGAAGTCCGCCAACGGGTGCCCCAGCGTTGACAGCTCCCAGTCGAGCAGCGCAATGGCGCGCGGCTCCGTGCGGTGAAACATGAGGTTGTCGATCCGGTAGTCACCGTGCACGATGGCCACGCTGCCGTCGAGCGCAGTCGCCGGCAGGTGCTCGGGCAGCCAGGCGGCAAGGCGGTCCATCGCGGCGATGGGTGTCGTGATCGAGGCCTCGTATTGCTTGCGCCAGCGGGCGATCTGGCGCTCGAAGTAGTTGCCAGGGCGGCCGTAGTCGGCCAAGCCCGCAGCCTGCACATCCACGGCGTGCAGCGCGGCGATCACCCGATTCATGTCATCGTAAAGTCTGGTCCGGTCTGCCGGCTCGAAGCCGGGCAGATCGGGATCCCACAGCACGCGACCCTCGACGAACTCCATCACGTAGAACGCCCGGCCGATCACGGCCTCGTCTTCGCACAGCAAAGCCATTCGCGGCACCGGCACGCATGTGCCGTGGAGCGCCGACATCACGCGGAACTCCCGTTCGACGGCATGGGCCGATGGCATCAGGCGGGCTGCCGGGCCGGGTTTGGTACGCATCACCCACGAGGACGTCGGGGTGCGCAGGCGGTAAGTGGGGTTCGACTGCCCGCCGGTGAACGCTTCGACCGTCAGCGGGCCCTCGAAGCCGGGCAATCGCCGGTCGAGGTACACGGCCAGGGCGGCGAGGCGGTCCGCCGGGAGCGCGTGCATGGCGAGGCTCAATTTTGTGGTTCGGAAATCGCGAGGAGTTTGTCCTTCGAGAGCACGATGAGGCGCGTGGGCTCGATGCGTACTGCGCCATTGCGCTCGAAGTTCTTCAGTTCCTGGTTCACTCGCTGACGAGAGGCACCGAGCAACTGGGCGAGATCCTCCTGGGCCAATTGCAGGCCGATGCGGATCTCCTCGCCTTGTTGATGCCGTAACTGCGCGCGAGGATCAACAACTGCTTGGCCAGCCGCGCCGCCAACGGCATGGTGTTGAGGTCCTGCACGAGGTCGTACATCAAGCGCAAGCGACGGCAGTTGAGGTTCAGCAGCGCGTCGTACAACTCGACGTGCTGCGACAGCAGTTCCTTGAAGTCTGCCTTGCGTACCACCAGCAAGGTGGTCTCGCCATGGACATTGGCGTCGTGGGTGCGAGGCAGGCCGTCGAACAGCGCCATGTCGCCGAACCAGACGCCGGGTTCAACATAGGTCAGCGTGATCTGCTTGCCCGACAGTGAGACCGAGCTGATCCGCACGGCTCCGTTGGCAACGCCGCACCACGAGCCCGCGGGTTCGCCGCGCGAGGAGAGCAGTGCGCCATCGGCCAGGCGACGCACAATGGCGCGCGACAGGATGTCGTCGCGCAGGGACCGGGATAACCTGGCGAACCAGCCGCCCGACTCGATGTTGTGTCGTTCGTCGGGCGTGAGAATGGGGTGGTGCATGGCATGGGTCTCTCGCGCAGCGCCGCGTCGGCAGGACGCAGGCAAGTTGATTGTCCCTGGCTCCATGGAATCCACGCAAGACAACGTCCGCAGGTGAAGCACACAGTGCGCTGCAGCGCGTGTCAGCTTGGCAATTCAGCGCGCCGTGATGGCATTGGCATGGAGGGCTGTGCGGATTGTGTCATGCGGCACGCAGGGGGCACGGGGATGGCCCACCGGCGGGGCATGCGGCTGGTCCTTCGTGCTAGAGTCATTTTTCCTACCGGTACGCGCTCGAATGCAGAGACCTCCGATCCTGTCCCTACTCGCGCTCGCGTTCTCGCTTGATGCAGGCCATGCGATGGCGTTGGGATTCGGCAAGGTCGACGTTACCACCGCGTTGGGCCGGCCTCTGAGGTTCTCGGTGAACCTTCGTTTCGATACCGCAGAGGGCCTCGAGCCGGGTTGCGTGGCCGCCGAGGTGGTGGTCGGTGACCGGCCGCTGCGGGCCGATCAGGTGCAGGCGCGGCTTGTCCGGGTAGGGTCCAGCGGCGAACGCAACATCCGGGTGACGACCGCGATTCCGATTGACGAGCCAACGCTCAATGTGACGGTCCACGCGGGGTGCCCGGCTCAGTTGAGCCGCAGCTTCGTGGTATTCGCCGATCCACCGCAGATGCTCGTCGGCACGGGCGACGCGCAGTCCGATCCCGATCCCGATGACGAAATCGAACTGCACCCTACATCACCGCTCGTCGCGGCCGTGCCGGTGGAAACCGTGCGCGCCGTACCGGGGGGGCATCCTTCGCTTCGGCTCAAGCCCACGGAGCGTCGCCAGGCGGCTGCCGTACCACCGATCGCGGCATCCACGCCATCCCGAAAGGCGCGGGCTGCCCCGCCGACTGCGGCCGCTCGCTCATCACGTCCCGTGTTGCAACTTGACCCCCTTGAGCAAGCGGAGGTGGCGCAGCCATCGCTGCGTGTGAGCTCGGCGCTGGGTTCGACGCCAGCTGCGAGCGGGTTGCCTCCGGTGTCCGTATCCGAGCCGGATGCCGCTCAGCGACAGGAGGATCAAGCGCGTTTGAAAGCACTCGAGGCATCGGTTCAGCAACTGCGGGACAACGAGCAAGCGAAAGAGCGCATCCTGCGCACCTTGCAGACCCAGTTGCGCACGGCGGAGCGCGACCGGTATGCGAACCCCGTCACATACACGTTGGCCGGCTTGTGCGCGGCGCTGGCCGTCGGGTTGGTCGGGGTCCTCAGGCTGCGCCGCCGCGATCGGCAACAGGCCGAGTGGTGGGCCGGCAAGGCCGCTGCAGCCGAAAGCGAGGTCTCCGAGCCCGTGGATGCGCCTGCATTGCCGAATGCCGACAAGGCCGCGGTGTCGCCTCCCGTGCCGCAGGCGCATGCTACCGCGCCGACGCCCCGGATCGAGACACTGGCGCCGTCGACTTTCGATGTGCGCTCCATTCGCCGCGAGCCAAGTGCGGCTGCGACGGCCGAACCGCGCCGGCCCATGTCGGCTGAAGAGCTGATCGATCTGGAGCAGCAGGCTGATTTCTTCGTCGTGCTGGGCCAGGATGAAGCAGCGATCGACCTGTTGATGATCCACGTCCGCAGCACCAGCGGCGTCAGCCCGTTGCCGTATCTGAAGTTGCTCGAGATCTACCGGCGTCGCGATGAACGCGAGCCCTATGAGCGGATCCGCGAGCGGTTCAACCGCCGGTTCAACGCGTACGCACCGGAATGGGGGGTGGACCCGGATTCCGGCCACGACCTGGCAGGCTACCCGGAGGTGCTTCAGCGGCTGCAGGGCATCTGGCAGGCGCCGTCGACTGCGATGGAACTGCTCGACAGCTTCTTGTTTCGCCGCGATGTGGGCCCCTCGTTCGACGTGCCAGCCTACCGGGAGCTGTTATTCCTGTACGGCATCGCGCGGGACATGGCCGAGCGCGACTTTCAGTCGACTGGAGTCGACCTGCTCCTGCCGCTCGACGGCGACGAGATCGGGCCGGACATCACGCTTGTGGCATCCCGTGCGTCCGCAGGCGATGGCGTCGATTTCGAAAGAATCGCCCTCGACCTGGACGTGTCCACCGACCTGTCCCCGAACCTCAGGGTCGAGATTCCGCCAGCGCACGCACTGGACGACGGCAGGGGGCTCGATTTCCAGGTCGACGAGCGCAACGTTTCACCTCGCCGTTAAACCTGGATTCCGCAGTGGCGGTTGAACGCGTCCAGGCGGGCTGCGCTGCGGTGGGCTGGCAAGGCCGCGACGACGCAGCGGGCTCCACGCGGTCAACGGCGGAATCCAGTTAAACGCTGTCACAGAGCGGCGAGGCGGTCGAGTGCACGCTGCAGCGTCTCGTCGTGCTTGGCGAAGCAGAAGCGGGCCAACCGCTGGTCCCGTCCGTCCGCATAGAACGGCGCCAGCGGAATGGCCGCCACGCCCACTTCGGCGGTGAGCCAGCGGCAGAACGCTTCTTCCGGCAGATCGCTGATGTCCGAATAGTCCACACACTGAAAGTAGCTGCCCTGGCTCGGCAGCAGCCTGAACCGGGTGTGTGCCAGGCCCGCGCGGAACAGGTCGCGCTTGCGTTGGTAGAAAGCCGGCAAACCGAGGTAGGGGGCGGGATCCGCGAGGTATTGGGCAAGCGCGTGCTGCATTGGCGTGTTGACCGTGAACACGTTGAACTGGTGCACCTTGCGGAACTCGGTCGACAAGGCGGCCGGCGCGGTCACGTAGCCTACCTTCCAGCCGGTCACGTGGAAGGTCTTGCCGAAGCTCGACACCACCACACTGCGGGCGGCCAGTTCCGGGTGCCGCGACACGCTCTCGTGCCGCAGGCCGTCAAACACCATGTGTTCATACACCTCGTCGGCGATGATGAGAACATCCGTGTCACGCACCAGCGCTGCGAGCCGGGCCATGTCGTCGACAGTCCACACGCTGGCGCTCGGGTTGTGCGGGGTGTTGACGATGATGGTGCGGGTGCGCGGCGTCATGGCCCCGGCAAGGGCGTCAAAGTCCGGACGGAAGGTGTGCGCGGCCAGCGGCACATGGACGGCATGGGCGCCTGCAAGCACGATGTTGGGCTCGTAGCTGTCGTAGCAGGGGTCGAGCACGATCACCTCGTCGCCCGGGTGCACCAGCGCGAGGATTGCCGTCAGGATCGCCTGCGTGGCCCCGGCGGTGATGGTGACCTCGGTCGCCGGATCGTAGCGGTGCGCGTACAGGAGTTGGATCTTCGCCGCGACGGCCTCGCGCAGTGCCGGCACGCCCGCCATCGGCGGGTACTGGTTGTGCCCCGCACGCATCGCCGCGTTGACTGCGTCAACCAGCGCGGGATCGCAGTCGAAATCAGGAAACCCCTGGCCGAGGTTGACCGCGCCATGCTGCGCAGCCAAGGCCGACATCACAGTGAAGATGGTGGTGCCCACCTGCGGCAGGCGACTGTTGACCGGCGGTGTCATGGGCGGTGTCATGGGCGTCCATCGGTGGCATGCTGGGGCGGCTCGCCGCCCATGGCTTGGAGGATGGTGGTTCGGGTCAGCCGATCCGCCAGCATTTCGGCAAAGGCGAAGACGAAGTTGCGCAGGTACGCACCTCGCTTGAATGCCACGCGGGTGACATTCTGGCCGAACAGGTGCCCCACCGAACGCCACACGAGGTCACCACCGGGAGGGTCGTCCCTGACCGCGGTTTCGGCAAGGATGCCGATGCCCAGCCCAAGGCGCACATAGGTCTTGATGACGTCGGCGTCAATGGCCTCGAGGACGATGGTGGGCTTGAGATTGCCGGTGGCAAACGCATGGTCCACCCGCGTGCGGCCGCTGAACGACGGGTGGTACGACACGAGTGGCTGCAAAGCAAGGTCCTCGAGGGTAAGGGTCTCGGCGTGTGCGAGGGGATGGCCTGCCGGCATGACGATGGCATGCTGCCATTCGTAGCACGGCAGCGTGATCAGGCCTTCGACATCGCTGATGGATTCGGTTGCGATGCCGATGTCGGCGACCTCGTCGATGACCATCTGCGCCACCTGGGCCGGCGCGCCCTGGTGCAAGCTGATGTTGACCTTGGGAAACTTGCGGCGCAGTTGTGCCACCGGTCCCGGCAGGAAGTAGCGGGCCTGGCTGTGGGTCGTGGCGATGGAGAGCGTGCCCGCATCCTGTTTCGAGAATTCCTCGCCGATGCGCTTCAGGTTGCCCACCTCGCGCATGATGATCTCGATCGACTTGAGCACTTCCGCGCCCGGTTCGGTAATGCGCCGAAGCCGCTTGCCGTGGCGCGCGAAGATGTCCACGCCCAATTCGTCCTCGAGCTCCAGGATGGCCTTCGACACCCCTGGCTGCGACGTGAAGAGTGCGCGGGCGGTTTCCGTAAGGTTCAGGTTGCGCCGGACGGCTTCTTGGACAAACCGGAACTGGTGCAGGTTCATATTCCAGGGCGGAGTGCGACGATGCCCCGATTATTCCACTGCGCGTCTAAGGCGTCGCGTCGAGCAGGTCCACGGCCGTCGTGGCCATCGCGTCGATGACCGGGGCGAGTTCTCCCACGGCGGGGGTCAGCGTCCACGTGACGCGAGGATGCGCGGCCTGCAGCCCTTCCAGCATCGCCGGGATGTCCTTGCGCACGTGGCCACCGGCGCCGAGAAACAAGGGTACGACCGCCACCGAGGTACAGCCTGCCGCGGCAAGTGTGGCCCCCGCGGACACGATGTCGGGGGTCATGAGTTCGAGAAAAGCAAGCGCGACGGGCACGCCGGGCCGCTGCAGGCGGATGCGGCGGGTGATGTCTTCGAACGGCTCGGCCCAGCGCGGATCGCGGGCCCCGTGGGCGAACAGCAACAATCCGCGGGTGCCGCTCATCGGTACCTCACAAGCCAGCTGAAAGCGGCGAGAGACAGCAGCAGGTAGATCAGGCTGGGCGTGGCAGCGACGATCCAGGGCGTCCAATTCTTCAGCAGCCCGACGTGGGCCGCCACGTTGTTCATCAGCACGAAGCTGATGCCGAGCATGATGCCTCCGAAAACCTTCAGGCTCACGCCGCCCGCGCGGGCATGCAAGTAGGCAAACGGCAGGGCCAGCCCGACCATCACGAGGCAGGCCAGCGGATAAAGCGCGCGCTTCCAGAAGCGCAGCTCGTAGCGCTGCGCCGTTTGTTCGTTGTCGGACAGGTGCGCGATGTAGCGGAACAACTCGAAGGTGGACATGGAATTGACCGGCAACACTGCGGAGGCCACGACGTCGGCCGAG
>Ga0170475_114644280_pt1 | contig 10284 bp, 1 predicted proteins | sample Soicark_Litter_5_FD_111474 | JGI IMG/M metagenome (GOLD analysis project Ga0170475, IMG submission 111474) | Avena fatua rhizosphere microbial communities from Hopland, California, USA. Combined Assembly of 48 SPs | reverse complement strand
GCGAGGGGCATTCAATGCAAGGAATGCTCTTGGATTTTTTCGCCCCGTTGTTTGCTTGCACCAAATGTTTAGTCAGTGCGGCGCAAATCAAACTCAATCAAATTTACCTGTCGATAGGTAATGCCAAGTTCAATCTTGTACCAAGCTTTACTGTCGCTGCGGAAATCAAAACAGGTCCAAGAATGAATATTCAACTCCTGTCTTCACCGTGGCCTGTTCGATTGCAAGAGGCGGGGAAGAAAAAAATAACGTTGTTGCGGATGTTGCCTCTACTGTTCTTCGGCGTTGTTGTTCTGTTGTCTGACATTGCGCTATCGGCGCCGGGTGCGACGGAAGAGATGCCCACAAGTCAGCCTCAAAATCCAGATAATCGCAGATTGATCGATATACATACCCTGGTTAATTTGATTGCGCTATCAGCTCGGGATCGGGTATGCCTTGCGACTGCGGAAAGCACTTGGAAGAACTTCATTGGGTCAGAGAAAGTCCGTAATTCGATTCGAGAATACGAGTTGGAAATGTCCAAACAAGGGCTTGAAATGTACCCTCCACTCTATCTTGAGTCCGGACGTGTCGGCAGTCGCTATATCGATTGTGTCTATGACTCTGAGCTCACGGCTTGTGATGCAACATCAAATGACTTCGGGGCGCTCAATACCCTTATGGTCTACGACAAGCGCCTCAACGGGGTAGCGGACATTAATGACGTCTTAAACTATGTACGATATGAATGTGGAGCTAGCTTGGCGATTGGACACAATATTAATATTCAGCCGCTGGCAGCAAATGTTCTAAATAAATGCGATGTTTTCCAACCGGTCTTAGAAGTTCTTGCAGTCATTGCAAAGTCTCATGAAATAGCGTCGAGCTCTGAAGCTGAAGCTCGTCAACAGAGATATATATGTCTCAATGCCCTTAATATTTTTTTTGCAGGCAGAGCAGGTCACTGCAGCGCAATTAACCGTATTGACGAAGAACTTAAAAATAATCTGTCGATGTCTGAAAATGATATGCGCAAGAGGCATGGGGTATTCAATGATCCATTGCACTCAAGGACTGCGCGTCGATTAGGTGTCGAAGACTATCTGTGTTCTTAATTAACTGTTTGCTTTAGCTAGATCTGAACTTTTCGCGGGAGGAGATTGACATGGGCACTACCCCTACCACCACAACCGGTGGGATATTTACACGCTCTACAACCACTTCTTCAACTGGTTCAACCATTGACGTGTGGACGTTGAACTCCTCCTATTTAATTAAGTATCCATATATGGAACTACGGTCAGCGACTTTTGACCAGGCACAGGTGATAGAGGACTTGATCCTCGGCAGGAATTTTTCCACAGGTCTAATCGATCCATCAATAAACGATAACTTCTCTAAGTGGCTCACAGCGCAACGGGCAACACCGGCAGTTAACAACCACTTGAGTCCACTCACAGGAACAAAACTAAACGAAGACCCAAATAGAGGTACATACGTACTTTTTGATTTCACGCCCGGTCTCCCCCGAGGTACTGGTGCCAGGACAGAGATGTCTCTCAGATTAGAGATACCGGGGACTGGAGGATTGGACCACCTTGTTGCAGATCTGGATCAAGCCTCGCCAGATGTAACAATCCGTGTAAACACAACTATTCCGGTGATGAGGAACGGCACTGTGGTCGATCTTGATCGATCGGACCCGCTGTTTACTAATAATAATTATAATCACACTCACACCAATTATTACGATGCGACCTTTGGTGTGACGGATTGGAGGTCAGAGTTGGGAATGGATATTCTTCATGAGGTCGATCATATCGTTCTCAATGAGTCACTCTTTACCCACGTTACATCCAGCTTCACTGATGCGAGTGGTCAGCCTCTTTGGGATTGGAGCGGACATGCACCGATAGAAACTATATTGCAGCGCACCGGCGGTCAGAGCACGAATTTTAACGTTGACATATCGGACGTTCAGCGAGATGTTGTTGAATTTGGGACGTATAGAGACGGCAGTGGTCGTGGAATGGCCGATTCCCAAAACTCCCAAAAAAGTGCGCTTTATTGGCAAAAAAGAGCGAATGCATATCAAGGTGATGTAAACGATGTTGTTCAAGATGGGCACTTCAACACCACCATGGAGATGAATCAATGGTTTCAAGCTCAGTCAGCAATTCTCCAATTGGGAATTGATTGGGAGGTTGCCTCTAATCTTTCTACTGAAAAATATGTGGCTCTTACGGCAGCGCAGGCAGAGCTAGCTAAAGATAAGAATAACCCAGTCAAGCAACAGGCTGTGAAGGACGCGCAGCTAGCGTGGAATGAAGCAAGTGCCAAGGCGGACGCAGTTAAGCTGCAATTGGATAACAGTAAGGTAGCTGCGAAGACCATACTTCAACATTCCAGAGCGTTCATTGCAGAACCCGTTGAGAATACTGAATCCGCTTTCCAGGCAATGATGGAGCTTGCTCGAGATTTCCTTTCCAAATATTCAGGGGGCATAGGCCAGATCCTGGGATCATCACTTGGCCGTTTGATTGCTCGAAACGAAGATCAACTTACACAAATTCTTTCCTCCACGGTATTAGGCGTGGTGGGTTTGAATCTCGGTCAAGAACTTCAGCTATCGCTGTTAGGTAATAAAGCGCCAAGTACGCTTAAAGGTTTTGAAGATCTACCAGCTGACTTAAAGAGTGCCGGGATCGGAGTTATTTCGTCTCTATTAACTGCAGAATTAGTGAATGTACTCGGGCTTGAAGGTGATGCGGCGGGATTCGCCAACTCTGTTGGTGGGGCCGCGATCGGTCAAATTGCCACCAATCTAACCAGGCTGGGGCAGCAAATCGTAGTAGATGGAGTAGGCGTCGTTGATGCCGCTGGTAATCCGGTGACATATCAATGGAACACGGGAATCGCTGGTGCGCTTGGTAATGCTTTTGGTGGTTATTTTGGCACGATGCTAGTTTCGCAATTTGTTCATTTCGATACTATCGCCGGACAGGTTGGCGCTCAAATAGGCGCAGCGCTCGGTGCGTTTATTGGTGGAGCTATTGCTGGTGCGACAGAAGGTGCGAAGGATGGCACACCGTGGGGGCCCGTTGGCGCTTTCATTGGGGCGATTATCGGATTCATTGTTGGCGGCCTTATTGGAACGCTTTTTGGTTCGGCACCCAAGAGCAGCGCCGAACTTATTTGGGATGAAAGCAAAGGTCGATTCGTTGTTGGTGCGGTTACATCGCAAGCTGGTGGTATTAAAGATGCTGCCCGTTCTGTCGCGGGTGCAGCCGCAGAAACCATCAACGGGATTCTCGCCGCAACGGGGGGCACAATTGCTGATGGCACCAAAGTGAAGACCGGTTCGTATGGTGTTTTCAAGAAAGACTATGTGTACCGTAGAGAAGACGGAAAAGCTTTGCTTAGAACTCGCGACTTCAATGAGTTAATGCGCTACGGTGCGACGATAACTGTGACGGATCTTTTGCCGCAATTAGTAGGTGGTAATGTATTTGTTAAGCGTGCTTTGGTTGCGACCATCGCACAAAAAGAAGTATTGCTCGACTTTTCTGTGCTTTACGGAAACATCGCGGTAGCTAGAGATTATGCAAGCTATCTTCAGGATTCGCAGATCATTGATGTATTGATAGCGGCGCAACCAAACAGCGCCTTTGCAGCAGGATGGGCAGTTACCTTCGCACGTGCAAACGAGCTTGGTTTGCTCAAACGCGCCTACACAGATTGGAGCGGCGGCTGGAATTTATTCCTAGATGAGAAAATTGATAATGCTGTTAATGGATATGCTTACACCGCAGGCGTAGTTGATTTCAGGATTGACACCACGAGTAACGAACGACTGACTGCCTTTTACACTTCAGATGGTGAAGTAGATAGTGTGATTGGCGACACAATTGAAACGGCATCAAAGGACAAGATCGTCGGTACAACTGGTAACGACACGATTGTCGTCGTTGGCGATGCGCTGAACACAACAAGCCTGAAGATCAACGATGCATCGCCGACACAACCGAACTATACGATTAAAATTGCCGCAACGATTTATGGCGGTGACGGCAACGATACCATTATTGCAGGCGATCTCGGTAACGATCTTCTCGGCGGAGCAGGCAACGATACATTGGTCGGCGGTAAGTTGGATGACTGGATGTTTGGTGAAGAGGGCGATGATCGTTTGTTTGCAGGTAATTCCGCCTATGCGTTCACCGATGGTACTGCGATTGGAACCGCTGCGGCTTTGCAAGCCATCAGCAATGGCGACATGCTAGATGGTGGTGATGGTAACGACTATTTATATGGTTCGAAGGGCAGCGACTTCTTAAGAGGTGGCGACGGCAACGACACCATTTATGGTGGTGATGGCGGCGACATCATCGATGGTGGTGCGGGCGACGACGTCGGGTCCAATGGTGAGGCTAAATTATTTGGTGGTGCCGGCACGGATCAATATGTGTTTGGATTTGGTAGTGGCAAGGATGTGGTGTTCGATGATGGCGATAACTTTACTGCGCCTGTTTATTCGACTGGCAATACATTGTACGACCGCATGCAAGCGATGATTGCAGGAACCCTGCCTCGTAATTGGGCGGGTGGCGGAGACTATGAAGTTGATGGCGATGTAAAAGGTGGTGAGGACGCGATTTCATTTGGTCCTGGCATTTCCTACGACAACTTGATCATTCGCCGCTCGGGAACCGATGCCAATCCCGGACAAGATCTGATTATTGATCTGAAAGCACTGGACCCTGACACGAATACAGTCGTGCTTACCGGCGATGAGTTGGTTATTAAGAATTGGTTTGAAGCAACCAACCGAGTGGAATGGATGCGCTTTGCCAATGGCGATGAGATTCGTCTGGGAGATATCAGTTCAACCATTGTCGGCACCAGCGCAAATGATGTGATCCTGGGGACCTATGCCTCTGACTTTATTGTGGGTGGTGATGGCGATGATAAGCTCTTCGGTTTAACCGGCAATGACTTTGGCTTCGGTGGTCGCGGTGATGACTTCGTTTCGGGCGATGAAGACAACGATTTTGTTTCAGGTGGTAACGATAATGACATCGTTGTTGGTGGCGATGGTCAAGATACGGTCTTTGGAGATGGTGGTAATGATTACGTTTATGGCGGTGGTGGCTGGGACATCGTAGCCGGTGGTCGTGGCGATGACACCGTGGTGGGCGGTGACGGCAACGACATCTTTGAATACAAGCGTGGCGATGGTCGCGACGTGATGATGGATGCCTACGTCAATAACTGGGAAGTGGTGTGGCAGAACGGGGTCTATCAAAACGGATACACCGTGAATGCGACGACCGGTGCGGTGAGCAAGAATGGCGTGACGTACTTCGACGGCAGCAAATGGACAGGCACGTATGAGTATTACGATCAGAGCAAAACTTTGCGCCGTCATTTAGGTGCGGTGGATGGCGTGTTAGCCGCAAACTCCGGTCTCGACACATTAGAGTTTGGTGTGGGCATCGATATTCAAGATTTGATGCTCCATCGCAATGGCAATGATTTACAAATCGCCGTCGGTGGTAACGATAACGATCCACGTGCATTCGATAGCATTGACGATCAGATCACTTTAAAAGATTGGTATTCCGCGGGCGTCTCGATTGAGACCATAACTTTTGTTGCCACGGGGGCATTGAGCACATATACGACCGCAATGGCGGGTGAGGGAACAGAAGGCGCTAATAACATCACTGGTACCGCTGGAACAGATTGGATCACCGGTAATGGTGGTGACGATGTGATCAACGGTATAGACGGCGATGATCTTCTATCTGGCAACAGCGGTAACGATACGCTGATCGGCGGTATTGGGACTGACGTGCTGTACGGCGGCAGTGGCAATGATGTGCTTGAAGGCAGTGAAAGTGGTGATTATCTATTCGGCGGCGACGGCCTGGATATCGCCTCGTACGCAAATTCAAGTAACACAGGTCTGCGAGCCTTCTTAAATGCACCGATCACCAATACCAAAGATGCGGTAGGCGATCTCTACAACAGTATTGAAGGGCTTGAAGGCACTGCGGGCGCCGATAAGCTTGGTGGGACGGATGATGATAACGTCCTTCGCGGCCTTGCAGGTAACGACACGCTCTATGGTGGCAGCGGTAATGATGTGTATGAGATCAACGCCAGCAATGGTCAGGATACGATCATCGATGCTCCATTTACGACAGAAGAGATTATTAACAGCGCAGGGACGTTAAATAGCTCGCAATTTACGGCAACCTGGACATACCTTGGCTATCTCTCAACCAGCAATGGGACGCGAGATTGTTATCAGTTAGTGGTCACCAATACTCTTTCGGGACAAGAGGTATATCGCTCACGCGATAAAATCGATTTTATCTATACGCGTGGTGTGCGCGGCGGCTTCCTTCCCAAAGACTTGCCCGCGCCGACCACCTGGAACTACACCAATGGTCAGTTATTAAATGGTGCGGCACGCCTTGGTAATGGTTATCAAGTCGCGCGCGAGGTACTTACCGCGAACAATGGCGGCGATGACACGCTGTTATTCGGCGCCAATATCAGCTTGTCTGATTTGACAATCACGCGTCAGAACAGCGGTGCTGACCTACGTGTGCAATATTCGTCGGGCAACTACGTCACGATCAGCGGTCAAAACGATGTCAATCGCGCAGTGGAGTCCTTGCAGTTGGCGGATGGATTAACCGGGGATCTCACGCATGTTGTATTAACAGGTGAAACGGCAAGCAGTGCTGATGACTTTGTCGCCGGTGATGGCAGTGCTAATACGTTAGAAGGTTTAGCCGGTGATGATGTGATCTCCGGTGCCGGTGGCAATGACATACTTCGCGGTGGTGATGGAAATGACACGTTAGAAGGTGGTGCCGGTAACGACACACTGGATGGCGGTAACGACTCAGTCAGCACCGGTTTACTCCCCGATGAAAACGACAACGCTAAACCGTACGGCGACACGATTCGCTATGTGCGTTCGACGGCAGCAGTCACGGTTAACTTGGCTACATCGACTTTGTCAGGTGGCCACGCTGCGGGCGATAGCATTGTTAAAGATGCCAACGGCGTCTCGACGATTGAGAACGTGGTGGGTTCGGAAGGCTATGGCGATACGTTACGCGGCGATGCAAGAGCGAATCGCTTATTTGGCTTAGGCGGCAATGACACATTGATCGGCAATGCCGGTAACGATGTACTGGTGGGCGGCTTAGGCGATGACTCGCTCGATGGTGGTGATGGTGAGGACAATCTCGCTGGCCAAGAAGGCGTCGACATTATCGTTGGCGGTAATCAAAACGATTTGATCGCCGGTGGCAGTGGCAACGACACGTTAAGCGGCGATGCTGGCGATGACATGGTGTCTGGCGGTGATGGTAACGATACCTTTGCCGGTGAAGCTGGCAACGACACGTTGTATGGTGAAGCGGGTGATGACACTTACGTTTACGATGCCGCTTCCGACAGCGATGTGATTGTCGATGCGATTGGCGCCAACAAAATCGCGTTTGTCAATGTCACGCGGGATCAGATTTGGTTGAACCGCTCTGGCAACAACCTGATCGTCTCGGTGATTGGGGGCAACACCTCGATCACAGTGCAGAACTACTACGCATCAACGACTCCAACGTTGATGCGCGAAATTGCGCTTGCGAACGAGTCGTTGTTCTTAGGCACGGCGCAAGCCTTCATTGATGCGATGGCGGCGCAGTCCTCGACAGTGCCCACCTCGATGCCAACCAGTCTTAGTGATTCACTCGATGCCTATTGGCACGAGGGCGGTAAAGCCATTCCCACTGTCGTCGATCAACAGATTGACGACTCCTTGGCAGCCGTAGTGAGCGGTAATGTCAATGCCATCGACCATGATCAGAACATTGTTTCGTACACGCTGCAAACGTTAGCGACTCAAGGCACCGTACAACTGAATGCCACCACCGGCGCGTGGACCTACACACCCAAAAACAATCCGTTCGGGACGGATTTTTTCCAAGTGCTGGTCACTGATGCGGATGGCAATACGGCAACCCAAAAAGTGAATATCACTTTGCCCGCCGATGCGGCCGATCCTCCCGTGATCACGTTGGTGCAAGTGGGTTCGCCACAAGCACCATTAACTAAACCGACATTAGATAGTGGTTCTTGGGTGGTGCATATCCAGGCGGATCTGGCCGACGAAGATACCTCTGAAATACTCGATCTGCGTGTCACGAATGTACCGACTGGCATTACCTTCAATACCGGAACCAATCTCGGTAATGGTGTGTGGAGTTTTGGTAAGGGGCCCTGGCCTTCTTTGATGATGGGTCCTGCTACGTGGTCGCAAGATCTGGCCATGATGGTGACGGCCACGTCACGCGAAATTGCAACGGGTCAAACTTATACTACCGATCCGATGCCGCTCAATATTGAAATCAATGCGCGGCCGACGAATATCGCTGCTGGAACACTGTCATTCAACGAGAACAGTGCCGCGGGCGTGGCATTAACCACGTTATCGACGACGGATGCAGATGCCGGTGATACCGCGACGTACTCACTTGTCTCAGGCTTTGATGCAGGCGGTCGCTTTACTGTAGATAGTAATGGCACGTTGCGAGCCGGCAGTGTGGGCATGAACTATGAAGTGAATACCTCGCACAGCATTCGTGTGCAAGTGACGGACTCGGGCGGACTTACTTACACGAAGGACTTAACTATCGGTGTATTAAACGTCAACGAAGCACCGACTGTCACCAATCAGGTGAAGAACACCAATGAAGACACGGCCTTAACCGGTAGTGTCGGTGCGACCGATCCGGACAACAATATTAGTTCGTACGCGGTTGCAACGAATGCGGCTCGTGGTTCCGTGTCTTTGAACTCAACGACCGGCAGTTGGACCTACACGCCCACCGCTAATCTCTATGGCGCTGACTCGTTCCAGATCAGAGTGACCGATGCGGGTGGATTGACTGCGGTGCAAACCGTCTCCGTGACGGTGGCGTCAGTCAACGATGCGCCGACCAACATCACGCTGACGGGTGCGCCTACCAGCATAGATGAACGTGATCGTCCGATCACGGGCAGTACCTCCAGTGCGATTGTGCTCGGCACTTTGACTGCAACGGATGTGGATGCGCCGGATGCCGGTGACTTTGCCTCGCATACGTTTACGGTCTCAGACTCACGCTTTGAAATCGTGAGCGGTAATACGCTGCGACTGAAAGCGGGTTCTGCACTGGACTTCGAAGCGGGCAGCTCAGTCACGTTCAACATCACCGCAACCGATCGCAATGGTTCGGGTTTGTCTTTCGTCAAAGCCTTCACATTCACCGTGAATGACAAAGACGATTATTTCTATGGCACGACGGGTAACGACACGATCACCGGTACCGCAGGGCGTAATTTGATTTACGGTCAAGCCGGTAACGACACCTTAACCGGTGCCAATGCCAATGATGATCTGGATGGCGGCGATGGCGTCGATCAGCTCTTTGGCCAGGGTGGCAACGACTCGCTGGTCGGTGGCCTAGGTGATGATACCTTGGATGGTGGCACTGGCAATGATACGCTCAGCGGTGGTGATGGCATCGATACATTAAAAGGACAAGATGGTAACGACACCTTGAATGGCGACATCGGCAATGACCTGCTGCAAGGTGGACTTGGCGATGATCAACTCGATGGCGGTGCGGATAATGATCGCCTGGAAGGTGGTGATGGCAATGATCGTCTCGTCGGTAATACGGGCGATGATGTGTTACTCGGTGGCCTGGGCGCCGATCGCTTCTTAGGAGGAGCGGGTATCGATACAGTGAGTTATGAAAATGCCACGGCGGGCATCATCATCAATTTGGCGACGGGAACCGGAACAGGTGGCGAAGCCAACGGCGATATCTTTGAGGACACGCCAGAGAAGATCATTGGTTCAGGCTTTGCCGACACGATTACCGGTTCGAACGGCGATGACACCATCGATGGCGGTGCCGGCGATGATGTCATTTATGGCGGTAATGGAAATGATTGGCTGATTGGTGGTGCTGGCAACGATACGCTGGATGCCCAAGCCGGCGATGACATGCTCGACGGTGGTGCTGGCAATGACATCCTCATCGGCGGCGTCGACAACGATACTTACTTAATTGACATCAACTCCGGTGCCGACGAGATCCGCAACTTCGATCCCAATGGTGTCGATATTGATGTGGTGGGCTATCAAAACGTCAACAACAATCAACTCTGGTTTACGAAGTCCGGTAATGATCTGATTGTCTCTGTCGTCGGCTCCACGGCCAGCACGACGAT
>Ga0170475_129725891_pt1 | contig 10285 bp, 7 predicted proteins | sample Soicark_Litter_5_FD_111474 | JGI IMG/M metagenome (GOLD analysis project Ga0170475, IMG submission 111474) | Avena fatua rhizosphere microbial communities from Hopland, California, USA. Combined Assembly of 48 SPs | reverse complement strand
GTCACCGGTTCCGCTTTACACGCAAGTGAAGGAGATTTTGCGCGAGCGAATCCTGGATGGAACCTATCCGCCGCACGCGCAGCTTCCGGCAGAAAGCGAGATGGGCAGCATCTTCGGCGTCAGCCGCATTACGGTGCGGCAGGCGTTGAACGACCTGCGGCAGGAAGGGGTGATCTTCAAGGTTCCGGGCAAAGGCAGCTTTGTGTCGAAGCCGAAAGCATTTCAGGAATTGACGCAACTGGAAGGATTCGCCGAGGCGATGTCATGCCGTGGCTATGAGATTTACAACCGCGTTATCAGTCACGACACGGTGCCGGCCACGTTACAAATCGCTCAGCAGCTACAGCTTGTTGTCGGCACGCCAGTCTGCGAAATCAAACGTATCCGCCATCTCAATCGCGAACCGGTATCGCTTGAAGTTACCTACCTGCCGGACGCGATTGGCGAGCGCCTGCGCAAGGAAGATCTGGCGCGTCGCGACATTTTCCTGATTCTGGAAAACGACTATCGCATCGAGCTTGGTCACGCGGATTTGCAGATCGACGCCATTCTCGCTGACGACACGCTGGCGAACGCCTTGCAGGTGGAGGAAGGCAGTCCCGTCTTGAGGATGGAACGCCTGACCTGCACCGCGTCCGGAACGCCGCTCGACTTCGAATACCTGTACTTTCGCGGCGATGCTTTTCAATACCGCCTGCAAATAGCCCGTCGCACGCCCTCTTCCACATAGCAACCACACAAACAGCATGCAAACACATATTCAAACCGTTGACGTACTTGTGATCGGCGGCGGCACCGCCGGCCCGATGGCAGCAGTCAAAGCCAAGGAAGCGAACCCGGCATTGCGGGTACTGCTGCTCGAAAAAGCCAATGTCAAACGCAGCGGCGCCATCTCGATGGGAATGGACGGGCTAAACAACGCGGTCGTTCCCGGCTTTGCAACGCCTGAACAATATGTGAAGGAAATCACCACGGCCAATGACGGCATCGTCAATCAGAAGACAGTGATGGCTTATGCGCGGAACAGCTATCCGATGATCGAAGAGCTGGATCGCTGGGGCGTGAAATTCGAAAAGGACGAAACCGGCGACTTTGCAATGCGCAAGGTCCATCACATGGGCACGTATGTGCTCCCCATGCCGGAGGGCCATGACATCAAGAAAGTGCTGTACCGCCGCCTCAAGCGCGTACGCGTGGAGATCACCAACCGCCTGGTGGCCACCCGGCTGCTGACGGCGGACGATGGCAGCATCGCCGGCGCAATGGCCTTCGATTGCCGCACCGGCGAATTCCATGTGATCCGCGCCAAGACGGTCATCCTGGCGACTGGCGCCGCCGGCCGCCTTGGCCTGCCCGCGTCCGGCTATCTGTTCGGCACCTATGAAAACCCGACCAATGCCGGCGACGGCTACAGCATGGCTTACCATGCCGGCGCGGAACTGTCGGGTATCGAATGCTTCCAGATCAATCCCTTGATCAAGGATTACAACGGCCCGGCCTGCGCCTATGTGACCGGCCCGTTCGGCGGCTACACCACCAACAACAAAGGCGAACGTTTCATCGAATGCGACTACTGGAGCGGCCAGATGATGATGGAGTTCTATAGCGAGCTGCAAGGCGGCGACGGACCGGTGTTCCTGAAGCTGGACCATCTGGCGGAAGAAACGATCAGCACCATCGAAACCATCCTGCATACCAACGAGCGTCCGAGCCGTGGCCGCTTCCATGAAGGGCGAGGCACCAACTACCGGGAGCAGATGGTGGAAATGCATATCTCGGAAATCGGCTTGTGCAGCGGTCATTCCGCATCCGGCGTCTGGGTCAACGAACATGCAGAGACTACAGTACCCGGCTTGTATGCGGCAGGCGACCTCGCCTGCGTGCCGCACAACTACATGCTCGGCGCCTTCGTGTATGGCAAGCTGGCTGGCGAAAGCGCGGCCCGCTATTGCGCGGACAAGCCGCTGGCGGATATCGACGAAGCACAGGTCGAACGCGAACGTGCGCGGGTCCAGGCGCCGCTGTTGCGCGAGGATGGCCTGCCGCCGGCCCAGGTGGAATTCAAATTGCGACGCATGGTGAACGACTATCTGCAACCACCCAAGGTGACGCGCAAGATGGAAATCGGCCTGCAGCGCTTCGAGGCGATCCGTGAAGATCTGGACCGGCTGTCGGCGCGCAATCCGCACGAACTGATGCGCGCGATGGAAGTCCATGCGATCCGCGATTGTGCCGAGATGGCCGCGCGCGCATCGCTGTATCGCACTGAGAGCCGCTGGGGCCTGTATCACTACCGCGTCGATTACCCGGAACGCAACGACAACGAATGGTTCGCCCATGTGCAGGTAAAAAAGGACAACGATTCGATGACCTGCTTCAAACGTGCGATCGAACCTTACATCGTCGATCTGGATGAACAGGAAAAAGCCGCTTACCAGCAATTGCGAATCCACAAAGAAGCGCACAAAGAAACGAATAAAGAAACGGAAACCGTCACTATCTACTGAGTTTTTAGGAAGTAAATGACAGAGTCGTGTATTGAAGCATTCGACCCCCACCCTAACCCTCCCCCTGCCCGGGGGAGGGAACTTGGCCCCTTCCTCCTGAAAGGGGGAAGGTTGGGATGGGGGTGGTGCGTGTCAATCACCTTCTAAATTCTCAATAAGGAAAAACAATCATGCCAACCGCTTTGAACACGACCAGCGTGCCGGTACGCGTGGATGAAGAGAAATGCATCGCGCACAAAGGCTGCACCGTTTGCGTCGATGTCTGCCCGCTCGACGTGCTGGCGATCGATATCGTCAAGGGCAAGGCATACATGCAGTTTGACGAATGCTGGTATTGCATGCCGTGCGAGAAGGATTGCCCGACCGGCGCGGTGCACGTCGATATCCCGTATTTGCTGCGGTAAAAAATTTGAAAATCTGCATGAGGAGAATTCAATGAAGCTGTCTGAAACACTGTTTGGATTAACCCTTGTTCTCGCATTCGGCACTGCCGATGCCGAGACCATCCGCATCGCGATCGGCACCCAGGACACCACGATCAACTGCGCCACCGGCGGCATCCTGATCCGTGAGCTGAAACTGCTGGAAAAATACCTGCCGCACGATGGCAAGTACAAGGATGCGCAATACGACATCCAATGGAAAAATTTCACGTCCGGCGCGCCGCTGACCAATGAAATGGTTGCCGGCAAACTCGATATCGGCTCGATGGCCGACTTCCCCGGCTCGTTCAATGGTGCTGCGTTCCAGAAGGCCGGCAAGCAAAGCCTGTTCATCACCGTCCTGTCCGGCAGCACCACCGGCAGCGGCAACGGCATCGTGGTGCCGAAGAATTCGCCGGTGCAGTCATTGGCAGAACTGAAAGGCAAGACGATCTCGGTGCCTTTCGCCTCCACCGCGCACGGCATGCTGCTGCGTGCGGTCAAGGCGCAAGGCTGGGACCCGGAAAAGGATGTCAACATCACCACGCAGGCGCCGGAAATCGCCGGCTCCGCGCTGCAAAGCAATAAGGTCGATGCACACGCCGACTTCGTGCCGTTCGCCGAACTGTTTCCGCACCGTGGCTATGCGCGCAAGATCTATGACGGCTCGCAGGCGAATGCGCCGACTTTCCACGGCAGCCTGGTCGATGCAGACTATGCGAAAAAGTATCCGGAATTGGTCACCGCCTTCCTGCGCGCCGCAATCGAAGCCGACAAGCTGTTTGCCGCCGAACCGGAAAAGTACAGCGAACTGATTGCGAAAGTCACCGGCATCGAAGCCGAAGTCAACTACCTGTTCCACGGCCCGCTTGGCTTGCAAACGCGCGACCTGACCTGGAAACCGGAATACCGGCAAGCGGTGAAAACCTCGATAGAAACCTTGCGTCTGCTCAAGCGCACCGATAGCGATATCGACGCGAACACCTTCATCGGCGACCAGTACATCCGCGCTGCGTTCAAGCAGGCCGGCCTCGACTACGACACACGTCTGAAGAACTACGCCAAGCTGCCGCTGGCAGCCAAAGATGCCATCACCGGCAAACCGATCACCGATGTGAAACGCGTCGCGCAAATCTGGGTCGGTGGCGAGCCGCTGGTACGTCACTATGCATCGCCCGAATCGGCGCTGACCGATCTTGCCAAGCTGGAAAAATCCGGAAAGAAAATCCGCACCGTCTATGCGCAAGACCGTGAATCGGGCATCAAGCTGTTTGCCGGCGACGCATGGTTCGTCAGCAGCGGCAAGAAGGAAATCAACGCCTTCCTGCTGAAGGAATCGGCGGAAGCATGGGCGCGGAAAAATAACGGCAAAGTGCTGGACTTCAACGGGGCGAAAGCCGCGATTGCAAGCTGAACGAGGATATGGAGCCTGACCATGACGAGCTCGACGCTACCTACCGCCAACCAACCGAACCTGCGCAGACTGGGCCGGCTCCTGCTGCGGATGGCCTCCGTCATCGCCTGCGTCCTGGCGTGGCAATGGGCGTCTTCCGCCCATCTCAACCTCGGGCTGGTCACGTTCCATAACGTGCCCTCGCCCAAGGATGTGCTGCTGGCCGCCGGCGCGCTGATCCAGTCGCCCAAGCTGGTCACGCACCTGACTGCCAGCATCGCCCGCGTATTCAGCGGCTTTGCGGCGGCGACCGTGATCGGCATCGCGCTTGGCCTGGTAATCGGGCGTTCGCGCTGGCTGGAAGATGTATTGCTGCCGCCGCTGGAAGTGCTGCGCCCGATTCCGGCAGTCGCGTGGATTCCGCTTGCGATCCTGATGTTCCCGTCGTCGGAATTGTCGATGGTGTTCATCACCTTCATCGGCGCGCTGTTTCCAATCCTGCTCAATACCATCCACGGCGTGGAAGGCGTCGACGCCCGCCTGATCGCTTCGGCGCGCAGCCTCGGTAGCGGCCGGCGCGCCGTATTCACCGAGGTGATTCTGCCGGCGGCGGCGCCCAGCATCGTCACCGGCTTGTCGATCGGCATGGGCACCGCCTGGTTCTGCCTGGTAACAGCGGAAATGATTTCAGGCCAGTTCGGTATTGGCTACTACACCTGGGCCTCGTACACCGTGCAGAACTATCCGGAAATTATTGTCGGCATGCTGTTCATCGGCGTATTTGGCATGGGCAGCAGCGCACTCGTCAAGAAGACAGGTAATGCGTTGATGCCGTGGTATTTCATGCAAAGGAGAAAATCGTGAGCAGTGCAGAAAACGCGACGCAGGGCCGAATCGATATCGATGGCCTGCATATTCATCTCGGGCAAGACAAGCAGCGCTTTGAAACCTTGCAGGATGTCTCGGTGTCGGCCAGGCCCGGCGAATTCATCTGCGTGCTGGGTCCGTCCGGCTGCGGCAAGTCGACCTTGCTGGGCGCAATCGCCGGCCATCTGTTGCCCAGCGGCGGAAGCATCCGGATCGACGGACAGCCGGTGCAGGGACCGCACCCGGACCGTGGCCTGGTATTCCAGCAGCATACGCTGTTCCCATGGCAGAAGGTGCTGGACAACGTCGCATTCGGCCTGAAGATGAAAGGCATTGCGCGCACGGAGCGGCGCACCCGGGCACGCGAGTTGTTGAAGCTGGTCGGTCTGGAAGGCTTCGAAAACAGCTATCCGTCGCAACTGTCCGGCGGCATGCAGCAGCGCGTCGAGATTGCACGCGTGCTGATCAATCATCCACGCGTGATGCTGATGGACGAGCCTTTCGGCGCGCTCGATGCGCAGACTCGTCTGAAGATGCAGGAACTGCTGCTGGATGTGTGGGCGCGCATCAAGACCACTATCGTGTTCATCACGCACGATATCGACGAGGCGCTGTTTTTGGCCGACCGCATCCTGATCATGAGTCCGCGCCCCGGGCGCATCATCGATGAAATCGCGCTCGACTTCGCGCGTCCGCGCCATGCCGGCCTGGTTACCTCCGGCGAATTCGTCCGTCTCAAGCGGCATTGCCTCGACCTCCTGCATCCGCAGGCCAAAGTGGTGCCGCTTGCGCGCTTAAGTCCGCTCGGCGCCGCGTCGGCAAGGCAATTTCAATTCGCCATTTAAGGAAAAAAATTGCATACCATTTTTCATAAAGACCCGATCCTGCAAGACATCCAGTCCCGACTGCAGGACGAAGACGGCGAAATACGCCGCATTGCGATTCTCGACCTGACGGACCTCGCCGAAGATGAACATGCATCGCTGTTCATCGCCGCGTTACGTGACCCTGCCCCGCCGGTACGCGCAGAAGCGGCCAGGGCACTGGAAGCATTTGAAAGCGATGCAGCCGTCGCCGGCCTGGCCGAATTGCTCAACGACGTCGATGCCGGAGTACGCGACGCAGCCGCGCAAAGCCTGAGCGAGCTGAAGCTCCCGCAATCGGCACGTCTGCTTATCCCGCATGCGTCGCATCCACAAGCCTTCGTGCGCTTTGCGATCATGCGTGCCTTGCGTGAATTGCGCGCACCGGAAAGCAGTGCGCCGGCGCTCGCCGCGCTTGACGACCCGGATGCCTCGGTTCGCCGCGAGGCGGTCACGGTTCTTGGCTATCTGAAACATACTGGCGCACTGCCTGCTTTGACGCGCCTGGCAACCCATGACGCCGCTCCTGAAGTGCGCCGTGCTGCAATCGGCGCATTGGGGCTCGCCAGCGACGCTTCCGTTCTGCCCGCCCTGCTCGCCGGGCTGGCAGACGACGTCTGGCATGTGCGGGAGGAAGCGGCAACTACGCTAGGCAAGCTGAAATTCCAGCAAGCTGGCGACAATCTGATTACCGCGCTACAGGATAGTTACTGGCAGGTGCGTCTGCGTGCGGCGCGCAGCCTGGGTCGGTTGCGCAACGTCGCTTCGGTGCCCGCTCTGCTGGAGGCGCTTACGCATGAAATCGCCAACCTTCGCAAGGAAGCGGCGCTTGCCCTCGGCGAAATCCGCAACAGCGCCGCCCTGCCCGCATTGGAACAGGCAGCACAAAACGACCCGGACCCGGAAGTGCGAAAAGCTGCCCGCCTGGCAATCGGACAAATCAGCATCGCTGAAGGCTGAAAGTGAAGTGAATGGCGCCTGAATCGATCAGTAATCACACCGCCACCGGAATCATGGAGATCCGGTGGCAGGACGGTACCGAACAACAATTGAGTCATGTTTTTCTTCGTGAAAACTGCCAATGCGCGGATTGCAAGACCGTGCGCCGCAGCGAAGACAAAGCGCTGACTGTCCTGGGCGAAATAAAGGTCACCGGCATCGTTCCGGTAGGCGCTTATGCAATGCAACTGATATTCAGCGATGGTCACACGCGTGGGATTTTTCCATGGCTGTATCTGAAAAGTCTTGTGGATGCATCGCCGTTAGGACTTACGCAAAACGCTTCGTGACCGCCGGAGAAGAAACTTATGATAATGTTTAGGGAAGCACAGAACAAATCAAGTTCCACAACTTTTCGATGGGCGCAGCCGAAGAGTCTGATGGACGTGCGGAATTCAGGCTGGTCGATTTGGATTGTTTTTCCCTATACGCGCAAGTTGGCTCTGCATTACTTTTTCAGAAGCCTCGGAAAGATTTTTTTCTCCCCACTGCTTCGAACACCGGAGTTTCGCGCACCGGACGCAAAGTGCCCGATTTTCTCACAGTACCCGACTCTCTCAATTTCAGCTGGTAGCCTTCATTTACCATCAAGGAAACGTTAGCCTCCCTATAAGTGCGCACGATCTTGCAATAGGCATCCAGAATTTACCGGCCTTTAGGCTCGTTCAGGAAATAATCCACAGTTGTATCAACCGCAGAAGGTTTTTTACTTCCGCCAGTCTGGCCCCCAGTTTCGTTAAACAGGCGCAAATTTTTTCTATAGTTCTGTTTTATTTCCAATTCTGCTTCGGCACGACTGACATCTGTCGCGCTTACATAATTTTTTTGTCATGCGGGCATAAATTGACTCAGGCGCATTCTTGGAATCCACGGTCCCGGTACCTGCGTAAAAAGCTTGCTGTGCAGCGGACTCCAGAAATTCTTTATATTTTTCATCGTGATACATGTAAAAGCCGTAGTGCTTTTTGACGGCGCCTTCCTCGATGGATTTCAAAAACTCCGCATGGCTTTTTACTATTTTAAAAATCGCCTTGGTTGAAAAGAACTGGGATTTTACTAAAGGGTTCTCATCGAGGAGCTTCTTGCGCTTCTCATTGGTGGAGGCGGAAGTGAGGATGTCATTGAGCCTTGGGAATTGCAACATGTTGTAGCCAAGGTCCCCCCCAATGCCCTCCAATTGGGTGGTGGCGATTCTTTGACCAGTTTGAATATTTACCTCGCCGCCGAGCTTATTGATTCCACCGCTGTGCGCCATCACGGTGCCGTTTACTGTCAGGAGATCTTCTTTGATGAAGCGCGTAAACTGCAATTCAAATCCCAACGTATTGGAGGAACCCAACGTATTGGGGTATGCACGAAATCTGAGCTGCACCCCACCTATCAATCCACCTTCCATGTATGTTTCTTTGGCAAGAGTCTTCAACGCTGCACCAAGTTTCTTCATAATCATCATGCTGAGATTTTTATCGACGTCCACTGTATTTTCCTCGCCGGCGTCTATTGTGTTCAGCTTTGCCTTCTTCATTGTTTTCTCAAGAAAAGCAGGCATTTTTTCCAATGCTTCCTTTAAAAACGGTAGCTGTATACCACCTTTCACGATGAGATCGATGAAATGACCGCATCGTCCAAGATTGGGGTGCCTTGAGTGGGTGTACTTGACACTGACATCCAGGAGTGCCGTTCCCACACCATTGTTCACCTCCAGTACCATGACCCCCTTCCCTAAATTCAACCAATCCAGGCCGGGGATTACTGACATTTTTTTCGCCAATGCCTCAAAAGGATTCAGCTTCGTTCCTGCGCGGAAACGATTTGTAAATTTAAGCTCCATTCTTCTTGAAACACCTGGTGATGCAATCGTGCTATGTCGCATCAATTGGTCGTGACTGATCGACAGGAAAATGCCGTCCATCAGTTCGCGCACCCCTTTATACGCCTGGTTTGCATTGTTAATAGAATTTATCAAATCGCCTTGATCGTTGGAATCCCTCGTAGGCAAGGTCTCGTTTTTTAAAATCGACAAATGCAAGCCGATTGCCCCCAGCGCAAGGCTGACGGCATCGTAACTTTGCGCCAGAAAGGTGGTGATTTTACTTGTCGTTTTTGGCGGTCGCTGTGGTTTTTCGGAGCCATTGGGATCTTTTCCATCCCATATTTCGCTGCTGATCGTTTCAAATACGGCTTGGATATCGTCTTTCATATCGACGTCAGAATGGTTCCTCGCGGCGCGCAGGATTGAACCTGCCTCGATGAGTAGCTGGTATTTATTTTTCAAAAGCGCACAAGCATCCTCGACCTTAGCCAGCGTATCCTGCGGGTTTTCGGATGTGCGCGTTTTCAGAAATGCGGCAGGCCAGGCGTCCCCCTGTACTGCCGGAACATCGCCTTCGTTGCTCGGTGATATGCGGGCATTTACCTCTCGATATAAATGCAACCTGACATTGTGGCTTTCCGCATTCTCCATGTCTTTGAACAGCCGAATGGGGTCCTCTATATTCTTGCTGTAGGCAACATCTAGAAATGCATGGGATCCTTTTAATCTTTCCATGCCAAATTGGCGTACCTCTGCCCCGCCCTCCATGATCAATTTCAATTTTCCTCCAGCAGAGGTGGAGTTTTCTATTTGCTGCTTGACCTCAAAGCCTATGTCGGCCGCTTTGTATGCCCAGCCCTCGCGGCCACGCCTCAATCCTGTGGTGCCGGCAGGTTCCGGCGGCCGCGGAACATATGTCATCGGACTCACAAGCGTCTTTTTCTCCTCTAGCGAAGTTGTGGCGCTTGGGTAGGCGCCCTTTATCAAAGTCGTGAGGGCTCCGTCTTTTCTTCCGTCAAATCTCTCTGCCAGCAGCCCCATTACGTCCTCATTAAATGCCCCCTTCACAACCTTGCGCTCACTAAGATAAAGCGGAATATTGTCGGATCGCTGGAACATGCGGCTTGGATTGCTTATACGATTTTCAAGCCAGCGCGCCCACCTATCCCATCCTCTTCGCTTAGCTCCGGCCGATCTGGAGAATGAATTCGCGGCCTCGCGCACCGCCATCATCTTGACCATCTCAGACAAAGTGGCAGTTTCTTTATAAGTCGGGCCGAAGGTCATGCCAAATTTGCCAGTAAGTGACGTCCCGCCGTATCTAGTGAAAACATGCTTCAACTTGGTTTTCACTCCACCATTTATAAAGATGCCGTGCACAGTCCAGAAATTGACATTCTTCTCGTCATCCAGCAGTAACG
>Ga0170475_114855777_pt1 | contig 10285 bp, 4 predicted proteins | sample Soicark_Litter_5_FD_111474 | JGI IMG/M metagenome (GOLD analysis project Ga0170475, IMG submission 111474) | Avena fatua rhizosphere microbial communities from Hopland, California, USA. Combined Assembly of 48 SPs | reverse complement strand
CCCATTGCCCCCACCTCAGGTTTGAGTTTTGGTTCGAGTAATGGTCGCGGCAACGTGGTGCTCGTCGACGGTCTCAACAATAATGGCGCCACGGGGAATGTCCGCCCGTCGGTGCCTCAGGAGGCAGTCCACGAGTTCCAGATCAATCGCAGCAGCTACTCTGCGGAGTATGGCGGCGGCCTCGGCGGTGTGGTCAATATCGTGACCAATTCGGGCGCCAATCGCTTTGGCGGGACTGTCTTCGCGCTCGTGCGAGACGACAGTTTTGATGCTCGCAACTACTTCGACCCGGAGAGCTCTACCTTCGAGCGACTTCAAGCGGGTGCCAGCACGGGAGGGCCGCTCATAAAAGATCGGGCGTTTTTTTTCGGCGCTTTCGAACGCCTGGATCGCAGGGAAACAGTCTTTGTCCCGGTTCTTGAGGATCCGGGAGTGTTGAACCGCCTTCCGGTATCGCAACAGCGGCTGATCGACTTTCTGGGTCATACCGGAGACGCCACATTCGGCACACTCGCGGGTACCCTGCAACACATCCTCACGCCTGCCAGCAATCCGCTGGTCGAGCCGCGTATCAAATCAGATACCGGTGCGTTTCCTTTGACGGGCGACAGCACGCAGGCCTCTCTTCGATTGGACCATCGGCTCTCGGTAAGACACCAGTTGATGGCCCGGATGAATTTTACGAACCAGCTCGATCGAAGTTCGAGGTTCGGCGCGCTTGTGGGTTACAGCCATGGAAACCAGACACGCTGGCGCGACGGGACGCTGGTACTGGGGGATACGTACGTGCTGAATCCGCGGTGGGTGGGAGTGACCCGGTTCTCGATCGCGAGAACCGAATTCGAAATGCTGCCGAACGATACCGTCGGTCCGGAGCTGCTGATCGGAGGATTCGGCTCGTTCGGACGAGATTACCTGCTGCCGTTTGTTCAGCGAGAACGATACATCGAATTCCAGCAGGCACTCAGCTACGCCTCCGAGAACCACAGCCTCAAGCTCGGAATCGGGTTGAATCCAATTCACGACGAAGGACGTGTCGACACTTTCTTCGGCGGCCGGTTCGTTTTTGGTGAGTTCATTCCGTTGTCGTCCGTGATGGGAGTGGTGGCGACAGATCCCACCCTGCCGGCGAGAGTGCGTGCAAGGCTTTCAAGCAGCGCCCCGGAGCTTGCCGCAGGACTCGACCGACCTATCACTTCGCTGCAGGCGTTCAGCCTCGGTTTGCCTGTCGCGTACGTTCAGGCCTTCGGCAACTCGGGAAGCGAGTCGTCGCGGTCGCAGCACAGCGCATTTGTCGAGTACTCCTATCGTCCTAGCTCTGGCTCGAGCCTCATTGCCGGCCTTCGGCCGCAGTTCAACAGCAACACCAATCTCCGCTCGGTCACCTACGTCGAGCCGCGGGTCGGTTTCTCGTGGATGCCGCGGGAGAAGACGCTCCTTCGCGGCGGATACGGTGTGTTCCACTCGTGGGTCGATCTCAACATCGCCTACTCGGCCACACAGTTGACAAGGCCGGATGTGACGAATGTTTTCATCCCGTTGTCGGGCGTCCCGAATGTGCGAAATCCGCTGACCGGTCTTCCTGTGACTTCGGCCGATGTATACCAGTACCTTCTCGGCAGTCGCATTTTGGGAGCGCGCCCGATCATGCTGGGCGATCTCGCACCTCTCGGAGTGGACAGCCGGATTCGTTTTCCAGTGACAGGCGGGGTGCAGGAAGACTATACGAGCCCGCATTCTCGCCAGGCCAGCCTAGAGGTCGAGCACGTCCTGAGCGGCTTTACCCTGAGCGCTGCATACAACTACAGCCGTACCAGCCACCTGTGGCGAACTCGCGATCACAATCTTCAGCAGATTGGAGTTCGTCCGGATGGTTATCCGATTTTCGGGCCCGTTGATCCGACGATCTCCAACAACTTCATCATCGAATCGGCCGGCCGGGCCTCATATCATGCTCTCGTACTGCAGGCGAACCGGCCGGCCTCACGGGTGTGGAGCGTTGGCGCGAACTACACGTTCAGTCGCGGCATGGACGACGTGACCGACTTCAATATCGACTACGCCCCGCACAACCAGCTGGATCCAGCCGCCGAGTGGGCACCTTCGTCTTTCAACCCGCGTCATCGACTCGTGGCGACTGCTCTTCTCCAGTCGCCAGCGGCATCCCCGCAAACCACGTGGCTCGCGGCCGTCGGCGCGCACTGGACGATCGCGTCTGTCATTCGTGCGAGCTCCGGTCGCCCTTTCAATGTGCTGACTGGCTACGACAATCTTGGCGACGGTCAGGTGAACACCCACCGCCCATTGGGCGCCGGCCGCAACATCGGTCACGGTCCTGCGTTTTTCAGCATCGACTTGCGCGCCACGAAAATCATCGGATTCTCGACCCGGCATGTCCCGACCCTGGAGCTCACGGTCGAGGCGTTCAACCTCCTCAATCGCACAAACTTCCAGGCCGTCAACAACATCGTGGGGAGTCTGGAGCTCGACGAGCTGCCGAATCCTGTCGTCGGCCATCGCGGAAATCCCGTGACCCCGCTCGCATTCGCGGCCGCGTACGATGCCCGTCAGTTGCAGTTTGGCGCCAGAGTGCGATTCTGAACGTCAGCTGCGCGGCTGCACCTGCGTTTCGCCCTTGAACCAGGCGACGAGCCACGCGGCGAAGGCGAATGGCATTCCGACCAGCCAGAGCAGGTAGAATGGATAGCGACGAGGCCGCTTCGGCTCGCGGTAGATTACCGGACTGCCGGCCAATTCGGCGGCGCCAAGCCTGACCGCCTCCGCAGCTTTCAACCCTGTGGTGAACGCTCCTTCCATCGACACCAGGTCCACATGCGAACGGCAGTAGTCTCCCGCCAGGTATAGGTTCTCGAGCTCGATCGTGCGTTCGGCTTCCCTCGGGAGCGCGTCCGGGCGAAAGTGCCAGATACCCAAGTCGTTCATGAAGAGCGGAGCGTCGACGTTCTTGCGGATCACGCGCCGATCGATCTTCGTCCGATCAAGGGTGGGGATAAACCGTTCGAGCTCTTCGACAATCAGTTCTGTGGCCCGGCCGTCGCTTACCCCCTCGAGCTGGCTGAAATCCGTCGATATCACATTCAGAACGGATCCGTGGTAACGGGGCCGCCCATCGTCGGTTTTCCAGTGCTGCGACACATCGATGAACGTCAACCCATACTTCGAGTCGATTAAATTAACGTGGTCGGCCGGCAAGTCCGGGATACGTTCCGAGAAATACAGATTGAGCGCGGCCATTGGACGGCTTCGAAGATTCCGCACGTCACCGAGCGTCGGACACGCCGCGTATACCTCGTCCGTGCATACGTCGGCAAGGCGGTCGGAGGGGATAGCAAGAACTACGCGATCCACTGTTTGCTTTTCGACGACTCTACCCATTGACTGGTCCTCGAACTGCAAACCGACGATCCGTTGACCGTTGACGTCCAGCCGTGTGAGGCGATGATTCCGGTAGATGGCGACATTTCGCTGTTCAAGCCGGGCGGTGATCGGGTCAATGAAGCGCTCCTGCAGGTTCCCGTTCAGAATGCGATGCATCGGCAGCGGATCGCCCGCCCAGAAGTGAATGACTTTCTTGGTCGTCATCGCGGACACGAAATGGGAGGGTACCGAGATGGCCTTCAGCATCAGGTCCTGATAAACGGTCGCGATCTTCTCGGTGCGGTAGAAGCGAGAGCGTAGAAAACCCGTGACGCTCAACTGATCCAGCCGCTTCGACTCATCGAGATGAAAGCTGGCGAGGTCGATCGTTGAATAGAAGAACAGGAGCGTCTGGTGAAAGGAAAGCACGCCCGACGTCAGATTTCGCCAGCCGTTCTTGAAGGCGCCGACGTCGTGGAGCGCCCTGAATCGTGGAAACTCTCCGCGGTGCAGTTGCTGGAAATCGTGACAGTCGATGAAGTGGCTGCGGATGCCGAGCTCGTCCACGAGCTCCCAGATGTTGGCATACCACGCAGGAAAGATGTGGAAGCCGTGCTCGTCGAAGTCCTCGCCGTTCCTAAGGGCACTCGCCTTGCCGCCAAGGTGATCGCCTGCTTCATAGAGTGACACCCGGCAGCCGCACTCTGCCAGGCGAAGCGCAGCCGCCATTCCTGCGAGCCCGCCACCGATTACGGTCACGTCGATCACAGAACTGCCCCCAGAGCTGTTGTTGGTCGACTGGCCATCGAAGGCCCACGGCCGCCGATCCGCCTAAGAGATAGGCTCTTCCGAGGTCGGTCGACGAACCTTGACGGGCCAGCTCAACTGCCAGTGGTGCCGGGACCGAAAGGCTCCGACTCCCGTGCGGTCAATGCCATGCCACGCGTGATTTCCCGGTGGCAGTCCTGCGAGGCCCGCGCTCGTCACGTCCGTGACGGACTCTACAGGCGCAAATAACCACCCGTCGTTCTCGAGGTCGAACCGACTCGCCAGCACCGTACCCCAAGGGGTCCTGCTGATGACCGGATGACGCAGGATCGGCTCTGAAATGGCGAGCGCCGGCGAACCCGACGCCTCCGACAAGCTTCCGGTTGCGTCAAAGCGGCCGAACATGAGAGCACGTGCCGTCAGCAACGTCGTCATACAGAAAGAACGGTCTGTGACGACGTTGCGCGTAAAGGCCTTGGGATATCCAATGAGCCGGCCGAGAAGCATCGGTAGCAATCTGTTGGCCGACGCCGACGTCATGACCGAGTGTGGCCGGGCGTCGGACGCATGCTGCGTTGGCTCTACATAACAGACCCCGATGATACTTTCGTGATAGGTCAGGGGGATCCACCGCAGGCGGTGCAGTCGAACCGTCTGCGTGCCGAACGAATGCATCATAAGATGCGCGCCCGTCGGGGTGCCTGGTGGCGGGGTCCCCAGCCTGAGATAATTCGGCAGGAGTTTCCGTGCAAAGGACGCGTCCACATATTCGAAGACGATCCAGAGATCGGCAAAGCCCTCCAGCACAACAGCCGGTCGCGATCGGGTCGTGACGGTTTCCGCAGGGTTCTGTGCAAAGACGTTCATGGCTTTCGCAACGTTATCGGAATTGAACTCGGGCGGCCGACTGGGGCATCGCGGCACCCTCGGCGCACCCAGGTACCAGCATCGCCGTGAATTTCTGTGGGTTCGCCACATGGTGGCTCGCCATCCACTCTTCCGCGGTGGCTATCATCGCTTCACCCTGCGTACCGCCGAGCAGAACACCCAGGGTGCGGCGAGTCGCCGCTTGCAGCCCGTCGAGGCCCGCCACAGCGAACCCATCACCTGCACGCGTCAAGAGCGCTGTTGCCGTGTCTCGCTCGCCCCGCGTTGCCGCGGCGCCGGCCCGGAGCAGATGGATAAATGGCTGAAGACACGGTTGACCGAGGTGCTCGAGGGACTGCGCATCGCGTTCGGCAGCGCGCAGATGGATGTCCCGTTCCGCGTCGTACGCGCGAGCGGCAGCGATCGCGGCGCGGGCACGCAGCTCGAGGACACCGCGTCGATACACGAGGTTCCTCAGCATGAAGTTCTTCTTCATCAACGGCCATTGCTCGCGCAACGAGTGCACGGCCGCCTGGCCATTTCCGTCGTACAAATCGATGGTAGGTACCGCTTCGGCCGCCAGTGCGTGCTGCACATGATAGGCCCCTTTGGACCAGCGCGTCAGCGCATCGACGACACTCTGGCGAGCTTCACTGGGTTGATCGGCGAGGAGCCGGACGTGTGGCTCGATGAAGACTCCGTGATATGTGGCGTAGTACAAATCGCCAGTCTGCTCGGCTCGTTGCAGCCATTCCCGGCCGCGCAGTCTCAACTCAGGATATTCACCGAGCATCAGCAGGTTCCTGAGCTGGAACGCATGCACAGTCGCGAGCTCCCAACTCGTGCCCGGACATTCGTTGTCGAAGATCTCCTCGGCCTCTGCCAGCAGCGGCCGTGCCTTCAGCCATCCTCCCGAGCTGTACTCGACGAGGCCTGTGGCGAGCGCCAGCATGGCCCTGCCGTACGGTCGTTCGAGATTGTGTACGAGTGCATCGCACCGCTCCAGATAGGTGCGGGCTCGGCGCTGACCGGAAAGGCTCATGCTCGCGGACGTGGCCGCTTCCCAGGCGAGCGCGCGCGCAATGCGGAACGGTTCTCCGACCTGCAGCGCCAGCAAGAGCGATCGAGAGGTGAATTGCCAGCCGGTGCTGAGATCGATCAAGCCCAAGCCGGTGCCGACCGACCAGGCGATATCGATTCGCTGAAGTGTCTGGCGGGACACGCTTGATTCATTCCGCAGACGGAACCGCAAGCCCCGAGCACGCAGGCGAGCGCGCACCGCGAACAATCCCCACAGTTTCGAGACCGGCGTCTGAGGGAGGCGCATATGGACCTCCCGGAGTACTTTGCTGAAGGCTTGGTTGCCTTCATCCACATGGCCGCTCGACGAATAGTAGTACGCGGCGCGACGCCGCAGCTCGAGCGCCTCTGGCTCGGGGACCTCACCGGCGACATCGTCATATGCTCTTGCCGCTTCTATTCCGCGGCCGCCGTTGCCAAGCGCCTCGCACAACTTCACCTTCAGGTCGCGTCGCGCCTTACCCTCGAGACGCAGCAGTTGCAGGGCGCGCTCGTACAGCGCCACCGCCCGGTTGAAGGCCAGCGCTGTGCCGGCTCGATCGCCCGCCATCGTGTAGTGGCGGCCAGCGGTCTCGAAATCGCCGGCATGCTCATAGTGAAATCCGATTGCTTCGTCATCGGCATTGCGTGTCGAGGCCAATGTCGTCGCGAGCTTGCCGTGAACCGCCACGAGACGTTCCTTGCTGAGATGCGCAATCACCGCCTCACGGATTCGATCGTGATACGTTTCGAGCTGGGCGACGTGACCGGAGCCCGTCGTTCGAACAAGGTGCGCCGCCCGCAGTTGCGCAAGTGCAGCGAGGCTGGACCGAGTTTCGGAGACGGTTACGGCATTTCCGAACAGCAGAGGTCGACCAGAGACTGCGACGACTTCCAGCAAGCGCCGGGCCTCAGTCGAGATGCCGCACACCCGATTCCAAATCAGGTCATCCAGCGTGCGCGACCCCGCTTCAGCGTGTTCGGCGTTCACGATGTTGGTGCTGACACCGGCGGCCAGCTCTCTGATGAAGTACGGATTGCCACCTGATTCACGAGCGATCTCTTCGATCCGATCCTCCGGAACGGCACAATTCAGCAGTGAGGCGGCTAAGTACTTGGCCTCGCTGTAGCTCAAGGCGTCGACCAGAATGTCGAACCGGGCGGAGAACGCGTCGCGTGCGCGATCGCCAAGAAATGTCTTGAGGCACGCGCTCTCCTCTGCGTCATCGCTGCGAAACCCCGCGATCAGCATCAGCGCAGGCGCATCGGGGCCGCTGACGACATCGAGGAGAAGTCCTGCGCTGTCGACGTCTCCCCACTGAAGATCGTCGATGTGCATGACCAAGCGACGGCGCCGTCCGAGGCGCGCCAGGAGGTCCCTGAGGCCGGACACGGCTCGACGTCTCAGTTCGGGTTGATCGAGATCGTCCAGGCGTCGTCTCGGCCGGTTTGCGATGGCGGGAACGCGTAGCAGTACAGGAAAAACCTGTGCAAGCGGCGCCACCTCGCGTGACAGAAGTTCAGCCGCTTCAGCGTATGGCAACTGCACGAGGTACCGGCTCAGGCGATCGATGAGACCATCGAGAGCTTTATAGGGTACGGTTTCCTGCTCGAAGCACCTACCCGCGAGGATCACGACGTCGTCACGGTCCGAGAGATGGTTGAGGAAATGCGCCGCCAATTCGGTCTTGCCGATGCCGGAGCGGCCTCGAATAACGACCCTGACCGTTTGACCTTTGTCGGCTGCCGCAAGAGCTTCACGTAGGACTGCAAGATGTTGCGTTCGTCCCACGAACAGTGAGGAATCGTGCGGCGGTGCGGCGGAGATCGTCGTGACATCGATCGGTGGTGTGCCACTCAGCCATCTGAGCACGTCTGTGCCGGTCGGCCGGCGTGAGGGATCGCGTGCCAGCAGATCCAGGCAGAGACGCTCGAGATCCTCCGGAATGCCGGTGGCGCACAGAGACGGCCGGCGTGGAGTCGCACGTTGCTTCTGACCCAGAATGTCTGATGCCGAGCCTTGAAACGGCAATTGACCTGTCAACGCCTGGTACAGCATTACGCCAATGGAATACCAGTCGCTGGCGTTCGTCAGTCGCTCTCCGGCGGCCTGCTCGGGCGACATGTATGGAACAGTGCCGCCGAGGAATTCCGGGTGAGCGCCAGGTTTTGAGCCGCCGCGCATTTCTGCGACGAGACCGAAATCCAGCAGGACGACTGACGGCTCCGCGGTAACCTTCACGTTCGATGGTTTGATGTCTCGGTGTAGTTTGTCGAGGGCATGAAGCGCATTCACTCCGATGCACAGCTGACGGAGTGCCTCGCGGAGCCGTGGAAGGGCACAAGGCGAGGGCCTCACGGTATACGTCTCCGTGAACGACGCTGAGACCGTAGTCGTCTCTGAAATCCCTAATGGCTCGCCGCGAGCGGTGCTGCCAGACGTTAGTGACGATCCGACTGCATCGGACGCGTCGGACACCCAGACATAGCTCAAAAAGTCGACGCCGTCCACGAACTGCATGGTGAAGAACACCTGCGCGTTCTCCGAAAAGAGTTCGTAGAGTGTGACCAGGTTCGGGTGAGCGACGTCAGCGAGGGAGCGGAACTCTTGCTTGAAACGATAAAGTGCGGTTGAATCGGAGTTCTGGAACGTCTTCAACGCGACCCGCATGCGCCGCGCGTTGTCATACACCTCGTAGACCCTTCCCATTCCGCCGGCGCCGATCAACCGCTGTACGGCGAACCGCCTACCCATGAACGTTTCGGGAAGCTCCCGGATCTGGGCGTTCGACGTCGAGGAAGATCGCTCCGTCAGTTCATGCGGCTGGATGGGCTCCACGCCTTTTTCAGCGAGGGCTCGGTCGTGCGTATCGGCCTGGGCGGCCCGGCTGGCAAGTCGTTCCACGTCCAGTCGAAGCGCTTCATCGTTCTTGCAGATCTCCGCGAGAAACGCGTGCCGAGCGTTCGGGTCCTTTCCACGCACGGCGCGCTGAAGCGCTTCGACTTGCCGTTGGCGGTCGCGAGTCATACGACAAATTGCGATGCCGTTCGACACGACGGGACACGACGGAACAGGTGATCCGTATCTAGAACTGCCGATCTATACGACAACGCCGAAAGCTCACCCAGTGGCTGGAGGCAGGACGGCGCAACTAGAGTTCAGGAATCGTGATGTCGATATCCTCCACCCAAAGACGGCCGTGAAGCTCACGGCCTCTCTTTCCCTCTACGACCTGGTGCGCGGCACGTGGAAGATTACTCGACAACCGCTGGCATCGCCATCTCCAAAATTCTAGGCTTCCCGACGCCACCGGACACGGTCTGGCGCCGCGGCACGTTTCGGTCGCAGACCGTTCGTCCCATCGCCAGCAGGACCGTTTCGCGTTCGGTCTATCACATCCGCAGACCCAGCCGTAAAGCGGCACCAGCTGAACGGCGGCTTCATTCGCCTATACGCGCGGTTCCCACGGAGCCGAGGCTGCCAATTCGATCGAATTGCTGCAGTGGACGCTGGCCGCGAAGAGCAGCGCTGATACTCCGAAGAACAGCAGCTGGGCTCGGAAGCGATGCGTCGTGTGATCTGCTGCCGTTGCGCATCTGCGATACGACAGGCATAACGTCACTCAACGCGTCTCGTACTCGTCATGCCGACGCCACCACGCCCCCGTTTCGTTCCGCCCCTTGGGGGCGCGGTCGAGCCACTGGTACATGCCCCAGAGTCCGTCCAGGCCGCGCGCGTAGGTGGAATACGCGTGATAGATGACGGCGTCCTCGAGCACGAACGCGCTCATCCCGGGCCTCTCGCGCGTGAAGGTGGCCGCGTCGGTTCCGCTCAGGGCCGCAAAGAGGCTCGCTCCGTCCTCGCCGGTCGCCGAAGGCTCGCGCGGTTGCAGCGGTGCCTCGCGCCGGTAGTTGTATTCGATGCCTCCGTCGCGCTGTTGCTCCGCGGTGAAGCGGACGTTGAAGTCGGCGTTGAAGTCACCGCCGAACGAGGACGCCCAGGGAAACGTCCACCCCATTCGCCGCTTGTACGCCTGTAGCTTCGCGAGCGGCGCTCGTGACACTGCTGACAGCATGACGTCGTGGTTCGCCAGGTGGACGGCGATTCCGTTGAAGCCGTCGGCGATGGCCGAGCATGACGGGCATCCTGCCGTGTAGTCGGGCCCGAACATGAAGTGATAGATGAGGAGCTGCGACCGCCCTCGGAAGAGGT
>Ga0170475_100687098_pt1 | contig 10285 bp, 9 predicted proteins | sample Soicark_Litter_5_FD_111474 | JGI IMG/M metagenome (GOLD analysis project Ga0170475, IMG submission 111474) | Avena fatua rhizosphere microbial communities from Hopland, California, USA. Combined Assembly of 48 SPs | reverse complement strand
TGTAGGTCTCCATCCAGACGGGCCCTTCGTCACCTGCCACGCACTCCTCGGTGGTCTTGCGCTCGTGCGAGGCCATCACTTCCGCGTCGTCGGCGATCTGCTGCTGCGCCAGTTCGATGGGCAGCAGTTCCGTGTCGCACTTGCCAGTCATTGCGGTGGCCGAATGGCCACGTGCCTGGGCGTGTGCCTGATTCACCACCAGGTAGCGGCTGCTGGTGTCCTTGAACCACGCCCACATCGGCAACATGTCGATCAGGGTGCGCAGGTAGCGCTCCTGCTGGCGCAGCTCTGCCGTGCGGGTCTGCACACGCTGCTCCAGGCCGGCATTGAGCGTGCGGATGTCGTTCTCGGTTTGTCGCAGTTGCCAGTTGAGCGACTGAAGCTGGCGGTGCGATTGCCGCAACCGATACATGAACACCGCGGCGCTGGCGAGCGCAAGCGCCACCGCCGTCAACACGGTCCACAGCCACCGCTGCTGCAGCTCGCGCTGGCGCAGCTGCGTGGTCTGCTGCTCGTTGCTCCGCGTGAGCGCGTCGATCGCGCGCTGCTTGCTTTCGCTTTCGTAGAACTTGATGAGTTCCACCATGCGCTCACCGGCCTTCTCCCGCGTGGCCTTGGCCGTCATTTCGACCGCTTCGGTACGGAGCGTGTAGGCGCGGCGATAGTCCCCGTTTGCCGAGGCGATGTCGGCCAGGCGGTTCGCGCTGCCGCTCATGTAGAGCCCTACGCCCACGCCCCGAGCCACCTCGAAGGCGCGTTCGGCGGCCGCCTTGGCGCCAGCCATGTCGCCCAGCGCCTGCAGGTTCTCGCTGATGAAGTTGAGACCGAACCATTGGCCGATCGGGTTGCGGTGGCGTTCAAAAATCCTGAGGGCTTCGTTGAGCACGGCCAGCGCCTGCGGGTAGCGCTTCTGCTTGGACAGGTTATTGGCCAACTGGGACAGACCGAACGCTTGCGCAAACGGCGCCCCCACCTCCTGAAACACTGCCACCGTCTGCCGGGACATGCGTTCACCTTCGACGGTTTCACCCCGCTGCAGCGCGGCGGTGGCCAACCCCGACATGGCAAACCCCTCGAGCAGGCGCGACCCGGCTGCCCGTGCCTGCTCGCGCATGTGCTGGTAATGCTCTGCCATCTCCTGCACGCGCATGCTCTGCTCATAGGCGATGGCCAGTCCGTTGTAGGCATAGGTCATGGCCAGCGCGTCGTTGGTCCTGCGGGCAATCTCCATGGCCTGCACAGCGATGGAAGCCGCTTCGTTGAACTGTTCGAAACGCCGGTACAACACAGCCGTGCGCAACATCGCTTCGCCCAGCAGGTCCGGACGGTCGACGCCTTCGAGCACCGTGATGCTGTGCTGGGTGGCGCGCGTCAACTCATCGAGCCGGCCCAGGTTGACGGAGGTCAAGGCGATGTTGAGGTCGGACTCGGCCTGGCCGACGCGATCACCGTGCTGGACGGCGAGGTCGAAGGCCGCCTTCGCGTGGGCCGAGGATTCCTCGCTCAGGCCGAGGTAGGTTTCCGCGCGCGCAAGCAAGTTGAGCGCGCGAGCCCGATCGGTGGGCATCGCCTCCGGCGGCAAGGAACCCAGCAGGCGCTTGGCCAACGCATAGGCTTGGGGCACATCGTTTTCCGCGAGGGCGCGCACGCGCGTGGCTTCGGCACGCCACGCATCGAGCGCTTCTGACGCGCGCGCCGGCCCGAACCCACCGAGCGACAGGCATGCCAGCCACAGCGCGGGCAGCAGCGCCTTCGCATACCGACGGGCGGCCGCTGTCGTCACGCTGTGAAGAAGTCTTGAACGAATCACGCTTTGAGGTTGCCTCGTCACCAGAAACGCACGGTCGCCGCAACGATGATCTGCCGGTCATTGAGCCACGCGTTCTGGGGCCGCGTGTGCGTATCGTAGTAGGAATGGCGCAAGGTGCGCAGCAAGTTGGTCACCTCGACTCCAAACGTCACCTGCTCGTCGTAGCGATAGCGCAGCGACGCGTCGACCCAGGCATAGTCGGCGGTGTAGCCGGGCACCGGCCCGATGTCCACGATGTTGGTCACCCCGTTCAGATAGCGGTCGCGCCAGTTGCAGGCGATGCGTGCAGAAACGGACCCCATTTCATACATGCCGACGAGGTTCGCGCTGTGGCGCGACAGGTTCTGCATCGGGATGGCGGGACCGCCTGGGTTGAGCGAGGTGCGGCTGTCCACATAAGTGTAGTTCGCCTGGAGCCCGAATCCGGGGAAAGCATCGTAGAACTGTTGGTAACCCAGTTCGAACCCCTTGATGTCCGCAGGCAGGCTGTCCCGGGGCCGTCTTGACGCGCAGCGGGTCGCCTTGCCAATCGCCGCCGACGGCAAACTGCCGCGTCCGGTCGACGGTATCGCGTGCAAAGCTGAGGATCGAGACCGGCGCATTCGTCCAGGTCACACGGCTCACGCTGAGATCGGGCAGCGTGGCGATGTCGTCCGCCACCACGGCATCGACGATCTCGATGCGCTCGCGCTTGATCTGCTGGGCCGAGGCCATGCTCGAGCGGACACCGACCACCGTCACGCTGGGCAACTCGGCCGGCGGTGCGGTTGAGGCCGAGGCCTTGCCGTCGGGCGGCGCATCGCCAGCGGGCTGGGCATGCGAGTCGGGTACGCATTCAATGAGCAGGGGCGCAGCGACGAACCAGTGATGCCAACGCCCAGGTGAACTGCTGCCCATGATGCGGTCACTCCCAGACGAAAGATTATCTACGTCAGGGCCTGGTCGTAAATGATGGAAGTGCCAATGCGCAGAACATCGATCCGTGCTCGATGTGACCGCTGTGGGCGATCGCCAGTGAGTTCCAATACGGGCATGGACCATCCGCATGACAGCACCGAACCCCGCCTGACCAAGCTCGAGATCAAGGCGAGCTACACCGAGGACCTGGTGGATTCACTCAATGAGATCGTCGCGCGGCAGCAGTTGCAGATCGACCAGCTTGCCCGCGAACTCGCGCACCTGCGTCAGCAGATGCCGGCGACAGACGCAGGCAGCTTCCGCAGCCTGCGCGATGAACTGCCGCCGCATTACTGAGGCGGCGGGTCGAACCGCAACGGCAACGCACGCTCGGTGTGCACCATGGCCGTCACATCGAAGCGCAGGAGCCGCTGAGCGCCCGGGAAGGCCTCGGCCCGTTTTGCATCCCATACCACCTCGGCGTGCACCGCAAGCTGCAGCGTGCCCCCGCGCTCGAAATCGATGAAAAGCAATCCCGCGTGCGGGTTCACCGTGATGTTTCCGAGGGTGTTGAAGAAGAAGTTGCCGGCATAGTCGGGCAGCCATAAGGTGGCGTTGCCGTCGCGCACGACGAAGCCGGCAGGGCCGCCCCGGTGAGACACGTCCACGCCTTGGTGAGCCGGTCCGGCGCCTGCGGCCGGATGGGCCGATGCGATGAACAAGGTATCGGCGCGCGCGATCATGCCGCAGGCGTGGTCGTCCAGCGTGGCACTGCGCACCGGCGAGGCACGATCGTGCCTCGCGACGAAATGGGCAGTGCGCGGCACGATGTGCTTCGGGCAGTTGCCGAAACTCTGTTGCACGCGCACGGTAAACCCACTGGCATCGAGTGCATCGATGACCCCGTTCATGCGATTGCGCCGTCGCGTGTGCGGCTGGATGCCGAGCAGCCCCAGGGGCTGGCCCATGGACAGAGCCAGCGGATCACCGGGAAATGGGCGGGCCCGCACCACGAGGTGCGTGGCATCGGGCGATTGCATGAAGCCGGGCGGGTTCGCCAGCACCGAAGCCCACGGTTGCCCTTCGGCGTCCACACTGCCGACCACGATGAAAGGTAATTGCGGGAAGAACTCGCGGTGCTGATCGGGCATGTGTTCGCGGATCGCTCGCCCGGTCACGTCGGCCATGCGCTCGTGCACGCCGACGCGCTGCTGCACCGCCACCTCGCCTTCGTGGCGCCCGCTCATGGTCAGGCGTTCAGGCCCACCGGCGAGACTGGAAACGGCAGGAAGCCAGGCAGGGCCTCCACGCGTGCCAGCCAGGCGCGCACGTTCGGGTAGTTCGTCAGCGCAATGTTGCCTTCAGGCGCTCGCGCCGTGTAAGCATAGTTGGCGATGTCCGCGATGGTGGCTTGCGAGCCGGTGAGGAACGGTGCCTGACCGAGGGCCTGCTCCATCAGCGCAAGCAAGCCATGGGCGCGCGTGATGAGCGGCGCCGTATCGACCGGACGCTGGAACAGCACGGCGACACGCGCGAGCGCCGCGCCCTGCGCCAATTCGCCGGCCGCGACGGAGAGCCAGCGCTGCACCCGTGCCGTGGCCACCGGGTCGGTCGAGTGCCATCGAGGGCCTCCGTAGCGCATCGCCAGGTACACCAGGATGGCGTTGGAATCGGCCAGCGTCACGTCGCCGTCCTGCAGCACCGGCACCTGGCCGAACGGGTTCATGGACAGGAAGGCGGGCGACTTGTGGGCGCCTGCGCGCAAGTCCACGTCGACGGCCGTGTAAGCCAGCCCCAGCAGGTGCAGAAAGGCCTCGGCGCGGTGACTGTGACCCGACAGGGCCATGCGGTGCAAAGTGAGGGTGGACATGACAGCGACTTGTTTCAGTGAGGGGATGCCGGAGATTATGGTTGCTTCGATCTGTGGAATAAATGACTCATCATGCAATGGAGTACTCCGTTTGGCGAACTAATATGCCGGGATGGACAAGTTCAAGGCGATGGCCACCTTCGTGCAAATCGCTGACGCCGGCACATTGACCGCCGCTGCGAAAGCCAGTCAATCATCGCTGCCCGCCGTGGTGCGATCGCTTGCGGCGCTGGAGGCCCATCTGGGCGTGCGCTTGTTCAACCGCACCACCCGGCGCATCTCGCTGACCGCCGAAGGACAGCAGTACCTCGAACGCTGCCGGGCCGTGCTGGCCGCCGTGGCCGATGCCGAGGGTGAACTCGCCGCCGATGCGGCCGAACCCACTGGGCCGCTGGTGGTCACGGCGCCCGTGCTCTTCGGGCAGATGTACGTGGCGCCGGCCGTCACACGCTTCTTGCAGCGGCATGACAAAGTGCGTATCAAGCTGCTGTTGTGGGACCATGTGGTCAACCTGCTCGACGAAGGCGTGGACGTCGCCGTGCGCATCGGGGCGTTGAACGACTCCTCGCTGGTGGCGCAGACGGTGGGCACGCTGCGGCGTCCCGTGGTGGCGAGCCCGGCGTACCTCGCGGCCCACGGCGAGCCGACCCATCCGAACGACCTGCGGCACGCCGACTGCGTGCACTTCACCTCCACGCCGGGCACAAGCTGGACCTTCCATGACGGCACACGCCAGTTTCAGGTGCCCGTCTCGGGCAAGCTCACGATCAACCATGCCACCCCCGCGGCGGAGGCGTGCGTCGCCGGGCTCGGCTTTGGCATGTTCATCGAATACCAGGTCGCGCCGCACCTTGCCGCCGGCACCTTGCGCACTGTGCTGGAGGCCTATGAACCGCCGCCGCGGCCCATCAGCATCGTGTACCCGCATGCGCGGGGGCTGCCGGCGCGCACGCGTGCCTTTGTTGCCTGGATGAAGGGCGAACTTGCGCGATTCGGACAGTGAGTCGCCATCCCTTTTCTCGCCAATGCCTCCACAATGGGGCTCTCTGACAAAGCTTGCCTTCCTCGCCATGACCGCTGATGCGTTGAACCTGCTGCTGATCGATACGACCGGAGCCTCCGTGCCGGATCTGGCGGCGAAGTCCCCGTTCGGGCCTTTCGCAGCGATGCGTTGCAGCGGGCTGGCCGATGCCTCCGGAAAACTGGCGGCGCAGCGCTTCGATGCGGTCGTGATCGCCGCGCGCACCGTCGAGGCCCGCAAACTTCTCATGTGGCCGGGCTTCTCGCAAGCCGTGGCCGACCCGGCCGTGCTCGTGCTCACCACCGACGACCCGGGTGCCGACCTGGCAGTGCGGCTAGCGCGTGCGGGTGTGCAAGACGTGTTGCCGCTGGCCGTCGACCCCGTCGATGCGCTGCCGCGCGCCGTGCGCCTGGCGATCGAACGCAAAGCCCAGCACCAGCAGACGCGCAAGGCCTATGCGACGGACCTGATGACGGGGCTGCCTAACCAATCCCAACTCGTCGAGCACGTCAACCAGCTGCTGGCGCTGCGAGAACGCGAACCGGCGCCGATGGCACTGATGGCCGTGCGGGTCGAGGGCCTCGCTTCGGCCGAGGCCCGCCTCGGCGCTGAATCGGCCAACGTGCTGAGGCGCAAGATCGCGGTGCGCCTGCGCATGGGCCTGCGTGCGAGCGACGTGGTGGCCTCGGTGGCGCTCGACGCCTTCGCCGTGCTGCTGTCGAAATTCCAGGAACCACAGGATGCCGACCGCGTGGCGGCCAAGCTCCGCGAGGCATTGCTCCCGCCGTTTCCCATTGCTGGAAGCACCGTGGACGTCGCCGTGGCCATCGGCATCGCCCAGTATCCGGCCGACGGCAAGGACGCCGCCACGCTGCTTCGCCGGGCCGTGGGCCTCGCCGCCTCCGGGCCTGCGTCCGGTCGCGGCGGGCTCACCTATGCCGCCGACAACGGGCCCGACGGCGCCGCGAACGACGGACGTTCCGACTGACATTGGTTTATCAACAGAGGGGAAACGCAAGATGAAGAGACGCACGAATTACCTCCGCGCGGGCGCGGCCGGCATGCTGCTGTTCGGGCTGGGCGTGAGCACCGGGCTCGTGGCGCAGACCGCCACCGATTTTTTGCCCCAGCGTGTCGAACTCAAGCGCGCGGACCTTTCCGGCGCGCCCGGCATGGAGGTCATCGCCTCCATGGTGGAAATAAAGCCCGGCGAGATGGCCGACGTGCACTTTCACAATGGCGTCGAAACCGCCTACGTGGTGCAGGGAGCGACCATTCAGATGCCTGGCAAGGACCCGGTGCCGCTCGTCACTGGCACTGCGCTGCTGAACCTGCGTGAGGCCAAGCATGGTGGGTTCAAGGTCGTGGGCGACACCTCACTGAAGCTCTTCGCGGTGCATGTCGTCGACAAGGACAAAGCGCTGTACGATCGGTCGCGTTGAGCGCTTGGCGCCCAGAGATGGGCGCCACCCATCAATCTGACAATCGGTGCACACCACCGGCTGCACCGATGTGCAGCCGGGTGCGCGGCTCTTGCGCCACCTGCTGCACTGCCGGTGGCCTACTTCCAAGCGCCACGCTTTTTGTTTCCAGACGGGGGGCGACCGCGCAAATAACGCATCGGCCCCATCGCTTTCAACTGATCAGGCGTCAACGGTTGCGCATCGGGATCTGAGAGAGCGGCGACATTGATCGCCTCGTCCTCTTCCGGCGTCGGCATCGTGATTGCCGGCCGCTTGGATGTGTTCGACATGGTGCTTCATCTTACGGCGATTGGCTCGACGTGCGCTGACGATGCGGGGCATGTCGCAGAGCTTCACAAAAGCCATGAACAAAATTGAATTCGCTGGTGCAAGGGCGATCATGCGGGTCTCACCGTAGTCGAAGCGGTCGCCAATCCATGCCAGCGCGGGGCTTTCGGGCGTGTGTTCGTTCGGGCGCATCGTTTGGCTTTCTCACGATTCAATGAACAACGGCCGCCAGGTCCGTTCGGCACGCCAGCGCGGCAGTTGGGGCTTCGGTGTCGAGGTCGTGGGCGTCGATCTGTCCGTTGGTTAAATACAATCACACAATGACGCTTGAAGAGATCGCGCAACTGCGCACGCATGGCATCGTCCTGTTTGCCGATCGGGTCATCTACGATGCGCAGCCCCCCATGGCTGCGGATCAGATCGCGGCGGTGTAGGCGCTGTGCGGCGGCGAGATTCCGACGGCCCTCATCGCCCTCTGGCAATTGACGGCGGGCGGCCGCCTCGACTACGACCTGAGTCTGCCGATGAACGGCAACGAGGAGGCGATCAGCTGGATCGAGTTGTTCTACAACGGCAGCAAGGACTATCACGACCTGGCCGGCTGGATCGACCATGAACGTGAACTGGCCGAGGACGCAGCCAACGAGCGCGGAGAGGCGTGGAACGGTGAAATCGGCGCGGTGCCGTTCGGGGGCTTTTCGTATTGCGACCGCCTCTACGTGGTGACAGACCCGACAGCCAGCAATTACGGCCACGTGCTGGCCTGGAAGCATGGGCTGCGACCCAGTTGGCGCGGTGCCTTGCATGACGATGGCCTGGCCACCGTCGCCCCTGACCTGTATACCGCCTTCCGCGCGCTGCGGCTCGATGCCGACCCGCTGGAGCAGGGGCGCGATGATTTCGCGCGTGAGGAACTGCTCGAGTACCTCGCCGACCGCCAGAACAAGCACGCCATGCCGGCAACGCTCGTGCAAGCGTTGATCGCCTTTTACCGTGGCGCCATTGTGGATTGGCGAACGCCATTGGCCGATGGGACGCTGGTGCAGCAACCGGCACTGGCGCGCCGCGCGCTGCATCACGCGATCAACACCGATGATGCAGCGCTTGTGGCGCAGCTCGCGGCAGCCGGCATCGGTTTCGCTGAGGCGCTGACCGGCAGTAACATGCCGATCGACTTCGCATTGATGCGAGGCGCCCACGCCGCCGCTGCGGCACTGCTCAATGCCGGCGCACCGGTCAAGGCGGACATCTTGGCGGTAGTGTCCGGCCCGGTGCCCCTCGAACTGATGACCCTGCTTCTCGACGCGGGGGCGCTGCCACGCGCCGATGCGGTGGCGCAGCGACGCTCACGACATGCCTGAGAGCGCTTGCCAAATCGGCGTGTAGCGCCGGTGCTCCCCCCGAGGGCTCAAATTCCCCCCAGGCACAGGTACTTGATCTCCAGGTAGTCCTCAATGCCATGACGGGACCCCTCCCGCCCCAACCCGGACTGCTTCACCCCCCCGAACGGCACTTCCGCCGTGGAAATCAACCCGGTGTTCACGCCCACCATCCCCGACTCCAGCCCTTCAGCCACGCGGAAAATGCGGCCGATGTCGCGGCTGTAGAAATACGCCGCCAACCCGAATTCGGTGTCGTTCGCCAGCGCGATGGCCTCGGCCTCGGTCTTGAAGCGGAACACAGGTGCCACCGGCCCGAAGGTTTCTTCCCGCGCACACAGCATCTCGCCCGTGGCTTCGGTGAGCACGGTGGGTTCGAAGAAGCGGCCGTGCAGGCGCTTGCCGCCGGTGAGCACCCTCGCGCCCTTGGCGGTGGCATCGGCCACGTGCTGTTCGACCTTCGCGACGGCGTTGTCGTCGATCAGAGGGCCTTGCGCGACGCCCGGTTCGAACCCGTTGCCCACCTTGATGCCCTTGACCTTGGCCGCCAGGCGTTCCACGAAGGTGTCGTAGACGGCGTCCTGCACGTACAGGCGGTTCGCGCACACGCAGGTCTGCCCGCCGTTGCGGTACTTGCTGACGAGCGCGCCTTCCACCGCTGCATCCACGTCGGCGTCGTCGAACACGATGAACGGCGCGTTGCCGCCCAATTCGAGCGACAGTTTCTTGACGGTGGGGGCGCATTGCGCCGCGAGGAGGCGGCCCACTCCGGTGGACCCGGTGAACGACAGGTGGCGCACCACCTCGCTTTCGCACAGCACCTTGCCGATGTCGGCGGATTTCGCCGCGGTGACGACGTTCAACACACCGGGCGGCAGGCCGGCGCGTTGCCCCAGTTCGGCAATGGCCAGGGCGGACAGCGGCGTCTGCCCTGCCGGCTTGACCACCACCGGGCAGCCGGCGGCCAGTGCCGGGCCGACCTTGCGCGTGATCATCGCGACGGGGAAGTTCCACGGCGTGATGGCCGCGCACACGCCCATCGGCTGCTTGATGACGAGGTAGCGCTTGGTGGGGTCCGTCGTCGGGATGGTCTCGCCGTACACGCGCCGGCCTTCCTCGGCGAACCATTCGATGAAGCTCGCGCCGTATGCCACCTCGCCCTTCGATTCGGCCAGCGGCTTGCCCTGCTCGGCCGTCATGATGCGGGCCAGGTCGTCGGTGTGCTGCACGATCAGCTGGAACCACTTGACCAGGATGGCGCCACGTTCCTTGGCCGTCTTGCCGCGCCAGGCCGGCCAGGCGGCCTGGGCCGCAGCCAGCGCCGATCGCGTCTCGTCCACACCGAGGTCGGCCACGTCCGCAAGCTTCATGCCGGTGGCGGGGTCCGTCACGTCGAAGCGCCCGGGGCCGTGCACCCACTTGCCATCGATCAGCGCATCGGTCTTCAGGAGGCTGGGGTCGAGCAGGTTCGACAGCGGGGTGGTGCGCAGGTCCATGGTCATCTCCGGGTGGACATTGATGATACGAAACACAGTGGGCGCCCGCCGTCGCCGGGGT
>Ga0170475_127219078_pt1 | contig 10288 bp, 7 predicted proteins | sample Soicark_Litter_5_FD_111474 | JGI IMG/M metagenome (GOLD analysis project Ga0170475, IMG submission 111474) | Avena fatua rhizosphere microbial communities from Hopland, California, USA. Combined Assembly of 48 SPs | reverse complement strand
GATGATGAACGGCGCGGGCTTGTAGTCGGGATAAGTCGTGCCTGCGCCAATAGCCGTCACGAACGTATCGTTATGGCTGACGAGCGTGCCGTCCCAGTCCCGATTGCGTTCGAGGAAAGGAACGACAGATTCGCCGCGCTCTAAAGCGCGGTCGAGCACGACGTGCGGATCGAGTCGCACTAACTTGCCTTCATGATTGCCGTAGCGGTCGCAGGATCCAGTGCGTCCAGGCTTGATGTAGCAGAGCACGGGACAAGCGTCGCAGCGGATCGCGTCGTCAGCCACGCGCGCCTCCGCTGTTCTTGCCGAGAATGGCTGCGCGTACTCGGTCGGGAGTCGCGGGCACTCTGTGAATGCGCACTCCTGTTGCGTCGTGAATCGCGTTGAGAATTGCCGGCGCTGTAGGAATGACAGCCTGCTCGCCAATTCCTTTCGCACCGAATGGACCAATGGGCGAGGGAACTTCGATCAGTATTGATTCGATCGGCGGTATATCCCCGGCTGAGGGAATCAGATAGTCGTGCAGGTTCTCGCCTTTGCCCGGAAAGAATTCTTCCATGAGCGCCATGCCAATTCCTTGCGCGACGCCACCTTCGATTTGGCCTTCAATGAGAGTGGGATTGATGGCTCGGCCGACATCGTGCGCGGCGATGATCTTCAATACACGAACCATACCAAGTTCGAGGTCGACTTCAAGTTCAGCCATATGAGCGCCGAATCCGAAAACGGCATAGGGTGTCCCTTGCCCATTTTCGTCGAGCGGAGTGATCGGCGGATCGAATGTCGCCTCGCAGGTGATCACGTATCCATGCTGATCGAGCGGCATGGCATGTATATCTAGCGTCTTAGCGTTGCCGTTCTCAATAACGATGATTCCGGAGTCACTGAATTGAATTTCGCCACACTTGCATGCGCCGCCCAGCGTCAGAATCTCCTCGCGCAACTTGTTTCCCGCCATGTGCGCCGCTTTGCCAGTGACGAACGTCTGGCGCGAGGCCGAAGTCTTGCCACAGTCGGGAGTGATCGCTGTGTCTCCCGAGACGAGATCGAGCTGCGAGATCGGGGCGCCCACTGCGTCGGCGCAGATCTGCGTCACGATTGTGTTCGAGCCTTGTCCGATGTCGACCGCGCCTTGATGCAGCGAGATGCGCCCGTCGCGCTTCAACCCTATGCGAACCGTTGACGGGTTCGGCAACGACGTATTGCCACACCCGTACCACATCCCGGCAATGCCAACGCCTCGACGCAGCGGCCCATCTTGCCTGCGGTTGAATTCTAGCGACCGCGATCGAGCGTCCGTCCACTTAGGCCGCAGCGCCTCGAAGCACGCGCGAACTCCAACTCCCTCTCCAAGCACCTGCCCAGTAACCGTGGGAGTCTGGTTTTCGAGGGCATTCAGAATCCGGAACTCCAGACGGTCCATTCCGATTTTGTCGGCGAGGTCGTCGTACAGTTGCTCCTGTGCGATTGCCGCCTGTGGAACTCCGAACCCGCGAAACGCTCCCGCGGGAACCACATTGGTGTGCACGGCCCGGGTCAGTGCGCGGTAATGAGGAACGTAGTACGGGCCGGAGGCATGCACCGGCACACGCCCGGCTACGGTGGGACCCCACGAAGAGTAAGCGCCGGTATTGAAATCCGCGGCAAAATCGAGCGCTATCAATTTGCCATCGCGGGAGGCTCCGGCTCGCAACTTCATTCGCGCCGGATGCCTCTTCGTCGTCGAGACAATCGATTCCGTCCGCGAATAAGCCATCCTTACAGTGCGGTTCAACTTCCATGCCGCGAGCGCGAGAAACGGCTGAACGGAAAGATCCAGCTTGGACCCGAATCCTCCACCGACAGCCGTGGGAATGATTCGCACCTTCTCTGGCGCAATGCCGAGAATCTTCGCGATGTCATTGCGATCCATGTACGGAGACTGCGTGCACGCCTGAATCTCGACCGTGTCGCCGACTCTCCGCGCGAAGCCTGCCTCCGGCTCGATGTACGCGTGCTCAACGAAGCCGGTTTCGTATTCGCCTTCGACGACTACGGCCGCCTCTCGCAAAGCATTGTCAACGTCCCCGCTCACAACGCGTCCGCGGACCAAAACATTCTGCTCGCGATGCTGGTGGATCCGAGGCGCGTCATTCGCCAGAGCTTCGTCAATCGTTCGCAATGCCGGCAATTTTTCCCAGCGCACCGGGAATGCATTCAGGTCCAACGCCTCGAGCACGTCGGCGTCGCCCACTATGGCGGCTACCGCCTCACCGCGGAATCGAGCCTCGTTATGGGCGAACACGGGCTGATCGGCGAATCGCGGAATCACTCCATAGCAATCGACACCAGGCACATCCTTCGCGGTGAGAACCAGAGCGATGCCGGAGTGTGACTCCGCAAACTGCGCGAGATCTCCAAACTGAAAACGTGCACGATGATGCGGGCAGCGAAATACCCGGAGCCCGAGCGCACCGGTTGGCATCTTATCCGCTCCGAAGATCTCGCGCCCATCGACTTTCTTCTGTCCGTCCAGTCGGATCAGTCGCGCGCCCACCGCGGCGCCCGCCTTGGGAGATACCTCCTCAGATGCTTCTGCATTCGCCTGCATGATGGCCTGGAGAATCTTGCGATATCCCGTGCACCGGCAGAGCACACCGCCGATCGCATCCATCACCTCCATTTCAGAGGGAGAGGAATTCTTTTGGAGCAGCGCCGTCGCCGCCATCAGCATGCCTGGAGTGCAGGCCCCGCACTGCGCCGCACCGTGAACGAGGAACGATTGCTGCAGACGGCCCGACACTGGCGAGCGGGAAGACAGACCTTCGACGGTTGTAACTTCACATCCGGCAACCTGCCCGACAGGCACCAGGCACGCACATACAGGCTCGCCGTCCAGCAATACGGTGCAGGCGCCGCAGTCGCCGGCATCGCAACCGACCTTGGTCCCGGTCAGGCCGAGGTCATCCCTGAGCACGCGAGACAAACGGCGGGTTCCAGAGGTCGTGATCCGCACCGGCTGTGCGTTGAGGGAGAATAAGATCAGCTCGCCACTAACCTGCGCGGGTACGCTCTCGATGGTCGCCATCAGCGGGCTCCCACGCAAGCTTCCACCGCCCGCCGGACCAACGTCAGAGAAGCATCACGGCGATATTCGGCCGTCGCACGCACATCGCTGATAGGGGATAGAGCAGAAAGATGTTCAGCTCGCACAACGGAGGGAATAGCAGATTCCAGGGATCGGCCGACCAAATCCGCCTCAAGACTCCTCAGGCGTCTGGCCACTGCCGAACAGGACCCAACAGCGACGCGCGCATTCGCCACCTGCCCGTCGCTGTTCCACCGCAGAACTGCCGCCACCACCGAAATCGAAATCACCAGATAGCGGCGGGCACCCAGCTTCAAAAACGACGACGCTGCGTCTTCTATGTTGCGCGGAACCAGCACCGCTGCCAACACTTCGCCCGGCGCTCGCACCGTCTTGCGATTTCCTGTAATAAATTGTTCCAGCGCCATTCGCCGCAGTCCGGACGCTGAGGCCAACTCCACCTCCGCATCGAGCGCCAGCAACGGAGGTACGCCGTCAGCCGCGGGAGAGGCGTTGCAGAGGTTCCCTGCCACGGTGCCGCGATTTTGTATCTGCACCGACCCGATTTCTCGCCCCGCCGCTTTCAAGGCATCAAAGCACCGCGGCAGAGGCGTGCGGATCACTTCGGTCCAGGTCGTAAGCCCGCCGATTCGAATCCAATCGGGCTCGATGGATATCCCACGAATTTCCCGCAGCGAACTGATGTCCACGACATACCCTTGCGGCAGACGCTCGCCCAGAGCCGGATAGAAATCCGTTCCCCCGGCCAGGATCTGGCCGCTAGTGGCTGCGAGCACAGAAACTGCTTCCTGCAAGGTTTTGGGCTTGAGGTACAAGAAGGGATCCCCCGAACAAGCCACCGCACCGCTTCCAGAGTTTGTATATGAAGGATGCAGCTTTGTACAGCCGACATTCAAGCCGGAAACAGCCTTCGCATCGCCTCCGCACGGAAGTCGAAAATACGTTCTACATCCCGCTTCACCCAGGCCCAATGCGCGAAACGCCCGATCCCCGCCATAGGAAGTGCGTACGTCACCCGGTCTCGCATCATCGTGCCGCCGGCTTGGCCCTCAAAGATGTGTTCATGATTCCAAAGTGCGTAAGGGCTCGACAATGCCCGGTCAACAAATCTCCGCGGAGGATCCCACTCCGAGATTTCCGTCGTCCACCGAATCGCCATCCAGTGCCACCTCAGGCGGTAGTGGATCAGGGATCCAGCCTGCAAGATTAGTGGCGATTCGACCATACGGAAGTCAAGCCACGGAGGAGTAATCCCCTGCAGATTCTCTGGTCGCGAGAAAAACTTGAAAATCTCGTCGATAGGCCGACTCAGCCACTGTTCTCTGTTCAACATATACGCGTCAACCCGGCTGGAATTCATTCTGTAGGAAATTATCAAGCCTCCTGAGCTCGTGCAGGCAACGTTCGCGCGCTCAATTGCAACAATGGAAATAGACCGCTGCCCGAGCCCTGTCGCGATGCCCTGATAGTCATTGACAGCGTCGCGCTGCTCTGGCAGAAAAGAATGAACCCATGTCGCGATGGAACATCAACACGTCCAGACTGGTGATACTCAGTTGCCTCATCTTTCTGATGCTGCTGATTCTGTACCTCCCGGACGTCGACCTGCCGGATGCCGCATTCCACGGGGGAACCCCCCGGTGGTCGTTCATGCTCATGCGACCGGCGCTCCTGTTGCCATCGATATCGTGACACCGCTGCATGCCCCGGATTCAGAGTACGGATTGTCCCTGCAACACCGCCAGGACCGTTTAGATCCCCCGCACATGTCTCCCAATTTCCGGCCTATTCTTCTCCGCTCGATTCGCTGCTAGTTGTGCTTACGCCAGCCCTTGCTTGCGGGGGCGTCGCTACTCGATTCACCGGTGAAATCCCGGATCGGCATCCTTTTCCAGCATTTAAATCGCATACTTTAGGAGTTTTTGGATGGTCTTTCTACACGATCCCATACTGCATCTGACTCAGACAGAACTCATTGAGCAGGTTTCTTACCGCACCGGGTTTAGCACCACTCAAGTGGCTTCGTTGATCGACTGCGAGTTGGACATCAAGTACGTGCTTGAGTACCTCAACGCAGTGCTCTCGAACCGCATGAATTGAAGACACAATTCGCAGTGGTCCCGTTGCGCCGGGACCACTACTCTCTGAATTTGCCCCCGTTCATAGATGCCCACCTGTTCTGAATCCCCCGCTCCTGTGTTTTAATCGTCGCGGCATTTCTCGTCCATCCCAATACTATGTCCAAGGAATCTTCATGTCACTGGCGTTGAAGGTTTGTGTATTTACCTGGTTCGTAATCAGCTTGGCAGTCAGCGTACCGGCGCAAGCCGCGAGCGCCCCTCCTGATCTCGACGCGTATGTCGCCCGTTCCATGAAGACCTTCGGGGTTCCGGGCATGGCCGTCGCAATCGTGAAGGACGGAAAGGTAGTCGTTGCCAAAGGCTACGGCGTTCGCAAGCTGGGAGATCCGACTCCAGTCGATGAGTTCACCATGTTCGGCATCGGATCAAACACGAAAGCCGTTACAACAGCTGCATTGGCTACTCTGGTGGACGAAGGCAAGCTCTCCTGGGATGATCCCGTCTACCAACGTCTGCCCGGGTTCGTGATGTACGACCCATATGTTTCGCACGAGATGACCATCCGCGATCTGCTGACGCACCGCAGCGGCATGGGCCTGGGCGAAGGCGATCTCCTGTTTTGGCCGCATACGACCTACACGCGGGCTGCGGTCATCTACAAGCTGCGCTTTATGAAGCCGCAGTCCAGTTTTCGCAGCCATTACGCCTACGACAATCTCCTGTACATGGCGGCGGGGCAGATCATCCCTGCCGTGACTGGCACGACATGGGATGACTACGTTCGCCAACGAATCTTCGCGCCGCTTGGGATGAATCATTCCAACGTGAGCACGACCGAATACAAGCCCGGCGGCGACTATGCGTATCCGCACTCGCGCGTAGATGGAAAGCTGCAGCCTATAGCGTTTGAAGACCTTGACAATGCAGGGCCGGCGGGGGCAATCAACTCCTGCGCCGCAGATATGGCGAAGTGGGTGCAACTGCAACTGAACCACGGGAAATTCGTGGACAACGATGGCCGGCTGTTCACGGAGGAAAGATCGCAGGAGATGTGGTCACCGCAGACAATCCTTCCCATTGGCGATCTTCCGCCGGCTCTCGCCCCGCTCAAAGCAAAGTTTGCCGACTACGCGCTTGGGTGGGGGCTCCGCGACTACCGCGGCCGCAAACTTATCGGTCACACCGGCGGAGTGGGAGGCTTTGTCTCGCGCGTGATGCTCGTGCCGGAAGAGAATCTGGGGATCGTTATCCTGACCAATGCCGAAGAAGGAGGGGCCTTCGATTCCATTCTCTTCGACACTCTCGATTACTACTTTCATCTGCCGCCCACCGATTGGGTGGCCGCTTTCAAGACGGTAACGGATCAACAGGAAAGAGACGCGGCGGGCGCCATGAAGAAGGCCGAAAGCGGGCGTGACGGTAACTCCAGGCCTTCGCTACCGCTTGAGAAATACGCGAGCATTTACAACGACGCATGGTATGGACCGATTACGATCGCGATGGAAAACGGCGGACTGACTATCAGCTTTGACCACAGTCCGGGGATGATCGGAGACCTGCGGCATTGGCAATACGACACATTCAAAGCGCACTGGCGCACGCGCACCATCGAAGATGCGTTCATCACGTTTGCGCTGAATCCAGATGGGACAATCGACAGCGCCAAAATGGTCGCAGTCTCGCCCCTGGCGGATTTCAGCTTCGACTACCAGGACCTGCTGCTCAAGCCGGCCGTGATACCGGAGAAGAAGTAAACAGCGATGATCGCCGTGATCATTTGCGGCTCTCTGTGTTCTTGCGTTCTCGGCGGTGAAAGAATTTGCCCTCGTCCCTCGATAGCGGGGCCGTGCACGGAGTTGAAGGCCAGTCGCGTAGCCCGGTGTGCTACGGCAGAAACACTCTTTCGGCATCCTCGATGCGCAACGTGGACTTCCGCCGCGCCTTGGTCACGAGATTGTACGTAACGAGCAGGTGATTCTCGACCAGCAGCAACTCCTTATCGCTGAGCCATCCTACGAATGATGCGTGCGGAAGAGACACGACTTGCTGAGGAGTAGCCTCGGCAGTCTTGACCGACACCACTGGTAATTCGGCAAGCGATTTTCGTATCCGCTGCGACTCCTCAGGATTTGCCTGGCCCTGTTGCGCTTCCTGAATGGGCTTGTTCGCCTTCGCTGTGGCGATGATGGTCATCGCGATCCGCGCCGCATCCGGCGATAGCCGCGCGTTTGCCGTATAAAAGCTCACGTCGTAGTCGGGATTGTTGTAGGTGGCCTGCTCGTCATAGACGGTGATGTTCCTGCCCGCTGAATGCACGATTGTCTGATCGTTGCTCTGATTCGACCATCCACAGCACCCACTGTCGGGAATCGCCTCAACGACCGTAGAACCGTCCGCCGATGCATCCAACACGCGGCGAAGCGCGTCAGGCAGAGCAGTACCGTTCCACTTCCCGCCATCGTCTTTATAGATGGTGCTCGCTTGGTACGTAGGCGTGGTCTGTCCGGCCACGAACTGTGTCATGACGAATAATTTGTCCAGGCCGGTCTCCGGCGCCCAGACGGTCGCGACCGGACACGTCTCCTCGCAAGAACCCGTCGTGCAGCGGCAATCCGGGGATTTCGTTGACGTCAGATCCTCACGCCCGCCACCGCTGAGGTCCGTCTGCCACGCCTGCCATGTAGTAGTCGCCGAGAGATCCACGTCTTCGCGCTCGAGGCGGCGCTGCTCGTTCGCGAACCAGAACAGATGCTTCCCATCCGCGGAGAGAAAAGGAACAGGCGCAATTTCCGTCACTGCCTGATTCGATCCGGTTTCCACAATCTTCCGCGATACTCCCTGATCGAGCATGGTGGCTGTGTGCCCGTCCCAGAGCCACACCTTGCGTGCAGCGACATCATCTTCCGACAACGGCAGTGAGACCACCATTGCGAACAGAATTTGTCCGGCCTGATTGACGGAGATCCCTGCCGGAGATTTCACAGCTTCGGCCGGAAGCTTGACTCGCTGCTTCACGGCGAAAGTAGCCGGATCATACTCGACCATCTCTCCCGCGGGACGCAGGACCCAAAGATGCTTCTGCGCCAGCGCAGGCAATCTCAGCAACAGAAGAATGAAAGCGAGACGTGCCACCTTCCGCATAGCTTCGCTCACTTCAATTCCGCAAGCGGCAGTTCGATGAAGCTCGCCTGACCGGCCGAATGATAAACGCGCTGCACCGCTCGCTTGTAGTCGCCCGGCTTCGCCCAAAAGATGTTCGCGACAAACGTCTGCGGATTGCGATCGTAGAGCGGGAACCAGCTCGACTGCACCTGCACCATAATCCTGTGCCCCGGCAGGAATACGTGATTCGCCGTCGGCAGCGTGTACTTGTACAGCAATGGCTTGCCCGGTTCGATCGCCTTCGGATGCTCCAGGCTCTCGCGGTAGCGCCCGCGGAATATATCCGCGGACACCATCAGCTGATATCCGCCCAGATGCGGCTGCATTGCGATTTCATCCGGATACACATCGATGACTTTCACCACCCAATCGGAATCCGTCCCGCTGGTCGAGGCAACGAGATTCACGACAGGCTGTCCGCTGATCTTGACTGGCTCCTTCAGTACATCGGAAGTGAAAGCCAGGACATCCGGACGCCCCGACGCTTCTCGCTGATCGTCCACCAGCCATTGTGCCCAGGTAGACTCGCCGCTGTATCCCACCGCCTGAATCGGACGCGACCGGAATGGCACCGGCTTCGCGGGATCTGACACATATTCTTCATACTCCGACGCGCCGCCCTTCGGAGCATCGAAGCTCAGCATCATTCCAGGCTGTAAGTACAGCGGCTTCGGATGCACGGCACACCCGGATTCGCAACCGGCCGGCCAGGAAGGCAAGCGCCGCCACGTATTCGTCCCCGTCTCGAACGCCATCACAGGCGCGATGTCCGCTTTGGGGGCATCATCTTTTAAATATTGATCGAGGAACGGCCCGAGAATGTGCTCGCGGAAATACAATCCCGTATCGCTATTGAACTTAAGCGCCCCGAGCGAACTTCCGTCGCCAATCTCTTGCCCATGATGCCATGGCCCCATCACGAGGAATACTTTGTCATTATTCGTGTCCTTCGGCTCGATGGCCTTGTACGCTGCCGGCGCGCCATAAATATCTTCCTGGTCCCACAAGCTGTCCACGAGCATGACCGGAACCTTCAACGGCTGAGCGGCGAGAATCTTGTCCATTGCCTGCTGCTGCCACCAAGAGTCATACGCCGGGTGCTCCAGCAACTTCCTCCAGAAGCCAACCTGCTCCATTCCATGCCGCCGTCCCAACTCGCCCGCCGATCCGGCCTCCATGTACACGTCATAGTCATCCAAGTGATCCGTCCACCAGTGTGCGCTGTTGTCCCGAGTCCCTTCCTGTTCGTAGATGTACGGCATGTTCTGCTCGCGGAACGCGCCGTTATGAAACCAGTCATCGCCCATCCATCCGTCAACCATGGGATTCATCGGCACCGATACCTTCAGCGCCGGATGCGGATTCACCAGCGCCATGAGCGGCAGGAATCCGTCATAGGAAATTCCCAGAATGCCGACCTTCCCGTTGCTCTCGGGAAGGTTCTTCACCATCCAGTCGATGGTGTCGTACGTATCCGTCGAATGATCAACGTTCGTCGGATTCAGTGGCCCGTGCAGCGGGCGCGTCATCACATAATCGCCCTCGGATCCGTACTTGCCGCGTACGTCCTGCACCACGCGAATGTAACCGCCCGCAATGATCGGCTCAACCGCGTTGTCGTATCCAGCCAGAATCGAGGCCATGTGCGAACTATCGTTGCGGCTCACCTGTGAACTCGCGTTGTAAGGAGTACGTGTCAACAGAATCGGTGCATGCTTCGCGCCTTTCGGGATCACGATTACCGTATGCAGCTTCACGCCGTCGCGCATCGGGATCATCACATCGCGCTTCACGTAATCAAAGCTGTCGGTAACGGGCGCCAGTTTGGCCGGAGTCTCGCTAGGAAGCGGAGCCGCCTGTTGCGCCCGGACGGATGGAAGAACGCCGAAAATCGTCAGCAGAAATGCATAGAAGCACAGCAATAAACGAACGCGGATTGTCATTAGATAAGGTCCCT
>Ga0170475_120539414_pt1 | contig 10288 bp, 7 predicted proteins | sample Soicark_Litter_5_FD_111474 | JGI IMG/M metagenome (GOLD analysis project Ga0170475, IMG submission 111474) | Avena fatua rhizosphere microbial communities from Hopland, California, USA. Combined Assembly of 48 SPs | reverse complement strand
TCTTTGAAGAAAAGTTTCACCGAGTCCGCGAGTGGCTGAAGGAGACCGAAGGGTCCAACGCGATTCGGCCCGTAGCGATCCTGCCAAACGGCAAGCAGGCGCCGCTCGACCCACACGAGTCCGGCAGCCAAATTCAAGACAACGAACAAGACCACCGCAATGATGACCAGTGAGTAGAGCGTCATGCGGTCACAACTCCCTGAACTCCAGCAGCAGTCGGCGCAACTTTGCCGCGAACGGGAAGCGTGAGGCTGTTCAAAAGAGGTGTATCGGCAGGCAGCACAGCGACACCGCGTGGGACATCTAAGCGAAGCGAAAGCTCCAGCTCGAACTTTGAACGCCCGATGCTCACCTTGACCAGTTCACCGGACTTCATTCCCATTCGAGTGCCGTCCGTGACGTTTAGCGCAAGCAATGGATGCGGTACAAGCTGTGAAATTGCGGGGGCTCTCCGACTCAACTCCTCCGACGTGAAGATGTGAAACGACGGTATGAAGAGCCACTCGTCAGGGTCGGCGCGGAACGGAGGCGGAATACTCGAGAAATATTTCCACTCCGCGTTTTCGATGGGCTCTATCAGGCGAACGCCGGGGTCGCCACCGCGCAGGGGCCCGCCCACTTCGCTCTGAAACTTATTAACAGATTGGATCGAATTCCATCCGGGCGACCAGAAGAAGGGGATGAGGGCCGGCGAGACGGGCTGCGGCTCGGATTCCATAGAAAATGCCAAAGCCGAATCTGCATCCTCCGGCGGCTTCGGTTCATGAACAGAGAGGTTGGCTAGCATGGACGTCCTGCCGCTGTAACGGTTGGGCTCGCGTGCCACCTTTCCGGATTCGCTTTTGGACGGCGCCGCATGCTCGATGCCGGCGAGAACGGGCAATTCCTTTGCGACCCCCGCGACGATCTCGTCGAGCGTCTGCCAGTTTCCCTGTGCCCGGGCTACATTCGGAATGAGCCCTGCACCCAGCCACCTCCAGCTTGCGCGCACGTCGCCGGATGGAACAAACGCCTGAAAGAACCGCTGTGCGCGAAATTCGTGATTTACAAGCGTGCCGTCACTTTCGGCAAAAGTCCCTGCCGGCAGGGTGACTTCAGCTTTCGCTGTCGTAGCATTTCTCAGATGATCAAGTACAACGACATGTCGCGCGGCCTCGAAGAATGGGGTCACTTCGTCGCTGGGCGCGCGACGGTAGAGGTCGTTTTCGAGAACGATGACGGTATCGGCTTCTGCTCCTTGCATAGCCTGGAAAGCTTGCGATAAGGGCCGAGGCCCCATCAATCCCAGCCCTGCGCTGTTGCACTCTGAGAAACAGAAACTTAGATTTGCCGGTTTTCCCTTTTTGCAGAGCGCCCAGGCCACCTGTGCCGCTGCTTGAACAATTGCGGCGCTACGGCAACTGGGTCCCGAAATGATGAGCGGCGACTTAGCGGATTGGAGTGCCGCCGCAATTCTGTCTGCAATTGCACCGAATTCGGTCGAAAGATCCGTGACTGGCGGAGCGTTATCGTCAATGGCGTGTGCTACAGCGAAACCGAGTCGAGCCAATTCGTCGGGTGCCGCGTGTACCAGCTTAGTGGCAACATCATCAAGTTTGGTAGCGTAAGGCGCGGCTATGAAGAGTGGCCCCTTCTCCTCCTGAACGAGTTCGCGAACAGGCTGATCCAGCCAGAGCGGGATGTTGAGGTCCTTCGCTTTCTCCATGGGTTGCTGTCGAACGGACTGGCGTAAACGCAATGCCATCAGCGGCAGCACATTGGTGGCGTCTTCCCCGAGCACAAACACGGCATCGCAGTGCTCGATCTGATCGAGAGACGGCGATCTCGCCGGTCCATTCTTGAGGATCTCCAGCATTGCGAGATTGAGGGCCCACTCGCCGTCATTCACACCGGCATAGAAATGATCTGGCCCCACAAGCTGGCGAAGAGCGAAATTGCTCTCGATCGATGCTCGGGGCGATCCGATCCCAATACAATTTCCGTCGCCCAGAATCGTTTCTAAACGAAACGTCGCCCGCGTCAAGTCGGCCGGCTCGCCGTCCACCATACACTCGCGCACGCGTTCCCCGCTATTCGCAAATTCATATCCGAAACGTCCACGATCGCAGAGAAAGTAGCCGTTCACCTCGTGGTTATATCGATTTATGACCCTCCGGAGTTGGCCATAGCGCTCCCCTGCGTTGATATTGCAACCGGCGGCGCAATGCACGCACACCGACGGTGCCATCTGGAGATCCCATTTTCTTGTGTAGTGCTGCTTTAATGTGGCGTCCGTGAACACGCCCGTCGGACAGATTTCAACCAGATTGCCGCTGAACTCGTTTTCGAGAACACCATCTTCAAATCGGCCGAAGTACACAATGTCGCGGAGCCGAAATGCATTCAGGTCGTGCCCTCCGGCATACTCGCGGTAATAACGCACGCAGCGTTGGCACTGGATGCAACGGTTCATCTCGTGGTTGATCAACGGGCCGAGATATTGATTGCGGAACGTGCGCTTGCTGAACGTGTAATGCCGCGCGCAGTGACCAGTCATGACGGTCATATCCTGCAGATGGCATTCGCCTCCCTCGTCGCACACTGGGCAATCGTGGGGATGGTTCTGCATGAGACCCTGAATGACGGACGCTCGGAATTGCGCCGCTTCCGGGTCTTTGATGGAAACACGTACCCCGTCCGCAGCCGGAGTCATGCACGCCATGATGATTTTGCCGGTGGTGTCCTGTTCGTCGCGGAACTGCTTCACCGCGCATTGCCGGCACGCTCCTACGGATCCGAGCGCCGGGTGCCAGCAGAAATACGGCAAATCGTAGCCAAGAGAGAGGAGCACATGCAGCAGGTTTTGACGGCTGTCAGCCTGCCTCGCTTCACGCTCGATGTAAATGGTCCCCACAGCTATCTCCAAGGACAACGCTGTTCGGCGATATGGCGGCGGAAATCACCATCAAAATACTTGAGAGCGCTTTGCAACGGCTCGACCGCTCCGGGTGCAAAGGCGCAGAAGGTACTTCCGGGCGCAAGGAACTTCGTTTGAAATCGTAATGTCTCCAAATCTTGCGGCACCGCAGTTCCCTGCTCCATCGCGAGTAAGATCTTCTCCGTCCACGCTAGTCCGCTCCAGCACGGAGTACACCAGCCGCAGGATTCCTGTGCGAAGAAGTGCTCGAGGTTCCACACCATCCCGACCGGGCAGGTCTTGTCGTCCAGAACCACCATTGTTCCCGTGCCTAAGCGGCTTCCGGCTTTCTGAACCTGCGCATAGTCCATAGGAGTGTCCAAATGTTCTTCGACGAGGAAGTCAGTCGATGCGCCGCCGGGGAGAAGACCTCGAAACTGCAGGCCGTCGCGCATACCTCCGGCGTGCTCCTCTAAAATTTCGCGCATCGTCGTTCCGAGAGGAAGTTCCCAAAGTCCGGGCCGGTTGACCTTACCGCTGACGCCATACAGCTTCGTCCCCCCATCCTCGCTACGGCTTAAACCGCGAAACCACTCCGGACCCCTATTGACGATGTGAGGGATGTTGCACAGTGTCTCCACGTTTTGCACGATGGTCGGTTTTCCCCAGAGACCGGAGACCTGCGGAAATGGCGGCTTTGTTCGTGGGTGGGCGCGCTTCCCTTCGAGCGCGTTAAGCAGTGCGGTTTCTTCACCGCAAATGTAGCGCCCTGCGCTTACATGCAGCCGCAGTTCAAAGCTATATTGCGACCCGAGAATATTGCGCCCGAGATACCCTTGCTGAATTGCTTCGCTGAGCGCGACCTTCAATCTCTGCGCCGAACAATGATATTCGCCGCGCAGAAAGATATAGCCTATACCAGCCTGAATTGCGTAAGCCGATATCACCATGCCTTCGATCAATTGGTGAGGATCGAGTTCCATCAGAGCGCGGTCTTTGAACGTTCCTGGCTCCATTTCATCGGCATTACAGACCAGGTACTTCGGTCGTGGTGCATCCGTACCCATGGGAACGAAGCTCCACTTCATGGCCGTCGGAAACCCGGCTCCGCCCCGGCCCCGCAGATTCGACCGTTTCACCATTTCGGTCACCTCTTGCGGCTGCATCGTCAACGCCTTACGCAAGCCCTGATAACCGTCGGCTGCCTCGTATGCCGTGAGGCGGACGGCTTCATGGTCGGGACGAAAGTTGCGGGTGAGTGGTCTCTCCTTCATCGGGTCACTCGTATGCGCCCAGAATTTGGTCGATGCGGTGGTCGTCTACATTAGTGTGTAAATCGTCATCGATCATGATGGCGGGTGCGCGATCACAGGCCCCCAGACAAACAACAGGCAACAAGGTAAACCGCCCGTCGGCCGTGGATCCGCCGAGCGTTGTGCCCAATCTGGTGCACAAATGATCACGCACCCGTTCGCAGCCCATGATCCAGCAGCTAACGCTGTCGCAGATCAGGGTCACATGTCGTCCCACCGGTTTACGGCGAATTAAGTTATAAAAAGTGGCAACTCCGTCCAGGTCGGCCGTCGACATCCCAAGCAAGTCGGCGAGGTCGCGAATGCTTTCATCCGACACCCAGCCACGGTGCCGCTGTACGATGAGCATCGCGTCGATGCACACTGCCTGTTTTGTCGGATAGTGCGCCAGTTCCTCGTTGATTTCCGCCTGCTCTTCGGTGGTTAGCAAAACAGTTCTCTCCTCGGTTCTTTTTTCAGCGGTCAACATCAGCCAGCACGTAATCCAGGCTTCCTAAAATTGCCAGCAGGTCCGGAATCATGAGGCCGCGACACAACAGGGGCAGCATTTGCATGTGCGGAAAGGAAGGCGCCCGAATTCTGGTCCGATATGAACCGTTGCTGCCGTCGCTAATCAGGTAGTAGCCGTTGTTCCCCTTGGTCGCTTCGATCGCTCCCAGCGCTTCGCCCGGCGGCACCACCGGCCCCCAACTCACGCCTAGGAAATGATGGATGAGTGTTTCGATATCGTGCAGGGTCTGCGCTTTCGGCGGCGGCGTTGTCAACGGATGCTCGGCATTACACGGACCCCCGGGCATGTTGTCCACGCATTGCTGGACAATCCGCAAGCTTTGCCGCATCTCTTCGACGCGCACGATCGCGCGGTCATAGCAGTCGCCCGAACGTCCAATAGGAACGTCAAATTGGAGTTGGGTATAACAGGCGTACGGCTGTTTCTTTCGCAGATCCCATTCGAATCCGCAGGCGCGCAGGTTCGGACCAGTCATGCCCCACTCAATGGCTTCCGGAATCGTGCAGCCTCCGACGCCCTTGGTGCGTGCTTGAAAGAGACGGTTTTGTAGGATGGTCCGATCATATTCATCAAGCCGTGCAGGCAGGTACTGCAGGAAGTCGCGAAACATTCGGTCCCATCCTGACGGCAGATCCTGGGCGACGCCGCCGATGCGGAACCAGTTTGGGTGCATACGCGCACCGCAAATCGCTTCTACAATGCCGAAGGCCCTCTCCCGATCGTTGAATGTGTAGAACACGGGTGACATCTGTCCCACATCCTGAGCGAATGTCCCGTACCAGACTAGATGGCTAATGATGCGGAAAAGCTCTGACATGATCACCCGGATCATCTGTCCGCGCGGCGGCACTGTGATTCCGGCCAGCTTCTCAAAAGCTGTCAGATACGCGAGATTATTCATCACGCCGCCGAGGTAGTCCACCCGATCGGTATACGGAATGTACGTATGCCAGGTTTGGCGCTCGCCCATCTTTTCCGCGCCGCGATGATGGAAACCGATATCGGGCACCGCGTTCACAATCTCCTCGCCGTCCAGTTCGAGGACAATGCGAAGAACTCCGTGCGTTCCGGGATGCTGGGGGCCGACATTCAAAAACAGAAAATCGGTGTCGTCGCGACCTCGCAACATGCCCCATTCTTCTGGGCGGAACCGTAACGCTTCCTGCTCCGCGTCGAGCTTTTCCTCGGACAACTGGAACGGCCCCATCTCAGTTGCTCGAGCCGGGTGATCTTTTCTCAGTGGGTGTCCGACCCAAGACCTCGGCATTAAAATGCGGCTCAGATGTGGATGTCCTTCGAAGACAATCCCGAACATATCCCACACTTCGCGCTCATACCAGTTCGCCGCAGGATAAACATCAACGATCGACGTGAGCGCCGGCTTCTCCCCACCCACCGGGACCTTCAATCGCACATAGGCATTGCGGTCGTACGAGAACAGGTGATAAACGACAGTAAAGTCGCCGGACGGGAAGCCGTTTTTGTGACTGCGCGCGCGTTCATCTATCGCTGTCAGGTCATACAGCATATTGAACGGCTGACGGGCGAGGTTCCGAAGCTGGCGCGCAGCCTCGTGAATTCCATTGCGCGGTATCCAGAATGTGGGAATGCCATCACGGGTCGTTTCCGGCTTCGCATCTGGACCGAGTTCCTGCTCTAGCTCCTGGTCAGAAACAGGCGCAGTAATCATGGTCGCGACCCTACACCTGATCCGGCGCCCGCAGCGTCGTCAGTTTCTGCCGCTGCGCCCACTTTTGATCGCGCATGGCCGGCATTTGTGGCTTCTCCACACCTTGAGGACCTACAACCCAGCTCAGCGGACGCTTCTCTTTGCCCACCGCGTCGCGTAGGAGCAGAATCCCCTCGAGGAACGCGTCCGGGCGCGGCGGGCAACCCGGGACGTACACGTCGACGGGCAGGAATTTGTCCACGCCCTGTACCACGCTGTAGATGTCGTACATTCCGCCAGAGTTTGCACAGGAACCCATGGAGATGACCCAACGCGGTTCCATCATCTGTTCGTAGAGACGGCGGATAACCGGCGCCATTTTGATGAAGACGGTTCCGGCAATCACCATCAGGTCCGCCTCTCTCGGGGTGCCCCGGATCACTTCTGCACCGAACCGGGAGATGTCGTACTTACTGGTAATGCTAGTGGCCATTTCCACGAAGCAGCAGGAGAGTCCAAAGTGGAACGGCCAAATCGAGTTCTTACGCCCCCATGCGACCAGATCTTCTAACTTCGATAGCACCAGTGTGCGACGAACTTCGGCATCAAGAGGCTCCGGAGAAGATCTATCGATCTGCTGGGGAGCATTTACATGGCTTACTGACCAGCGCATGGAGAATCACCTATTTAGAAGGTCTAGTTACTCCTATTAAATCGTCCTGAACCCCACTCCAGCGCTCCTACGCGCCATAAGTATCCAAGTGAGACAAGCAAAATCAAGATGAAGCCAGACGCCACTGCGTAACCGGTCCATCCCGTCTCGCGGACCGCCACCGCCCAGGCAAATATGAATACTGCTTCCAAATCAAAGATCACGAAGAACATCGCGACCAGGTAGAATTTTGCGGAAAGTCGAACCCGTGCCGAGCCTTCAGAGACAATGCCAGATTCGTACGGAGAATCGGTAGAGTGTTCGTGGTGACGCTGGCCCAGCATGTAGGAGAGACCCAGCATGCTCCCCACTAGTCCGATGACAAGGGTTACGTAAATGCCCAGTGGCAAGAGGTCCACGGTTCCTCAACCTCCGCAGCAGCGCTACCTTATGCGAGCTTCGTCGAAGGAAGTATGCGCCCAGCCGAAATAAATTTCAAGTTAAAAATGGCGTTAACTTTTGGATCAGGGTACTAAGAGTCGGTCGCACTCGGTAACATCCGTCGACAAGACGGACCCTGGCATCAGGATGCGGGGCGATGATTCCGTACCTGTCGTTCGCCAATACTCCGCTAACCGGCAAGCTGACCGTAATGCGGGCAAACAATCCAACTAATGCCGATTTGCTTCGGTCATTAACTCGGTTCGTTCACTTCTGTGCAGAAACCACCGATTCACTACTGCCGAAATGCGGCGGCATCTGCACGAAGTATGTACCCGGCGTTCTTACACGCCGTGCAAGAGAGCTAGAAAATTCAAAAGTTATACTTCATTGCGATTTGCACGTTGCGCGCACCTTGCGACCCGGTAATCACGCCGAGCGTGGAGCCCAGGGTGCGACTCGGTGCGCTGAGGATGGGAGTATTTGTGGCGTTGATGAACTCACCCCGAACTTCCAGGTTCTGTCTTTCTAAAATCTTGAAGATCTTTGACACGCTGAGATCTACAGTTTTCAGCCCCGGTCCACGAACGGTTCCGACCCCGCAACTGCCAAAACCTGAGGTTGGCTGGCGGTACGGGTCGGGACTGAACCACTGATAGCCTCCACCAAGAGCCGCGGGTGCATTCTGAGTTCCAAGCACAACTCCCGGCGCAATGCAGTTCGCGCGAGCACTGCGCGCCCTGGTACCGGAACGGTCAACGGCATTGATGGTCAACGGGAAACCACCGTGCAGACTGACAATCGCGTTTACCTGCCACCCGCCCGCCACGGCATCGACCACGCGGTTCATGTTCTTCCCGAACGTGCGCCCGCGCCCGAAAGGCAGGTCGTAGGTCGCATACCCCGAACCGATGTGCTCCACGTCGTAGAAGCAAGGGCCCCACTCAGAGGCTTTGTTGTAGAGATTCTGCCAGTATGGGGAGGCATTTGCGGACTGCGCGCCTGTTCCGCTTACCCCGTAATATCCAATCGAATCGGTGAGGCACTTAGACCAGGTATAATTCGCCTGGAACGACAGGCCCTGAGCAAGGCGCTTTTGTAAGACGACCTGCAGCGCGTTGTAGCTCTGATTGCCATTGGAAGCAGTTCCTGAGATCTGACCAATTTGGTTATATACAGCTGGATTTCCCGCCAGGTATGGACCGTTCACGACAGCACCAGTTGGCAAGAGCTGCCTTTGATAGTAAGGCGTGGCCACCATCAGGTGATTCACTTTTTGCCCGACATATCCGGCCTGCGAGGTCGTAGAGTTCGAGAGTTGCCGTTGCACGGTAAAGTTCCACTGGTGAGAAACAGCGGGCTGGACGTTTGGATCCCATACACGCAGCGTGACTGCTCGGTAACAGGAGGGCGACGCCGAGAAGAGGCCGGCGGGAGTACAAGTGCCCGCGGCATTGATGGGATTGTAGCCCTGGTCGAGAGTTGTCGTCGGAAGGGGCAAAGCTGTGTAGTCCGCATTGTGTTCTGACGAGAATGGCGGATTGATAGTCAGCCGCAAGTTGGTGCCTGTCCCCTCCAGGTAGCTAGACAGCGTGTAGGCAGCGCGAATCACCGTCTTGCCGCCGCCGGGTGTCCAGGCTAGACCGATGCGCGGCTGGTAATTGCCTACGCCCATGTAGGTGTTGTACAAGGCGCGGGAATTTCCATTCTGGCCCGGTTGCTGCGGCACGCCTGAGAACAAGCCAAAGTTAGTCTGACGATCGTTGACCTCGACGAGTGGAGTGTGAATCTCGTAGCGGAAGCCCAAGTTGAGGGTAAGGTGACTCCCGGCGCGCCAGTCATCCTGAAAATACCCAGCGAAAATGTTGGTGCGGTGGCCCCACGTGCCGCCGGATGTTCCGGTACCAATGTTGGAAGCGTAGCCGAGGAGGAAATCGCTTTCCGCGCGGCCACTGTACTGGCCCGTAAACGTGAAAGTGCCGTTCAAACCGTTGTTGCCGGAATAGAAGGTATTGATGCGTTGGCGCCATCCTTGAAATCCGATCCGCATCGTGTGTGCGCCTTTCGTCCAGACAACTGTGTCCTGGTACTGAATCACGGTATCGGCGAAGAGTTGGTACACATTGGCCGCGCCAAAATTACTAATAAAGCTGTTATTAGAGAAGGTCATCGACGGCAGGAAATCCTGCGGCACGCCCGGAATACCGACCTGCGCGGGCAGATTGGGAAGTCCATTGCCAGAACTACCGTTATTGATGAGAACGTAGTTCACACCCACCCGAAAGTCGTTCACCAGCGAAGGAGAAATGGTACGCGTATAGTCGAATACTCCGTTGTGCGTTGGATACTCGTTGAATGAGTTGTACGTGAGAGGCTGGCTGCGCACGGTAGGGACGGACTGGGAACTGCGAGAATAGCGCCCGAAGATGTGATTCTTCTCCGAGAGCGTGTAGTCGATGCGAGCGTCTCCTTGGTTGACGGTCGTGGTGGTGGACGTTACGTTTGTCTGGTTACTCGAGAGATTGTTGTTCGTCGGCAGTGGGTAATACTGCAAATTGGCGATCCTGACCGCAGCCGGGCTGAGCTGCGAGGTCGGGATAACGTTGTTCGCATACGCAATACCGGTCAGCGGGTTCCTAATCGTGATGTTCTGTGCAAGAAGTTGGGAAAAGTTTCCCGTACGCTCGAGAGCTGTGAGGACAGTGAACGCGGCGGCACTGGGAGTCACTAAACGCGCACCCTGATAATCCACAAAAAAGAAGAGTTTGTCCCTCTTAATCGGACCTCCGAACGTGCCTCCGAACTG
>Ga0170475_114471985_pt1 | contig 10289 bp, 9 predicted proteins | sample Soicark_Litter_5_FD_111474 | JGI IMG/M metagenome (GOLD analysis project Ga0170475, IMG submission 111474) | Avena fatua rhizosphere microbial communities from Hopland, California, USA. Combined Assembly of 48 SPs | reverse complement strand
TTGAGATCCGGGTTCGCGACGTCGATGACGGCGTCATAGGTCACCACGTTCTGCACGACCTGGGGCGCATTGCGGATGTCGCGGATCGAGCCGCGGAACGGCTCGCCCGGATAGGCGTCGACCGTGAACGTCACGCGCATGTCCTTCTTGAGGCGCCCGATGTCCGACTCGGCGACGTTGGTGTGCACTTCCATCGCGCGCAGATCCTGGGCGATCGTGAAGATCACGGGGGCCTGCAGCGAGGCGGCCACCGTCTGACCCTTGTTCACGGCGCGCGAGATCACGACACCATCGGTGGGGGAAAGGATGTCGGTGTACCTGAGATTGGTCTCCGCCTGCGACAGAGACGCGCGCGCCTGAGCGAGCTGGCCCGCGGCCTGGTCCACCGCGGCGCGCGCGGCGCGCGCTGTCGCCACCGCATTATCGCGCTCGGTCTCGGAAATCAGGCGCTGGCCGAAGACGTCCTCGGCGCGCTTCGCCTGGCGCTCGGCATCCTCGGCTGTAATGGTGAGCTTCGTGACGTTCGCCTTGGACGCCTGCACGTTGGCCTGGGCCTGCACGACCGCGGCGTCGAACAGCGCCGGATCGATCTTCGCGATGCGCTCGCCCTTCTTCACCGGCGAATTGAAATCCGCGTAGAGATCGAGGATGCGCCCGGACACCTGGCTGCCGACGTCGACGGTGACCACCGCCTGCAGGCTGCCGGATGTACTGACCTTGGAAACGACGTTGCCGCGCGTGACCTGCGTGGTCTGGTAATCCGGCTCGGCGTCACTTCGCGACGTGCAGCGGTACAGGACCAGGGCGGCGAGGACCAGGAGCGCGACGATCCAGACGAGACGTGCGCGGGAAAGTTGTTTGAGCAAGTGGCTACCAATCCATACGAGGCGCTTTTTCGGCGCACAAGTGTAGATCAGTCAACGCGAACCGCGTTCCCCTAAAAAGTTCTTAATGGTCGTCAACCGCGCCGGGCGAGCGGCGTTGCTTCGAGACCCGTGGTGCCGTTGTGTCGTTGGGTAACGGAACCGTTGCCGAGCGATCCACTTTTCAGCATGGGTTCGAGGTCAGCCACGGACATGGGGCGACCATGCAGGTAGCCCTGTGACTGGTCGCATCCGAGGTGTGCGAGCGTTTCGAATTGCTCGGGCGTCTCGACGCCTTCCGCGACGGTCGTCATGTTGAACGCCTTGCCCAGCGCGATGATGGTCTGCGCTACGGTGCGGCCCGTGCCGCTGCTGGTCAGGACGTTCACGAACGTCCGGTCGATCTTGAGCATGTCGACGGGCAGCTCCGCCAGGCGACTCAGCGACGAATAGCCCGTGCCGAAGTCGTCGATCGCGACGCGAACACCGGACCGGCGCAGCACGCGCAGCTGTGACACGGCCGAGCTCACGTCGTCGATGAGGACGCCCTCCGTGATCTCGATGTCTATGCCGATGCTGTCGCTGCGCCATTCGCCGACGAGATCGAGCAGGTGATCCGCGAACGCGCGACGGCGCAGCTGCACCGGCGAGATGTTCACGGCCACGCGGCCCTCGAGCAGTCCCGCGCCCTGCCAGCGCCGCAGGTCCGACGCGGCCTGCCGCAGGATCCAGTCGCCGAGCGGCACGATGAGCCCGCTCGACTCCATCAGCGAGAGGAACGCGCCGGGCATGACGAGACCGGCTTCGGGATCGCGCCAACGCACGAGCGCCTCGAGGCCGCGGATCTGCCGCGAACGCACGTCGATCTTCGGTTGATAGTGCAGCTCAAATTCCTGGCGCTCGACCGCCGCGCGCAGTCGATGCTCCATCGTCATGCGCGAGACGACGGCCGACGACAGCTCGAGACGATGCGGCAGGTATTTCTCGCCGGTGCTCTTCGCGCTGCGCAGGGCAGCCTCGGCATTGTGGACCAGCGCGTTCGCGTCGTTGCCGTTGTCCGGGTAACGCGCGAAGCCGCACTTCACGTCGACCGGGATGCCGCGGCCATCCACGGTGAACGACGCGCGGAACACTTCGGCCACCTGCTCCTGCATCCAGTGCACGGCTTCGTCCTCGTCGCCGGCTGCTTCCATGATCAATCCGAAAGTGCCGCCGCCGAAGTGGGCGAGAAGCTCGGTCGAATCGAGGTGCCGCTTGAGCCGGTCGGCGACCTGCTGCAACAACAGGTCACCGGCGTGTCGGCCGAACGAATCGTTGATCGTCGAGAGCTGTTCGATGTCCAGCACCGCCACCGCCGGCGTGCCGCGCCGGCCGATGCGCGGCTCGAGCGCGCGCACCAGGCGCTCGCAGAACAGGCCGCGCTTCGCGAGACTGGTCAGCGGATCGAAGTACGAGAGGAAGCGCACTTCGTCTTCCTTGTGCAGGTACTGGAGCGCGAACGACAGGTTCGCGACGAGCTCGCGCAGCATGCGCGATTCTTCGTCGCCGACGGCGCCGACGTCATAGGAGGTGAGCATGAGCGCGCCCACCGGCGTGCGGTCGACGAGCAGTGGATAGGCGACGACGCTGCGGAATCCCGAGTCGAGCAGCGGCGCGCGAGCCGCGAGCGACATTTCGAGCGTGTGCAGGTCGTTGCAGACCATGGACGCGCCGGTGCGCAGCACGCGCCCGATGACGCTCGAGTCGTCTCCCGCGGAATCCGCGATGCTGAACGTGAGCTGCTGAGCGGCCTGGTTGTCGACGCTGCCCGACCACGCGGTCGGCCGCGCGGTTCGCGTGCCCGGCTCGATCAGCGCGACCATCGCGCTCGCGTACCCGCCGACGGAGGTGGCGAGGCGGCACGCCTCGACGAGGATTTCGCGGCGCTGGCGGATGCGGACCATCGCGCTGTTGACACCCGAGAGCATCTTGAGCACGCGCGTCAGGCGGCTGATGTGCTTTTCCTGGCGGCGGCGTTCGCTGAAGTCACGCTCGCTGCCGCGGAAGCCGATGACCTGCCCGTTGTCGCCCAGCAAGGCGAGCATGTTCCGCTCGAGCCAGCGATAGCTGCCATTGCGATGCCGCCAGCGCGCCTGCAGGTTCGACGCCGTGCGCTGGTTTGGGCCGAGCGTGTGCATCGCGAAGTCGAGCGCGGCGAGGTCTTCGGAGTGGACGTATTGCGAGGCATTGGTGCCGAGCACCTCTTCGGGCGCGTAGCCGAGGATCTGGCGCACCGAATCGCTGCAGAAAGTGAATTTGCCGTCTCGATCGTGCTCCCAGATCCAGTCCTGGGAAGTCACCACGATGTCGCGCAGCTGCTGCTCGAGCGCGCGCTGGGTACGCCGGATGGCCGCGTCGTTGAGCGCCCGGCGCACGGCCGGCACGAGCCGCGCCAAGTTCGTCTTGAGAACGTAGTCGTACGCACCACGCTGCAGGGCGTCGATGGCGCGCTCCTCGCCAATGGTGCCCGAGAGGAAGATAAAAGGAGTGTCGGGCGCGATCTGCCGCGAGATTTCGAGGGCCGAGAGGCCGTCGAAGCCGGGCAGCGTGAAATCGGAGAGGATCAGATCCGGTTTGAGATCTTCGAGCGCGCGCCGGAGAACGGCTTCGGAATCCACGCGCTTCCAGTTGCACGAGAAACCACCTGATTCGAGCTGACGGATGGCGATCTCCGCCTCCATCGGCATGTCTTCGACCAACACCAGTCGCACTGGCTGCATGCAAACTTCCCCGCGACTAGCTAGCACGCCTTTACCCTGGGTGGCGACCGGCCAGCCGTCTCTGCCTCCTGCCCGGCTCGCTCTTCCCCCGTCCGGTGCAGATACCTACAAGTTAATCCAGTGCCGTATTACGACCTGTGATCCAACTCGCATATACGTGTAGGAGCCTACTAAGTAGATAGGCTCGGAGCTTGCTATTTTGAATCGACCTCCTGTGGGAGGAATCTTACACTCCTGCCACTCAGAGAACACCCTAGGAATTAGGCATTGGTGCATGGAAAGAAGAAACTACGCACCAGTCGTCGGAAGGGGGTTCACCTACGCGCGATGATGGTATCGCCGGGAGAATCGCACGTGAGCTCACACATCGCCCCGCAAGCTGAACCTAAGTTGAGTCTGCTCATCGTGGACGACGAGCCCGCGTCCATGCGAGCCCTGTGCGACACACTCGAGTACGAGGGCTATCAAACGTACGGATTCACCGTTCCGGCCGAAGCGCTAGCCGCGATGCGCGAGCGTAGTTTCGACTTGCTGCTCGCGGACTTGCAGATGCCGGGAACGAATGGCATCGATCTGATGAAGTCCGCGCAGCTCATCGATCCCACCCTCGTCGCCGTGATCATGACCGGCCACGGCGCCCTCGATACCGCCATCGCCGCGATGAAGGCCGGCGCGCTGGACTACATCCAGAAGCCGATCAAACTAGCCACCACGCTGCCCGTCCTCGAACGCGCGCTCGCGGTGCGGCAACTGCGTATTGAAAAGAAGCGGCTCGAAGAGAATGTGCGCGAGCGCACCGAGGAGCTCAAGATCGCGAACCGCGAGCTCGAGGCGTTTTCATACTCGGTCTCACACGACCTGCGCGCGCCACTGCGCGCCGTCTCCGTGTTCACGCAGGCATTGCTCTCCGACCACACCCAGTCGCTCAACGACGAAGGCAAGCGCCTCCTGCAGAACGTGAATGCCGGTGCCGCCCACATGGACCGGCTCATCACCGACCTGCTGCGCCTCTCGCAGCTCAACCGCCAGCCGCTGCACAAGACACCAGTGCGTTTCGGCGAGCTCGCACAACGAGTCGTCGACGGCATGACGCATGAGCGCGCAGGACGTGAGATCGACTTCGTGATCTCCGACTTCCCTACCTGGCAGGTGGACGCCGGTCTGATGCAGCAGGTGTTCGTGAACCTCGTCTCGAACGCCATCAAGTTCACACGCGAACGCGCCAAGGCGCGCATCGAGGTGGGCTATCGCATGGATGGCACGACTCTCGTGGTGTTCGTGAAGGACAATGGCGTCGGCTTCAACATGAAATACATGAACAAGCTGTTCGGCGTGTTCCAGCGCCTGCATTCGGCCGACCAGTTCGAAGGCACGGGCGTCGGTCTGTCTATCGTGCGCCGGATCATCGAGCGTCACGGCGGCAAGGTCTGGGTCGACGGCGAACAGGACCAGGGCGCCACGTTCTATTTCAGCCTGCCCGACGCCTGACTTTCCTACGTGTGGCGAGGTGGGCTCCGACAGTGGCACCGCCCGCCGCGCGCCGACAATCTGGGGCATGGAAGACACGCTCCTGCCGACGACCGCCGCGCGCGTTCCCGCGCATACCAACCCCACCGTCAACCAGCGCATCCACGGCCGCACGCTGCACGATGTCTCGCGCTTCATCGGCGCGGACCCCGTGTTCATCGACGAGCGCATTCGCGAGCTCGAACGCGAGTGGGACATCGAGCGCACGCTCGAAGCCAACGGCGCCATCGTCGCGCTCGCGGGCCTCGCGCTCGGGGTGACCGTCGACCGGAGATTCCTCGCGGTTCCCGCGGCGGTGGGCGCATTCATGCTTCAGCACGCACTGCAGGGATGGTGCCCGCCCCTGCCCGTCCTGCGGCGCATGGGCATACGCACGTCCGCCGAGATCCACCAGGAGATCATCGCGCTGCGCATTCTGCGCGGCGATTTCCTGGAACGGGTGGAGTACCCGGAGAACGCGCTCGCGAGCGCGCGCATGTGGACATGATCAGCGCTTCGGCGCGCCGCTGACCGCAGGCACTGCGACCGGCGGCAGTCCGATGTCGGGCGCGGGCGCTTCGGATCCTCCCACCGCAACGGGAGCAGCGGCGTCTTTGCTTAGGCCCAGCGAAGAAGTTTCGAACGACGCAGCCGTCGGAATGTCGATGTGTTGCGCCTGTTCGTCCGCGGCTCGCGTCATGACCACGATGCTGATGCGACGATTCACCGGGTTGCGCGGATTCTGCTTGTCGAACAGTACCGAGGACGAAAGTCCCGTCACGCGCGCGATCTGGTTGGAGTCGTAGCCCGCGGATTCGAGCGCGCGACGCGCCGCGTTCGCGCGGTCGGTAGATAGATCCCAGTTCGTGTATCCCGAGACGCCGGCGTATGGTGTGACGTCCGTGTGGCCCGTGATGCTCACGCGGTTCGGCACCGTCTTCAGGTACTGCGTGACTTCCCTGAGGATCGTGTTCGTGTACGGCTTCAGGTGCGAGGAACCCAGATCGAACATCGGGCGGTTCTGCGCATCGACGATCTGGATGCGCAGGCCCTCGGAGGTGATGTCGAGCAGCAGCTGGTCCTTGAACGGCTCGAGCGCCTGGCTCTTGGCGATCGCTTCCTTGAGGTCCTGCATGAGCGCGTCGAGCTGTTTGCGCTCGAGCTGCTTCTTGAGTTCCGCGACCTCTGCGGCCTTCTGCTCTTCGGTCTTGAGCTCGATCGGTTTCGCGGGCTCGGACATGACGGTGGCGCCGATCTTGTCGGTCTTCTTGAGCGAACTCTTCGGCGCGTCGAGCCCGCCGCCGAGGTTGATCGGCGACGTGCTCGCGCCGCCCGGGCCCATTTGACCGGGCGCGGGCTTCACGCTCCTGCCCGGCTCCATGCTGGGGTTCTTGAAATAGTCGAAGATCGCCGCCGCTGCTCCTTCGACACGGCCGTGACCAGCCACATGACGAGGAAGAACGCCATCATCGCGGTCACGAAGTCCGCGTACGCGACCTTCCATGCGCCACCGTGATGGCCTCCGGCCACCTTCTTGACGCGCTTGATGTAGATAGGGCGTGCCGCTTCCGCGCCCGCGCCTTTCGGGTTGGCTGCCATGGTTGATCAGGCGCTCTTCGGTCGACCCTTGAGCTCGTTCTCGAGATCCGCGAACGTCGGCCGCACTTCGCTGTACAGCAGCTTGCGCGCGAACTCGACGGCAACAGAAGGCGCATATCCGCGAACGCTCGCGACCAGCGCCATCTTCACGACCTCGAACGCCTTGGCCTCTTCGTTCGCCTTCGCTTCCATCGCGGAGGCGATCGGGCCGACCAGTCCATACGAGACGAGGATGCCGAGGAACGTGCCGACCAGCGCCGCGCCAACCTTGTGACCGATCGTGTTCGTGTCCGCGCCCTCGAGCGAGGACATCGTGTTCACGATGCCGAGCACCGCGGCCACGATACCGAAGCCCGGCAGCGCGTCGGCCACCTTCTGTACCGCGTGCGCCGGTTCGTGGTGTTCCTTGTGAGCGGTTTCGAGCTCGTACTCGAGCAGGCTCTCGAGCTCGTGCGGGTCGAGGTTACCGCCGACCATGAGACGCAGGCAGTCGGTGATGAAGACCACCATGTGGTGGTCCTCGAGGACCACCGGATATTTCTGGAACAGTTTGCTCTCTTCCGGCTTTTCGATATCCGCTTCGATGGCGAGCAGGCCTTCCTTGCGCACCTTCATCAGGATTTCGTAGATGAGCTTGAGCAGCGTGACGTATTCTTCGCGCTTGTAGCGCGCGCCCTTGTGGATCGTGAGCGCCTGCCCGAACGACGCCTTCACGATCTTCTGCGGATTGCTCGTCATGAACGCACCGAACGCGGCGCCGACGATGATCAGGATCTCGGTCGGATGCCACAGCGCCAGGATGTGCCCACCTTCGAGGACGAATCCCCCGAGGACACAACCGAACACGACGACCGAGCCGACTATTTGAAGCATGGGTACCGACCGATGATGAAAGACGGCGGCGGAACTCCCATCCGCCCCTGGCTCCGTATCGGCCGGCAGGCGCTGATTTGAAGATCGAATGTTGTATTTGTGCGCCGCGCTTTCGTGACAGCGGGACGTTAGGAGTAGTGGTTCCGCCGGGGCGGCAATGAATTGCCGCTTTTCAGGGCGCGCGAACCGTGACGCCGCTTCGCGAAATCGTCAGGCGAAGGCGCGTGATCCGAAGCGCAGCTGCCGGACCGTGTCGGTGGCCGCGGTATCGCCGTGCGCGCACTTCTCGCAGCCCCGCAGCTGCCAGAAATCCTTGCGCGCCTCCATGAGCGCCTCGTCGACGTTGTAGAAGTTGCCCAGGTAGCGCTTGTCCATCGGGAGCTTCGCGCAGCCGGCGGCATGCACTCCATGCGTGCCATCCGCGGCGGCCAGGTTGTCGACGAAATAGTGAGCCATCGGCGTTCCGTTAAATGCCCGTGGTGGATGCGGGCCTGTCCTAGAGAGGTGTCGCCATGCGGCGAAATGACCCACCTAACAAACAGGCAGTGAGACCTGCGTCGCAGACCCGTGCGCGAAGCGTCGTCCTATTTAGACTTAACTTCGGAAAGACGCGCGACCTCCGCCGCGGTCAAATCGCGCGCCAGCCGGAATCCGCCGTCGTTTCTCGCGATATCCGGTTTCACACGCCCACGCCGCGCCGATCGCAGCTCGGGAGGTGAATCGTCCCAGGAACCACCGCGCACGCGCCGGAACTCGCATGGTTGCCCGGTCTGTGCGGCATCGGTCGTGGGCAGCGACTCCTGCCGGCAATCTTCGATGTACTCCCACACATTGCCGATCATGTCGAGCAAGCCGAAGGCGTTGGGCAGGTAGCGACCCACGACGGACGTGTAGGGAGTGCCGTCATCGCACTGGACGAATCGCAAGTTCGTCTGACCCGTGCGCATCGCGGTGGCGACCTGCTCGCGCAGGATCGGGTTCGCGCGCACGAGACTCGGGTCGCCCGCATTGCCAAACCGGCAGGAGTCGTTCTCGTCGCTGCCCCAGAAGAACGGCGACGTGCTGCCCGCACGCGCCGCATATTCCCATTCGGCTTCGCTCGGCAGGCGGTAGGCGCGATTCGTCTTGCGTGACAGCCACGCCGCATAGTCATTGGCGTCCCGCCACGAAACGCAGGTGACAGGGTGCTCGTCCGTCTGCTCGAAGCCCGGATGGCGCCAGGACGCACGCCGATCCATCTGTCTTTCGGCGAGTTGGTCGCTGAAGACGAGCGTCACGGGATGGTTGAACCCGAACGTGAAGCAGCCCGTTTTGCGCCGGGACTCTTTGGCGAACACGGCGTACTGCCCGCGAGTCACTTCCGTCTCGCCGATCGCGAACGGCGCAACCGACACTACGTGTTGCGGACCTTCCGACTTTTTCCGCTCCGGTTCCGTTTCAGGAGAGCCCATCGTGAACGGGCCGCCGGGTATGGCCACCATGCGCGGACAGTCCCGACAATCCTGAATCGACCCGGCGAATGCGCTCGCCGTCAGCAGCGCCCAGATGACGCCGTAGCTGATGCGGCCTTTCGCGAGATTCCACGACATGGTCATACCTCCTCGTGCTACTTCGCGAATGCGGCACGAAAGGTGTCATGACCTGGCGGCCTTGGGCCGCCAGGTCATCTGCCCGGGTCTCGATGCGCCCGTCTACCCGATCACTTCGGCTTGCGGAATTTCAGCAGGAAGCGATCCGTCTTGTCGTGCAGTCCTTTCTCGAAGACCGCCGTCTTGTGATCGTCGGCCGCGCTCGCGATGACGTCGCTCGACCCGACGAACTCGAAGCCCGCCGCCGTCACTTCCGACTTCACGACTTCAGGATCGATGCGATGCAGTGTCGACGTGACGTTAGACTCCGCGCCTTTCTCCGCGACGTGGTCGATGACGATGTACGTGCCGCCCGGCTTGAGGCTCGCGAGCACCGCCTTGTTGAACGCGCCCACGTCGATGTCTTTCACGTTGTGCACGTCGTGATAGTTCTGCGAAGTCCAGACCATGTCGAGATTATCGGGCAGCTTGAGCTCGACAAGCTTCACGACGGATACGGAGACGTTCTTGTAGTGAGGATCGGCCGCGATCGCATTCACGGCAGCCGCGGGTTCCGGGCGATCCGGCGGCGCATCCGGCCGCTTCGGCGGCGCGACGGCGAACACCTGGCCCTTCGGGCCCACGACGCCGCTGAAGATGCGCGTGAAGTAACCACCGCCCGGAATGATGTCTGCGACACGCTGGCCGGGTTTGAGTCCGGCGAAGGCGATGCATTCGGCGGGCTTGCGGTCCGCGTCACGATCGCGATCACCTTGCGGACGCGCGGTGTCGGCGACGGCGGCGGCGACTGGCTTTGGAATCTTGATCGGCTTGTCCATTCCCGCGGACGCGAACGTCGTGAAACAGACGGCCGCGACGAACGCCGCGGTGGATCGATGGCGAAAGACGGTTGTCATGCTCTGTTCTCCCTGGCGAAAGAGGGTCAGACGACGGAAGTCGTATCGAGTTCGAGCGCTGCGCCGAGGCGAAGCCTGCGTGCGACGTCCCCACGCCAGCAAGACCGGGTGGAGTTCGAGGTTATTTCGGCGACGGAGAGAATTGGTCGGGACGGCGAGATTCGAACTCGCGACCCCTTGCACCCCATGCAAGTGCGCTACCAG
>Ga0170475_106261531_pt1 | contig 10289 bp, 9 predicted proteins | sample Soicark_Litter_5_FD_111474 | JGI IMG/M metagenome (GOLD analysis project Ga0170475, IMG submission 111474) | Avena fatua rhizosphere microbial communities from Hopland, California, USA. Combined Assembly of 48 SPs | reverse complement strand
TTCGCCCTCGAGCACATCGCCGACTTCAAGGCGCCGCAGTTCGTGGCCGTCCGGACCGAACCGCTGCCCCGCAACGCCGGTGGCAAGGTGCTCAAGCCGGTGCTCCGCGACGAGACCGAGTGGGGTCAGCAGTTGCGCTGACACACCGGCGACCGCCGAGATCCGTGCGACCCGTGACGTCGGAGGCGGGGGCTCACGAGGAGCCCGCCCTCCCCGCGCGCAGCTCCCGGTGGAGGATCTTTCCCGTCACCGTCTTCGGCAGCTCGTCGACGAACTCGATCGAGCGTGGGTACTTGTACGCCGCCATGCGCTCCTTGCAGAACGCGATCAGCTCCGCCTCCTCGACCGACTCGCCGGGGCGCAGGCTGACGAACGCCTTGACCGTCTCCCCGCGGTACTCGTCCGGCACGCCGACGACGGCGGCTTCGCGGACCGCCGGGTGCTGGTAGAGGACGCTCTCCACCTCGCGCGGCCAGACCTTGTAGCCGGAGGCGATGATCATGTCCTTCTTGCGGTCGACGACGTAGAACCAACCCTGGGGGTCCATGAACCCGACGTCGCCGGTGTGCAGGTTGCGCCCGGGCAGCGCGTGCTCGGTCTCGTCCGGCTTGTTCCAGTAGCCGGCGACCACCTGCGGCCCGCTGGTGACGAACTCGCCGTACTCGCCGGGTGCGACCTCGCCGCCCTGCTCGTCGACCACCCGCACGACGGTGTTGAAGATCGGCACCCCGACCGACAGCGCGCCCGAGCTGGGGTCGACCGGCGCCTGGCCGCCCATCGGCACGGCGTGCGAGGGTGAGGTGGTCTCGGTGAGGCCGTAGATGTTGTGGATGTAGGCGCCGGCCTCACGCTGGAAGCGCTCGACCGTGGCCGGAGCGATCGGCGCCCCGCCGCTGTACACCTTGGTCAGCGAGGACAGGTCGCGGCCGTCCCACGACGGGTCGTTCATCAGCGCGATGAACGCCGTGATCGCGCCGACCGTGAACGTCGGCCGGTGCCGCTCGACGAGGTCGAGCATGTTGCCGGGATCGAAGCGGTAGCCGAGCACCAGCGGCATCGGCACCAGCAACGCAACGGTGAGGTGGGCGATCAGCCCGGTGATGTGGAACAACGGGGCGATGCCGAGGACGACGTCGTCGGGCGTCAGATCCATCCACCGCCGGTACGCCTCGGAGTTGAACACCACGTTGCCGTGCGTGTTCATCGCCCCCTTCGGCACGCCGGTGGTGCCGGAGGTGTACGTCAGGAAGGCGACGTCGTCGGGCCCGAGATCACCCGTCGGCGGCCGCTCGCCGTCGTGTGCCCGGATCACCTCGAGCAGGTCGTCGGTCTCCCCCGAGCGGTTGCGCATCGACGCTGCGAACACCTGCGGCAGCGGGTCGTCGGTGGTCAGGTCGAGCTCGCTGGTGGTGATGACCCGCAGCCCGGGCAGCTCCGACTTGGTCACCACATCGGTGTACAGCGACTCGAGGGTGACGAGCACCGTCGCGCCGGAGTCCTCGATGGCGTAGGTGAGCTCGCGCTCCTTGTTCATCGGGTTGATCGGGACCACGACGCCGCCCGCCTTCCACGCCGCCAGCACGGTGATCGGGAACTGCGGGACGTTCTGCAGGTAGACGGCGACGCGATCACCACCGGTGAACCCGTCCTCCATCAGCGCAGCAGCGAGCGCGTCGCTCATCCGGTCGACCTCGCCGACGCTCAGGGTGGTGCCGGCGTAGTGCACGAGCGGCGCGTCGGCGTGGTTGGCGGCGGTGGCCTGGAACATCGCCAGGCCGGAGGCGAACCCACCGTCGCCGCCGAGCGGGATGTCGGTCGGCGTGCCGGAGCGGTACTGGGCCAGCCACACGCGGTCCTCGTATGCCATGGCGCCTACTTGATGACGACCGGGTTCACCGGCGCGCCGGTGCCGCTGACGACCTTCAGCGGCGCAGCGGTGTACAGGAACGTGTACTGGCCGTCCTCGGCGCAGTCGGCGGCGAGGTCGTCGAGCCAGGCGATCTCCGTCAACGTGACCCCGAGGTTGCGCATCAGTGCGTTGTGCAGCGGCAGGACGACACCGGACACCGGGTCGACGGTCACCTCGTTGGCGATCGTGTCGGTGACCAGGTTGGGGATCTCCATGTCATGGAACCACTGGACGAGCTCGTCGCTGTGGGTCAGCCCGGGCTCGACGAAGTTCCCGTAGAACTCCTCGCGCGACACCCTGTAGAACTTGCCGATCCAGCCGGTGCGGATCACGAGGATGTCGTGCTGACGGATCTCGGCCCCCTGCCGCTCGGCGCAGGCCAAGAGGTCCTCGTGGGTGAACGTCTCGCCGACATCGAGGACGTCCTTGCCGCGGAAGCGGGCCATGTCGAGGAGGATGCCGCGGCCGACGACGCCCTTCTCCGCGATCGGCATGACGCTCGCCTTGGAGAGCCCGCCGATCGTCGTCTTGGCGTCGTAGCCGTTCCAGATCTGGCCGTCGTACCAGACGTGGCCGAGCGCGTCGTACTGCGTGCTGCCCTGCAGGAAGCAGGTCATGAAGTCGTCGGCGTAGTGGGCCCCTCCGGCGAAGTTGGGACCCTTGCCGGCGATGTACTGGCCCTCGTCGATCACCATCGTGCGCGTCGCTCCGCTGCGCCCGGGCCACACCGGGTCGCCCTCCGGGTTCGCCATCTTGACCTGCAAGGTGAACACCTTGCCGCTCGTGATCGCGCCGGCGGCGGCCTTGATCACGTCCGCCGTCAGGTAGTTGAGGCTGCCGACCTCGTCGTCGGGGCCCCACTTGCCCCAGTTCCGCGGCGCGTCCTTCAGCAGCTTGGCGACGCTGATCTCGTCGTTCTCCGTCGTCGTCATCGGTTCCTCCTGGCTCGTCGATCGGTTGTGCGGATCACGGGTCGGGGACGTAGGCCTCCCGCCCCGCGCCGGAGTCGGCGAGGTGCGCCATGTGCGTGCCCTCGCGGTAGTAGCGGCGGTGCCAGATCCCGGTGCCGTCCTCCTCGCCGATCGGCATCCGCCACGTCGTCGTCCGCGAGTCGCCGCCCAGCGGGACGCCGATGAGGGCGCGGGGCTGATCGATCGTGTCGTCGACGTAGGCGTCCGCCGCCTCTGCCGGCACGTAGCGCTTGGCGATCGCGCGGTAGAGGTCGCGCCACTCGTCGTCCTCGCCGACGTCGTGGACGATGCGCGCCGTGCCCTGCACCGTGACCTTGCGGTAGGGCAGCGCTTCCTCGTCGATCGACAGCCCGACGCGGCGGTCGCGACGGATGTTGGCCAGGAAGACCGACGGGCCGCGCGGCGTGAACAGGATCTCGTCGCGCTGGCGGATGAACCAGATCGGCACCAGCCGCGGGAAGCCGTCCTCGTCGACGGTGGCGAGCCGTAGCAGGTGGCCCGGCTCGTCCAGGAACCCTTCGACATCGGCAACGGAGAGCGTCGGCATCAGTCGATGCTCCGGGCCAGCGCCTGTGGCCGGGATCGTGACCGCTTCGGCACGCGAGGGAGCAACCCTTCGAGCGGACGAGCCATCAGAACAGGTCCCAGTAGCTCTCGCGCGCCAACATCTGCTCGCGGGTCTCGTCCAGGATCACGCGACCCGAGCGCATCACCAGGCAGCGGTCGACGATGCGCAGCGCTTGGCCGACGTTCTGCTCCAGCAGCAGCACCGAGAGCCCGTCGAGGTCGGCGAGGTGACGCACGGTGGCGAAGATCTGCTGCACGACAGCCGGGGCCAGCCCGAGAGACGGCTCGTCCAGCATCAGCAGCTTCGGGCTGGCCATCAGCGCCATGCCGAGGCTCACCATCCGCTGCTGGCCGCCCGACATCGTGCCCGCGAGCTGGCCGGCCCGTTCGCTGAGGATCGGGAACAGCTGCATGACCAGCTCCTGGCGCTTCGCCCGGCGGTCCTGGTCGGGATCGTTGGCGCCGCCCAGCAGCAGGTTGTCGGTGACCGACATGTCCTGGAACACGAAGCGCTCGGAGGGGATCATCGCCATCCCCGCCCTGACGTTGTCTCGCGAGGAGTGGCCGGTGACGTCGCGGCCGTCGAACCGCACGCGGCCCCCGAACGGCTTCCCGAGGCCCATGATCGTGCGGATCGTCGTGCTCTTGCCGCTGCCGTTGTGGCCGAGGATGCCGAGCACCTCGCCCGGTTCGAGGGAGATGTCGACGTCGAACACGACCTGCTTGCGACCGTAACCGGCCTGGAGGTTGTCGACGACGAGCAGCGGGGCACGGTTGTCGCCGTTGTAATTGGCCGCCGGGACGGCGGCGGTGTCACGTTGTTCCAAAGTAGACCTCCGCGAGGCGCCGGTCGTTGGTCAGCTCGGCGATCGTGCCCTCGGCGGTGATCTGGCCGAGCTCCATGAAGTAGGTGTGATCGGCGAGTCGCCCGACGACGTGCAGGTTGTGCTCGACGACGCACACCGTGCGGCCCCGGTCGCGCACCTGCTCGATGAGCTCGAGCATCGTGTCGACCCACTTCGTGTCGATGCCGGACGCGGGCTCGTCGAGCAGCAGCACGTCGGCCTCGGTGGCGAGCACGCGTGCCAGCGAGATCAGCTTCGTCTGCCCGTAGGACAGCGCCCCGGCCGGGACGTTGGCGAACTCGCCCATCCCGACGAAGCGCAGCCACCCCATCGCCTTGTCCCGGGTCTCTTCCTCGGCGCCCTTGACCTTCCCGTGCCGGAACGCCAGCGTGGCGAAGTTCTCGCCGGGTTGGCCCTGCACCGCCATCATCACGTTCTGCAGGCACGAGAGCCGGTTGAACAGCCGCACGTCCTGGAACGAGCGGACCATGCCCTTGCGGGCGACGCGGTCGGGATCGAGGCCCACGAGCTCGTCGCCGTTCAACTTGATCGTCCCGCTGTCGGGTGGGATCGCGCCGGTCAGCAGGTTGAACACCGTGGTCTTGCCGGCGCCGTTGGGGCCGACGAGGGCGGTGATCGTGCCCCGCCGCAGCTCGATGTCGAGCTCGTGGGCGGCGACGATGCCGCCGAAGCGCTTGCTGACGCCTCTGGTCTCGAGCACCACCGGCGCGTCGTGCCAGACGTGATCCCGGCGCACCACCTCCGACACCGGCAGCTGATCGTCGACGTGTTCGCCGACGTGCTGGACGGTCTCGGGCACCCAGTCGGCAGCCATCTCGACGCGAGCCTTGGGTGCCCGCTCGCCGCGGATCCGGCGCCAGAGCGAGAAGCCCTCCGGGAGCGCGCCCTGCGGTCGCACCCGCATCAGGATCGCCAAGGCGACGCCGTAGACGATGAGCTGGACGAGGCTCGCCTTGGCCGCCTCGATGCGCACCACCCGCCGCAGCACCGGCTCGAGCAGCACGACGATCGCCGCCCCGAGGATCGTGCCGTTGAGGTTCGCCATGCCGCCGAAGATGACGATGGCGAACACGGTCAGCGAGAAGGCGAACCCGAAGACCCCCGGTGTCGCCAGGCGCAGCCAGGCCGCGAGCATGGCGCCGGAGAAGGCCGCCAGCGCGGACGTCATCCCGAAGACGGTCACCTTGTAGGCGAAGACGTTCTTGCCCAGTGCCTCGGTCGCCACGGGGTCCTCGCGGATCCCCTTGAGCACCCGCCCGACCGGCGACTCGCCGACGCGGTGGCAGATCGCGTACACGATCACCATCGACAGGAGCGCGGGCAGCAGCCAGTCGTACGGCGAGCGCAGGTGCCAGCCGAACAGGTTGGCCGACGGCAGATTGATCAGGCCGTAGGTGCCGCCGAACTGCGGGATCGCCACGAGCAGGCCGATGATCACCGACGACACCGCCAACGTCAGCAGGATCAGGTACTCGACGGTCAGCTTCAGCGCCGGCAGGGCGACCAGCGTGCCGATGACGAACGCCAGCACCATGCCGAGCAGCGTCCCCAACAGGAAGTTCCACCCGTGGCTGAGCGTCGTGTAGGCCATCGCGTAGCCGCCGATGGCGCCGAAGGCGGCGTGCGCCACCGACACCTGGCCGGCATACCCGAGCAGCAGGTTGAGCGAGAGCGCCAGCGAGGCGTAGAGCAGGATCTGGTCCAGGTAGTTGACCCACAGCGACATGGTCAGACCTCCGCCGCCGTGGACGGGACCACCGGGGTGGGCCGCCCTGCCTTGTTGAACTTGGCCATGAAGGCGCTCGATCTGATCGCCAGGTAGGTGAGGTAACCCACCAGGACGACGAACACCGCGGTCTGGGTGTACTGCACCGACAGCCAGATCGAGGCGTACTGCTCGATGAGGGACACCACGATGCCCATCAGGAAGACCCGGATCGGCGATCGCGCGGTCCCACCGAGGAAGGCGACGACGAAGGCGTAGGTGATCGGCAGCGTGCCCATCGCCGGGTCGACCGTGTACTTGACGGCGTAGAAGAACGACGCCACGCCGGCGCAGATGGTTCCGAGGAAGAACACGATCACGTAGGTCTTGTCGGCGTCGATGCCGATCGCCTTGGCGAGATCGGGATTGACCCGGGTGGCTTTGATCCGGCGCCCCAGGGCGGTGTACCGCAGCATCGCCGCCAGCGCTGCGGTGATCACGATGGCGGCGATCGCTTGCCACCAGTCGAAGTTGATGAACGTCACGCCCCACCAGTCGATCGTCGTCTGGGTCGGGCCGAAGTAGGCCTGCGTCTCGGAGCCCCAGAGCAGCCGGATCAGGTTCTCGCCGGCGATGCCGATGCCGAGCGACGCGACGAACACCGCCAGCAGCGCCGTCGCCCCGGCGTTCTTGGCGAGCGGCCGGTAGACCCCCCGCTCGATCGCCGCTCCGGCGCACGCCGCCAGCAGGACGCCGAGGATCGCCGACGGCCAGAACGGCCAGCTGAAGGCGCGGAACGTCAACGTGAACGCCAGGTAGGCGGCCAGCGTGTACGTGAACCCGTAGGCGAAGTGGAACCGACCGGTGACCCCCAGGATCAGCGCGAAGCCGACCCCGAGGAGCCCGTAGGCACAGCCCCTGAAGAAGCCGTTGACGGTCAGTTGGCGGAAGGTCTCGAACGTCAGCGCCAGCACGTGACCCCTCCTTCCTGTGCGCAGGTGATCTGGTTCAGGCCGACTTGTAGTCGGCGCCGTCGATGCCGAAGAACGCCTTCGCGGTGACCTTGCCGCCCTTGTACTCGAAGACGCCCATCTGGCGCTTCTTGACGGAGTGGGTCGTGGCATCCAACGTGTAGCTGCCGAGGTGGGTGTCGTCGCCGCCGTAGACGCTGACGACGGTGAGGTCGGACTCGAGTGCCTTCTCGAGGGAGTCGCCGTTGATGTCGGCCTTGGGGTCGGCCTTCCAGATGCGCCGCATCAGCTCCCACATCACGAACGCGTTCTCGTAGAAGTTGGCGGCGTAGAAGTCGGGGTCCTCGCCGTTGTCCTTCTTGAAGTCCTCGACGAACTTCTTCGCCATCGGGCTCTTCGGGTTGGCGGGATCGAAGTAGTCGTAGGTGAAGGTGTAGCCGGCGGAGTCGTAGGTGCCCTTGGAGGCCTTCACGCCGTCGGGCGTGAACTCGAACCCGACGCGTACCGCCTTGAGGCCGGCGGTGGCGGCCTGGTTGGCGAACGAGCCGGGGTCCTGGCCGTACATGCCGACGAGCAGGAGGTCGGGCTCGTTGCCCTTGATCTTCGGCAGCACCTGCGAGAAGTCCTGCCCGCCGACGGGCACCAGCTCGTAGAGGTTGTTGAACTCGTAGCCGGCTGCGCTGATCTTGGCCAGGACGTCCTTCTTGACGATCGAGTTGTTGGGCTCTCCGATGTCCCAGCCGACGAGACCCACCGTCTTGGCGTCCGGGTGCGTCTCCTTGGCCCACTTGAAAAGGCCCGGCAACGTGTCGTTGGGGGTGATCGCGCGAGTCCCCCAGAAGTACGGTTTGCCCTGCCCGAAGATGCTCGTGCCGCCACCGCCGTCGAGGGTGAAGACCTTGTTCTCGGCGGTTGAGGTGAGCATGACGCCCAGGTCGTCGGTGTAGGAGGCGAACTTGGCGTGGATGCCCTTGGACACGATCTCGGCCATGGCCTGTGTGCCGGCGGCGGCGTCGCCCGACTTGTGGTCGAGGTAGGTGTACTTGAACGTCGGTCCGCCGAGCTCGGCGATGTGCTTGGCCGCGAGGTCGAGGCCACGGCTCATCGTCTTGCCGTAGAACGATCCGGTGCCCGTCAGCGCCAGCACGGCGGCGAGCTGGATCGTGGTGCCCTTGCCGGCCGAGGCCGGGTCGATCGCCAGCAGCGTCGCCAGGTCGGTGCTGCCGGCGCCTGCGCTCCCGGCGCTCGACGCGCCCGTGGTCCCGGCTGTCGACCCGGCGGTGGTGCCCTGCGTTGCCATGCTGGAGCCGGTCGTCGCCGCCGCACCGGCCGCCGTCGTGGCCGTGGCGGCACCGGCCGCGGTGGTGGCGCTCGTGCTGTCGTCATCGTCGCCGCACGCCGCGAGGAACGCCGCCGCACCGACCGCGCCCGCCGCACCGAACAGCATCCGCCGCCGCGTGATCCGGCCTTCGTGCACGATCTCCGACCGCTGCTCGTCATCCATCCTCAAGAAACCCCCTGTGTGATCTTCGGCGTCACGCCGCTCGTCGTGAGGAGCCGGCGCGGCACGATGTCGACGTCGGGCACAGATGTCCCCCCGGCGTGACGGCCCCGCGGCGAGCCGCGCCCCCTGGCGCGAGCGTCGCCTCTTGTCGACGATTCCCCGTGCGACGAAACGTACTCGTGGCGGTCAGGTGCAGGCAAGGGGAGCTTGACACTGTCGTCAATTGCGTCCCGGCCCGCACGAGCGGCTCAGGTGTTCAGGTGGTGCAGCGCCAGGCCCGGCCGTGGCCACGTGGTCTTCACCAACCGGCCGGTGGTCGACAGGGTGATGTAGGCGGTGGTCAGGTCGTCGCCGCCGAAGCAGACGTTGGTCGTGATCAGGTCGCCGGTCGCGAGGAACTCGACCAGCTCACCGTGGGGTGACACCACCGACACGCCACCGTTCACGATCGTGGCCACGCAGACGTTGCCGGCCGAATCGATCGCCAGGGAGTCGAGCAGCTGGAACCCGGGGAACCCGTACAGGCACTGGTCGACATCGACCAGGCCGGGGGCGCGGACCTCTCCGGGGACGGTGATGTCGCGCTGCAGGATCCGGCCCCGCCAGGTCTCGGCCCAGTAGAGCGTGCTGCCGTCGGGGGAGAGGCCGATCCCGTTGGGATCGTCGCTGGGGTACACCACCTCCCTGATCCCCGAGCCGTCGGCCTGGGCGTAGTAGATGCCGGCGATCCGGTGGATCCGCTCCTCATCGTCCACGAGGCCGTGATCCGTGAAGTAGAAACCACCGTGGGCATCGAAGACGAGGTCGTTCGGCGCGAGCAGCGGGTGGCCGTCGCACTCGGTGTAGAGGTCCGTGACGGTGCCAGTCGCCGGGTCGACGGTCTGGATCCGTCCTCCGATGTACTTCTCTCGCGTCAGCCCGCCCGGGAAGGTCAGCCCGTCCATGTCGGTCGCCGTGAAGCGGCCGCCGTTGTTGCAGACGTAGAAGGTGCCGTCGGGGCCGAGCGCGGCCCCGTTGGGGCCACCGGGGATCTCGGCGATCGTCTCCTTCGAGCCGTCCGGCTGGACGCGCGTGAGCCGGGGACCGAACATCTCGACGAGCACGACGGAGCCGTCGGGCATGGCGATCGGACCTTCCGGGAAGGCCAGTCCGCTCGCGACCTCGGTCAGCTCTGGCATGGACACCTCCGGTGCTCGGGCGCGTGATGATGGGCGGCCGGACCTCGCCCCGATGGCAAACGTTTCCTTTCACAGTTGCCCGTGAGCTTTGAGAGGAGGTTTCCCATGCTGCCTGTTCTTCGCAACGAATCGGGTCTGGTCCCCTACCGCACCACGCCGAGCAACCGCATCGCCACCCTGTTCGATCGGGTCTTCGGTGACGACTTCTTTGCCCCGCTGGCTGCCGCCCCGGGGTGGTCCACTCTCCCGCTGTCGATGTGGGAGGACGAGCACAACGTCCACATCGAGGCGGACCTGCCCGGCGTGACGGACAAGGACATCGAGGTGTCCGTCCACCAGGGTGTGTTGAGCATCAAGGGTGAGCGCAAGTGCCAGCGCAAGGAGGGGACCTACGACACCCGGTGCTACGGCCGCTTCGAGCAGCGGGTGACGCTCCCGTCTCCGGTGGACGCCGACAAGGTGGAGGCCCGCCTTGCCAACGGGGTGCTCAGCCTCTCCTTTCCCAAAAGCGAAGAGGCGAAGCCCCGCCGGATCGCCCTCAAGTCGGAATAACGGTGTTGCCTGGGCCCGGCGGTGGTAACGGCCGCCGCCAGGCCACTGGCCGCCGAACTGGTGCTG
>Ga0170475_105983349_pt1 | contig 10290 bp, 11 predicted proteins | sample Soicark_Litter_5_FD_111474 | JGI IMG/M metagenome (GOLD analysis project Ga0170475, IMG submission 111474) | Avena fatua rhizosphere microbial communities from Hopland, California, USA. Combined Assembly of 48 SPs | reverse complement strand
GCCGTCGCTCGAGCGGTAACGTGGACGGAAGCTCGCGCAGCTGTCTTGCGCCGCGCGGCGCTGGCAGTGGATGCGCTCCCTCGTGGAACGCACGGGCGCGCCGTCGCGGAGCTCTCGCTCGGTCACAGTTGGAATCGGCTACTCCATGCGGTGTACGACCTCCCCGCGCTCCCTCCCGCGGACCGACCCGGTCAGCGCGATCGCCTGAACGCCGAGCTTTCTCCGTACGTCGCGGAAGGCACCGAACACGAAGCGCGGGCGGCAGACGCCGCGCTGATCGCCACGGAGTGGCCACTGCTGCGCAAGTGGCAAGGAGGACAGCAGCCCGGGCCGGTAGAGGCTGCGCGGGCGTTGGTGTTGCCAGCGCTGCCCTCGTTTTCGGCTTTTTCCGTGCGTGCCCGGAGCCCCCGTCCGATCACGCAGCGCTAGAGAGCCAGGCGCGCGAGCTCATTCGCCCGCTCGGCTCCGCGCTCGTGTCGTGTATGCCAACGGGCACCCTGATGGCCCACGGCTGCGCTTGCCCTTCGCTCGCGACCCTCTACTGACTTCGCTTGCCTTGGCTGGTCAGCGCTCACGGGAATGCGAGGTTCGCGACTTCCGTGTGGGCGTTTCAATTTCATGGCTTGAGCCTTTGCAGGTGCCGGCGAGCATCTTCCGCGTAGGCCCGCTGCGGTTGCTCGAGGTATTGAGCAAACACGGCGGCTGCTTCCGGCGCTTGACCGAGCGCCTCGAGGCACAGCGCACGAAAGTAAGTGCCCTCTCTGCCAGACGCTCCCGCGCGCTCGGCAAGCTCATACTCGCGCGCTGCATCGGCGAACCGGGACTGCGCTTTGCGCAAGATATGACCGCGCAACAGATGAAGCTCCGCTGCACGTTCGCCGGCAGAAGAGGAGGATAGGAGCTCGTCGCTCTGCTTCAACGCTTCGTCCGTACGCCCGAGCTGGAGCAGCAATTCGAGTTGCGACATGTCCGCTTCTCGGCGTAGCGAGCCGGTGGGGAATCGGGTTCTGTACTCGGCGAGGGCAGCGAGTGCGCCGGCTGGATCTGCCAGTACGTCACGCCGTAGACGCGCCACTTCATAGAGTGCCATTTCGGCGCCCAGCCCCGAGTCCTCGGCGCGCTTCAAGAAACACGCCTCTGCGTCTCGCGTTTGACCGCGACGCGCCAAGTTCAAGCAATCCGGAGCCGTGTTGTTACTGTCGCTGCGCGCCGGCACGGGTGCGGCGTTCGAGGCTGCCGGGGCGTCGTCGTGCGCCGCGACTGATGGCGGCTCAATTGTTTCAGCGATGCCACGAAGCACGAAACGGGTTCCACTCTTCGCCGACGCTGGGCTTCTCGCGCGTCGCGCGCTCAGCGCCGTGTCAGATGCGCTTGGGTCGTGAGCGCCTGGCAATGCCGCGCGCTCAGCGTGCGCCGAAGCCTCGGCCACTGCCGACCGTGGCGCGGCGAGCTTGAGATGGAAGCCGTGCAAATCTTCGGCGGCCACGCTGGGCGCGTTGCCGAAGCGAACACGGCGCACGACGGTGGCCAGGCTGACGAGCCCAGCGACTAGGAGCAACGTTGCCGGAATTAGCCAATGGCTGCGCCGCGGCCACAAGAGCGGCGAGGCCGACAAGCGCTCCGTCACCCGCTGAAACGCGGCCACTTGGTCCACATTGCGCGCAAGCTCGCGGTTCGCATCCTCCAGCAAAGGACCGAACTCGCCCGCGATCAGGCGCTCGGGATTGGGCACGTGCTCGGGCGCGCTCACGTCAGCCCCTTCATCGCTGCGGACGCTTCCAGAGCTTCGATGAACTTCTTGCGTGCATAGTGCAAGCGCCGCCAGAGCGTGCCTTCTTTGCAGCCCAGGATCTCGGCGACCTGCTTGCCGGGTAACCGTTCCAGATCGTAAAGGACGAGCGCGGCGCGCTCGTCTTCGCTCAAGGATTCGAGCGCCGCCTGAACCCGACGACTCGCCGACTCCTCGCAGAACCCCGGTGAGCTCAGGTGCATGGAGTCGGGGGTGAGCGAGAACAACGAGCGCAACGCTTGGCTCACGCGCTGGCGACGGCGCAGAGCCCTCGCCTGAGTGAGGCATAGCCGATAAAGCCAGGTCTTCAGTTCGGAGGTGCCTCGGAAGCGAGGCAGGTAGCGGTACATCTGCAAGAACACGTCTTGTGACGCATCTTCGACGTCTGGGCCGGGGACCCCGAGCTTGCGTAGAAAAGCGACGGTAACCGGGTAGTAACGAATGTGCAGCAATTTCCACGCTTCATGACTGCCGCGCACGCATTCCAGCAGTAATGGCGACTCGCGTTCGGTATCCCATTCACCCGTTGGGCTGGCGGCGGCGGCACACATGCTCCGTGGTTAGAGCACTGGCATGCTCGAACCTTCACTCGGCCCGTCGTTTATTCGACTAGTTGCCCCAGGCATAGCCGAAGCCGAGCGCCCAGCCGAACACCGGGGAGGGCGGAGAGAGAACTTCTCGGTTATCGACCAGGAATTGCCCAGAGGCCCCTGGCACGACGAAATCGAGTGAACTCGAGCCTTCAAGGAACAGGTGGCGACCCAGGGGTGTCACGAAGCCAACTTCGACGCCCGTCATCCAGAGGGCTCGGACGCGATCGGTGGGCGTTTGCAGTCCACGAGTCGTTGCCCGTTGCAGAGCCAGCGACAACACCGGGCCGAAGTGGAGCACGCCCGGTGGCAGCGTGAGCAGAACGGCCACGCTTGCCCGGGAGGTCACGGTCCGAGCTTCGACGCGAGCTCCTTGCGGTTCGCTTTCCTTCAATGAAGTCAGGCCCCAGCGCAAGGCGAAGGTGGCTTCGAGCTTGGGCCTGAAACCGAGCCCTGTACTGAAACGCAGGCCAAGATCCGGCTGCGCCCGACTGACAGCGTATTCGGCGGACAAGCGACGGCGTTGGCCAGACTCCGAGAGCCGTGACGTCCTCACCGGCTCGCGCGGGTGTGGCGCTTGCTCTGGCACGCGCGCCAGTGTGTGGCTGGACGAAGGAGGCATTGCCAATGCAGGCCGTCCCTCCTCAGGCGTTTGCGTCGTCTCGGCAGCTTCACTTCCGGCGAGGCCGCGAAAGTGCCGATCCAACACCAGCGCGATCACCTCTGACATCGTTCGGCAGGAGTCGCCTTCCATCGGCAAATCGCGTCGCAACTCGAGTCCGCCCTCGGGGTTGAACAGCTCGAGTCGTACGAAATCTCGCGGATTGCCGGCTGGGGCGTGACCAATCGTGTAACGGGCGAGCCAACCCTTGCGACCCTCGACGACCAACGAGCCCAAGCGACGCGCGACGATCTCCCGAGTCGCTTCGAGGTCGGGGCACAGCGCGTCGGGCGACCCCGTCTCGAGCGTGAAGCCGCCGGAATCGAGCGCCGACGCTTCGGTGGCCCAGAGGAGCGCAACGCCCAACCAAGCGAAACTCAAACGGCGGCCCACGTGTGTGCACGGAAGCTACACCGGTTCCGGGCGCCTTGGATCATTGCGCAGTGGCAAGCAACGCGATCGCATCCAGTGACATCAGAGACACGTACTTCGCTGCGTTTCGAGCGGAATTCGCTGGCCGGTCGGCCGCCGCAGCAACTGTGTAGTCGTGAAGTCCGTATTTGCGCCGCGCTGCGCCCTCGGCCGCTTCAGCGCACTGCGTCTCCTTCGCGCGCCGGTCGCGCTCGAGATCTGCTGTGCAGCGTTCGCTGCGCAGTGGCGAGATTCGCCAGGTAATGAATGAGTAGCACCCAACTGTTGTCGGAGAGAGGGTGCTCGGGTCGGGCAGGAGACATAAGGACCGCACCACTGCAAAGCAGCGATGCGATGACGTGGCCATCGAATTCGCCCGAGCACATTGTTGCCGACTCGATTGCTCTCTCTCGAGCTGGCCCCTCAGTGCGCTGACAGGATCGGAACCGCCATGAGCGGAGGAAGCGGCATCGGGAAGAGCAGTTCTCGAAGCCCGGGCGGTATCAGTACTTCCTTGCCGCAGAACCCGCTCGCCAGGTTCACGAGCACGGTCTGCCTTCGTAGCAAATCGTTGAAGGTGTGGGTCACGCTGTGATCGTCTCGGTCGACCAGGGTAATACCCCTGAGAAATCCGCTGAGCCCTGAGTCGAGCCCAAGATGGCGAAACAGCGTGCCCGTATCCGTGCTGTGGCATCCGTCGCAGGTGTTGAGAGAAAACACGCGCAAGGCAGCAGTCGACGGGCCCGGTGCGGTCCAAAATTCCAAGTTGTTGTTGATCACTCCGCCGCGGAACGGCTGCCCAACGGTGCAGGGCAACGGCGGCGTACCGATCGGGCAGGGCAACGAAAGCGGCACCGTGTAAGTGGGGGTCAGCGTAGGCGGGAACGTGGCAACGACGTTGTCGAGGATCCACGCCCCCAACTGCGGAGCCAAGGTGCCGTGACCCGCAGAGCCGAGATAGCCCCGCTCCTCGTCATAGTGAGCGTCCGGAGTTTGGGCCAAGGGTGCGGGGTTCAAGAGCACCAGACCAGTCCCGCTTGGACCGAGATGGAATTCGCGCAGCTGCCACTTCTCGTCAGAACTACCAGCACCGACCCCAAAGCCGGTGAATACGTCGGTCCTCAATTGGTTCAAGGCGCTGCCATTTGGCTTCGAGGGATTGGCGTTGGCAGTTGCGAACTGATCGGTGATCGCCTGCAATGCCGCGTCGAACGCGTCGCTCCCCACGCTGAGTGTACTCAGATTGAGCCATTGCTGCGCCCAGCCTTGAAGCTCTGAACAACCTGACCGTGGCACACCAAACTCGAAGATGACCATGAATGGAAGCGGGCGACACGCGGCGTCCGTCTGGTCGACCATTTGGAACACTAGGCGGCCTTCGGCGCCGGCCACAGCGCCGTAGGACGGGTTCCCTGCCAGGTCGATGCGATTGACGATACCAGCCAGCTTGAAGGGCGCTCGCGTCAGGTTCAAGCGGCCGTCGGCGGACTTGGGCCACGCTTCCAGAACGCTTCGAACGGTCACTGGAGGGAAGCTGGTCGCGATCGCCGGCTCGGCGGGAACAACCAGGTGATTGATGGTTTGGACACTCAAGAACGTCTCGAGCCACCGCTGCACGAAGTCGGACGGCGGCAGGCTGCCCGCCATGTCCGTCATCAGCTTGCCGAACGTCCACGGACCTAAGGGGGCGCCAATGCTCGTGCAAGGGTCGAAGGTACGCAGTGGATCGGCGATCACCGAAGGTTCGTTGATGGTCAGCGAGCGTGCAGCATCCACGACGCTCAACACGCCGGGCAGGAGGCGAATGTGTCCCGGAAGCTCATCCAGCTTGGGTAGTGGCAAGACACCCATCAACTCTCGCCCGCTGAAAACTGGGATCGTGCCTTCCTTCAGCTTGCCGCCGATTTTACGTAAATTCTGCTGCGCGGCCAGCACGCGCGCATAGGGGAGCGACACGTTGCCTTTGAACGAAGGGCCGTTCGTTTTATCCAGACTCTGATTTTCGGTCGTAGTCCGAGCCAAGACGAGTCGTTTGTTGTCGATGGGGAGCACTATCTGGGTAAATGATTCGAGGCGCGGATCGTTGCCAAACGTGACAAGGATATTCGTCGTTCCGTTCGGACCCAGGCTCGCGTATTCCGCCAGAACTTGCGGCGGATTGAGCCGGAAGTCAGCGCGCTTCAGCGCTGCCGGTAAATCGACCAGTGGGCCATCGAGCTGCGTCGTGTCGGCCGCAAGCACCATCGGCACCGGATTTGGCGAGGTGCTTGGGGCCGCTGGCAAGCTGAGCGCCGCCCGAGTGAGGTCGTCTGGCGGGCGCGACTCGCTGGAGCAGGCGATGGCGAGCGCACAGGCCGCGACTCGGAGTAAACGCAGCCGTGAAAATTCGTAAAGCAGAGTCTGTGCACGATCGCCGAATATCATTTGATTTTCCGCACCCAGTTGCCCGGACTACGGTCCCAACCGCACCGGCGCCAGCGTACGCGCTGCCCGAGTCCAAACGAATAGTCATTTGGCGGTCAGCTAGGTGTGGGCGAGCAGCGGCGGGTGCGAGCGCTTCTCTGCTGGGTGCGGTCAGAGGGCAGCAGCCAAGGAGATTCGAACTCAGCGCCTCGCTTCGGCCCGCGCTCAACGGGGATCACCCGGTGCGCGATCGCATTCGGCCTTGCGCGTGATTTACGCGACCCCGCAAACGGAGTTGTGCCCATGCTGCAACTTATCTAAGCCGCATAGCGGGTATCCACCTCGGAGATCCAGACTCTGGCGAGCGGCGCGCGAAATACCAGGACGACGATGAGCACGGAATCTTTCTTCGCAAAAATTCGGACCTATACCGATCTTTCTGAGAAGGCCGAGCACGCATGGGGCGCGCTTTTGCGACGGAAGGTCTATCTCAAGGACGAAATCTTCATTCGGGCCGGCGATGTGCCAACCCACTATGCCTTCGTCGTCGAAGGTTTGTTCTACCAGCACTATGTCGGCCCCGACGGCGACATGATCGTCAAATATTTCTTTCCGGAGAACCGCATCGCCGCGTCGGTCAGCGCCACGCTGCTCAGCGAGCCGAGCCGCTTCACCATCACCGCGATTGAAGACAGCACCGTTCTCGAATACGACTTCGCGGCTTTCAGAAGCCTCGTCACCGAGTTTCCGGATATTGCAGCCTTCTACATTCGCTACATGGAGCGCCACTGGATCGTGGAAAAAGAGCCGGATGAAATCTCCTTTCGACACGACGACGCGCTGCAACGCTATCGAGATTTCATCCGCCGAGACCCTGACCTTCACCGGCGGCTGAAGCAGCACCACATCGCCGGCTGGCTCGGCATCACGCCGGAAAGCCTGAGCCGCCTGCGGAAGGCCATCGCCCTGGGTAGGAAGTAGGGGGCACGGATTTTCTTACCAAAGATCAATTCGCGGCCGCCCGATCCCCTCTAAACATTCACGAACAAGCAGCCGCCATGACGGGCATGGCGGCGCTGACCAAACAGAGCCGGGCAAAAAAGCCCGGACGCGATCAAAGAGATGTGAAATGACCAAGATGATTTTCGTGAACCTGCCAGTGGCGGACCTGTCACGTGCCAAGGCCTTTTACGAGGCGCTCGGTTTTACCAACAATCCAAACTTCAGCGACGAGACCAGCGCGGCGATGGTGTGGAGTGAGACCATCAACGTGATGCTGCTCACGCACGCTAAGTGGCGCGGCTTCACCAACCGCCCGATCCCGCCGACGACGTCGAGCGAGGTGATGCTCGCCATTTCCTGCGCTAGCCCTGAAGCGGTCGACCGGATGAATGACGCTGCCGCGAAGCATGGCGGAACGGCGGACATCAATGCAAAACAGGATCTCGGCTTCCTGTACCTCCGCAGCCTCAGCGACCCCGACGGCCATGTCTGGGAGGCGATGTGGATGGACGCTGCGGCGATCCCGCATGCCGACTGACGCATCAACCCAGCCGGGGCCGGCTCCGCGAAGGGACGTCGGCCCCGGGCAGACCTCATCGATTGCGTGATGCTGCTAGCTCGAGTCGGGGCCGGCTAGGTAAGCTTAGCGGGTGAAGGAGACACCCAGCATGGAGACACCGTACCGAGAGCGGTGGGCAGCAGAGATCGCGGCGGTGCAGCAGGTGCTCGCCGGCCTGGGCATGACGGAAGAACGCAAGTGGGGCCAACCGACCTACACGGTGGACGGAAAGAACGTCGTCATGATCCAGTGCTTCAAAGACTACTTCGCGCTCGGCTTCTTCCAGGGAGCCCTGCTCGAGGATTCCAAGAAGCTGCTGGTTCAGCTCGGCCAAGTCCAAGCCGGTCGGGTCATGAAATTCACCAACCCGCGTGACATCAAAGCCAAGGCGGCGACCATCAAAGCCTACGTGCGCGAGGCCATTGCCATCGAGAAAGCCGGCCTGCGCGTAGAAAAGAGGAAGACGGAGGACCTTCCGATCCCCGAGGAACTAACGGAGCGCTTCCGCAAAGACCCGCGCTTCAAGCGTGCCTTCAGTGCGCTCACCCCCGGGCGGCAGCGAAGCTATCTCTATCACTTCGCTGCCGCCAAACAGTCGGCAACGCGCGTCGCGCGCATCGAGAAAGCAATGCCGGCGATCTTCGAAGGTCGAGGGTTTCTAGAGAGGGCACGATGAAAATCGGGCTTTCCCATTGCTGCTCGCGACGGCTACTCACACCGCCACGTCACCGCATCAATCGTCCATGCTTGCTTGCACCGCTCCGCAGACAGAACGAGCTCCGTGGAAGCTTCTGAATCGAGGGTAAAGAGCGTCTTCTCTGCGCTGCTGGAGGTGCGCTTGCCGTGATGGTCTTCGCATTGGATGGCGTAGCTGAGCGAGCACCTGAGCTTTCGATTGCACTCGTTCTTCGCCCGCACCACGATCGACCTCTCCGTCGTCTCGTTCCGAAAGCTGATGCACTCGGAAATGTTGGGCGCTGCTTCATCAGCGCGCGCGTTGCGCGTCTGCATGCCATTGAAATCCGGCACACCAACGGCAGCCACGCTGCCAATGATGAGCGCACGAACGAATCGGCTCATGTTGTCTCCGCGAGCGACGCACAACAGGCGCAAGATTGGGAGCTACGAGCTCGTCAGCTAAGGGCGCCGTTTGTCGCTACGGATTGACTGACAGCGCGGGCCTGCGAAAGGTTCCCGCGAAAGTTCGCCGGTATCGTTAAAAGGGGGACCGGTCAGCCCGAAGCCCGGGGACACGGGCGAGCAAAGCGTCGTCCGTGTCGCCCGTGCTCGCCTCGGGGACGCTTACTCGTCCTTGCTCGAGCGTGACGGCTCTTCCGCTTCTACCCGGTCTCGAGACACCAGCTTGTTGAAGCGGCTGGGGCTACCCGATACCGTTTTGTCTTGATACAAGAACGCCAACTTGGACTCTTCGAACTTCTCGAAGAAGCTCTCCCAGGAGACCTCTTCTAGGGTATTTTCGCCGCTATATCCGGGGAAATCGATGCGCAAGATCCCGCCGCGCCCGTCGTTGGCCGTACTCTTTACCATCGCAGGGTGCCCGCCGTGCGATTCGACCCAGCGCCGGATTTCATCGTGATCGATGGTTGCTTTCGCGCCGCCCGATACAGTCACGGTCTGGGCTTCCGTTTGCGTTTGAGCCATTGAACTCTCCTGGTCGTTTTTGCCTAGGTTCGGTGTGCGGAAGGGAACAGCAAGCGTTGTGCCGCACGCCGCGCGAGATCCCGCCGGTCACGGCTTGCGAACCGGTGGTGAGGGCCGCGAGTGAATCGGTTCCGAGGGGCGGCGAGCGCGGGGCGGTCGTGAGTCGTCACCGCGTGGCGACCTGCCTCGCCGCACCCGCTCCTGACTGATCACCCCGATTCGCAGCGGCGCGTCGGGCGCTGCGGTGAATCAGCTAAACAGTGGCACTTTGACCGCCATCGCTGCCGGGATTCGAGCTGGAGCCTCCGGGGTTCGAGCTGGAGCCGGGATTGGCGTTGGCGTTGGCGTTGGCGTTGGCGTTGGCGTTGGCAGTGCTGGAACTCTCAGTTCCGCTCGTTTTCGGGCTGATAGGGACCTGACGACCGCGTTTTTGGGCTCGATCCGGAAGCGGTGCGATCACCTCGAGCACACCGTTTTCGAAAGAGGCCCGCACATTGTTGATATCGGTGCCTTCCGGGAGCACGAGACTTCGCTGAAAGGAGCCAAAGCTGCGCTCTCGGCGGTGAATCTTGCGCTGCTCGTCTTGGCTCGATTGCTCTTGGGTACGTTGGCCAGAAATGGTGAGCACGCCGCGATCGACGCTGACGTTCAGATCTTCTTGGCGCAGCCCGGGTAATTCGGCGTGCACCACGAGCTCTTGTCCGCGCTCGAAGACGTCGACGCTGGGGGACCAGAAGGATTGCCCCAGACTCGGCGCGTCCAACGAGCGCTCGAACAGGTCATCCATCGTCGAAAATAGAGAGCTGCCGCCGAAAAACCTATCAAAATCACTCATCATGCGACGCACGAGCGCGAACGGCGAGCCCGTCCCCGAAAGACTATTGCGCTGAGCGTAGGGCGCGAGCGTGCCCCGCCCCGTACCGGACGATTGCTCGCTGCTCGATTGTTCGCTGCTCGATCCGCGCTTTTGATCATCGTTGCGTTGGTCCATGGTTTGCTCCTCCGATGGTGGGCGCGCGCTACAAAGGCAGCGGGCATGCCAAGCGAGTGCGCGCTCGTATTCGTTGAGCGAATGGCCCAGGTGCGCTTTTGTCGGCTATGCCGAGCCCCGCAAGTCGAGTGAGCGTGTCACGTCGAGTGACCGTGCGGGGCGCGTCAGAGTAACCCGCGTGTCGCTGAGCGCCACGCTCGCGCTCACCCCCCGGCCTCGTTC
>Ga0170475_101760661_pt1 | contig 10292 bp, 7 predicted proteins | sample Soicark_Litter_5_FD_111474 | JGI IMG/M metagenome (GOLD analysis project Ga0170475, IMG submission 111474) | Avena fatua rhizosphere microbial communities from Hopland, California, USA. Combined Assembly of 48 SPs | reverse complement strand
GGCGAAACACGACGACATAGAAAGGAACGATGCACAGGACGACGGCCGCGAGCTTCCAACTACGCGATACAAGCCAGGCTGCCGCAGCTACGGCAGTGGAAATGTCGAGCAGCGTGACGAGGGTTTGCCCGCTGGCCAGACTTTGCACGACGGAGACATCTTCCATCAGTCGCGACATGATCGCGCCTGTCGGTGTGCGATCGAACCATGCCAGCGGCATCCGCTGAAGCTGCTCGTAGAGCTGCCGCCGCAGACCGCGTACCACATCGAGCGCGACAGTCGCTAGCAGCCACGAATTGCCCGTGCTGCTGGCGGCCTGCACGATGACGACCGCCAGAAGCATGAGCGCCGGCGAGACGAGGACGGCGAGGCCGTGCTGATTCGCGGCGCGGACCAGCAGCTGCTCGACCAATAGCGGCGCTGCGAGACTGAAAAGGCAGGCCAAAGTAGCCAAGCCCAGCGCCAGAAAAATGCGGGTTTTGTGCGGCGCGAGTAGATGCGCCAAACGTAGCCACGGAGACACGATTCGTTCGTTTCTCTTTGCAAGAGGATCGGCGAACATCCATCCCTGAACGAGCCCTCGCTTCGCCGACGCGAAAAACTCTAACAGCTTCTCGGAAGGCGGCTCCAGTCCAAATCGCTACTTTCCAGCCGCGAGGCAACCGCACGCGACAGAATGTCGCGTACGACTATCCGCCCCCGAAATCGCCCCGATTAAGTTGGTCTATTCCGCCTCAATATCAGCCGAGAGTCGCGGTGCGCCCCACAAAACGTCCATGACGACCGAGTGACATTCTGTCTGGCGATCGCGACAAAGCAATCTTTATGAGTCGGTGCAAATAAGGCAAGAGTGCGGCTTGCAATTACCAAAAAATGGTACGAAATCGTGCTGCGCCATAAAGCCGCCAGTAAATAGAGAGAAAGGGAATCGCCAGGGAGGTGACGATCATTTCCGCGATATGTGCGGGAGTCCGGGACGCACCTTTGAGTCGGCGGAGGCAGAAGCGGCCGGTGAAGAAGAGCCACATGGCGGCGGCGACAATGGCAATGGCAAATGTCCCCGTCGCGGCGGCAACCAGAGAAATAAGAAACGCTCCGGCGGCAATGTAGTAATCAGCCGGCCACGCGGGGCGAATGCGCTGGCGGTAATGCTGAGGATGCTTGTGAAAGAGCAAGGCGTCGAACATTGCCTTCCGCTGCTACGGAGGCTGACGCCCCAGACGGCCGGGCGTGCCGGATGGATAACGATGGCGCTGGAGGCACGAACGATGTGGCCGCCGGCATTCAGCAAGCGGAAATGCAGGTCGCTGTCTTCCCGCCAGGCCGTCGTGAACTGCTCATCAAAACCACCGAGCTTCTCTAGCACTGCGCGGCGGCAAAAGCAGTTAGCGGTGATGAACTCGCTCTGCTCTAGACCTGCCGTGTTGCGCTCAAAATCCGTGGGGTTCGGCGGCAGCGGCACAATCGTCTGGCCCGTAACGGCGATCACGGCCGGATTGTCGAAAGCAAGTAATCCAGCGGCCAGCCAGTTGCTATCAGGAATGCAATCATCATCGGTGAAGGCGATGATAGGACCGCGGGCTGCTCGCCAGCCGACGTTGCGGGCAGCCGCGGGGCCGTGCGGTCCGGTTACGGCCACATAACGAATATCGAAAGTGCTTGTGTGGAGCGACTGGACGTGTTGTTGGGTTGCCGTTTCGGCGGCGTCATCGGCTACGAGGACTTCAAAGGTTCCAGCAGGTAATTGCTGGCGTGAAAGTGCGGCGAGGCAGCGGGCAAGGAGAGCGGGACGGCGGTAAGTGGGAATGACGACGGAGACGAGTGGTGCGCTCATGGAGGACCGGAACCAATGGTCGCGGATTTGACAGGCAGAGACCGCTAATTCATATGTGGCGGTTTGGTGAGCAGGAACGAGCCGATGACGAGTGCGTCGAGGGGCGACGTCAGGTAACTTTCGATTGCGTCGCGGGGTGAGCAGACAACGGGCTCGCCGCGCGTATTAAAAGACGTGTTCACGAGTATTGGAACGCCCGTGCGTGCTTCAAATGCGCGGATCAGATCGTAGTATGGCCGATTTTGGTCACGATTAACCGTTTGAATGCGCGCGGTGCCGTCCACATGACGCACGGCGGGAATTCGATCCGCTTTTTCTGGCCGCACATCAAAGACAAACAGCATGAACGGCGAGTGCCGCGCGCCAACGAACCACTGGGAGGCTTCTTCCTCCAGAACGACCGGTGCGACAGGCCGAAAATCCTCGCGGTCCTTGATTTCGTTCAGCCGCGCCTGCATATCGGGGTGGATAGGCGAGGCCAGGATGGATCTTGCGCCGAGCGCTCGCGGTCCGAATTCCATTCGTCCCTGGAACCAGCCGATGACCTTGTTTTGGATCAGGACTTCCGCAGTTTCTTCGGCGATGTTTGTCAGACGTCGATAGGGCAGCTTCGACCATTTCAGGAACGATTCGATTTCGGCGTCATCATAGGCAGGTCCGAGGAGCGCGTGTGTCATGCGATAATTTCGCTCGTCGCCGCCGCGCTGGCGGGAATCGACCCAGAGGGCGGCGCCGAGCGAAGTGCCCGCGTCGCCGGCAGCCGGCTGGACCCAGATTTCGCGGAACGGCCCGCGGTCGCGAATGCGAGCGTTCATCACGCAGTTCAGGGCGACGCCTCCAGCCATGCACAGGTCGTCGCATTTCGATTCACGATGCAGCCACGTGGCCAGCTCGATGGCTGATTCTTCGAGCACGACTTGGAGCGAGTGGGCAATGTCGTAATGCCGCTGGGTCAGCTCGCTGCCGCGAAGGCGCGGCGGCCCGAATCGTTCTTCAAGCCTGGTTGGCGCAATCGTGTAGTTACCCCGCTCACCGAGCTGCACGATCTCGCGAAATTCCTTGACAAACCGCGGCTTGCCGAATGAGGCCAGCGCCATGACCTTGTATTCGTCTGATGAATGCAGAAAGCCCAGGTAGCCGGTGACTTCCTCGTAGAGCAGGCCGAGCGAATGCGGCATGTTGACCTGGCCGAGCCACTCCAGGCGATTGCCCTCTCCGACCGCGTAACCCGTAGTGGCCTTTTCGCCGCGGCCGTCGAGTGTAAGCACAGCGGCCTTTTGGAACGGACTCGGATGAAAGGCGCTGGCCGCGTGAGCCAGGTGGTGCGGCACAAAATGCCATTTCAATGGACCGTCAACCGTCACACCGCGAAAGCGCGCTCGCAAGTGATGTGGCGCGCCATCAACAAGCTGTCCCGGCGCGTTCACAATCGACGCATAAAACAGGGGATCCCAGGGCGAGCTGCCCATGTCTTCCGGCGGAATCGCTTTGGGATCAAGCGGCAAGCGGATGAAATCCTTTTCCGCCGGTCGATTCGGCAATAGATGAGGATCGTAGGAATAAGCGATGTGATGGACGTCTTTCAATTCGATTCCGGAATCGCGAAGGCAGAATTCAATGGCGTGAAAGGGCAGCTCCCACGTCGAGAACGGCACCGGCCGCTTGCCGTGCTTGATGTGCGTGAACCGCTCTTCCTCCGCGGCGGAAAGGACGACGCCGTCCTTCACCAGGCAAGCGGACGGGTCGTGATAGACGGCGTTGATGCCGAGGGTGTACATAAATTAGTCCAAAGTCAAAAGTCGAAAATCAGAAGTCGGAACGAGTGCAGGTCCAGCGGCAGTTTTGCGCGCGGATAGTAAGCGAAGAGCTGCTGCAACGACGGCTTCAGGAGGCACAAGTCGCAGGCAGTTGTGATGCTCCTGGGGACAGACGCTCTTGTAGCAATTTCTGCAAGGCACATCGTGGAATAGCAGCTCATGCGGCACCTTCCAGGGCGCGTGCTGCAGATTCGTCAGCGCGTAGAGATCGACGACGGGCGTGCCAAAGGCCGCGGCCAGATGAACCGGCCCTGTGTTATTGCTGATCAGCAGCGGCGTGCGGCTGAGAACGGCCGCCAGCGTTTGCAGGTTCATTCGGCCCGCCATTGAGAGGGCCGGAACGTGGGCGGCATCAATAATCGATTGAACCAGCGGCTGCTCGGTAATTGAGCCCGTGAACACAAGCTGGTATCCGTGCTGCAGATTGAGTTGCCGAGCGACAGCGGCGAAGCTCTCGGGCGGATATCTTCGCGACGGCGCTGAAGCTCCCGCGTGGATGACGATCCACGGCCGGGAAATGTCCAGACCCGCTGCGGCCAACCAGTCGAGCGACTCGTCTCGTGCCTCCGGCGGAATATAAATCTGCAATCGAGGATCGCCGATTTGCGCGCCGATGCTGGCGACGAGATCGAGCTGCCGTTGCACTTCATGACGGACGAACTGCTGCGGCTCCGGGTCGGGAATCCAGTGGGTCAGAAGCTGATAGGGGTTTTCACGCGCATGTGCGAGCCGCAGCGGGATATCCGCCAAGTGGCAGAACAGGGCGGCTGGCAGCGGATTCTGACTATAGACGGTGAAAATGACGGCAGCATCAAATCGTTCGCGCCTCAGTTGCTTGATCATTGCCCGATCGAAGGCGCCGTCGGGTCGCAGATTCGTCGCTTTCATCCAGGGCGCGTCATAAACCATCGTTTCATCAATCATCGGCAGCAGGGGCGCGAGATCTGCCGCCGCAGATGAGGTCAATAGCGTCAGGCTTCGATTGCGGCGCGCTTTTAGTGCGGCGAGGGCCGGCGTCGTCATCAGGACATCGCCCAGGCAGTCGAGGCGCACACAGAGCACGCGCTGCACGTCGGTCCAATCGTCAATCGGCTTCATGACAGGCGGGAGCTGCAAGGAAGAACCATCGCATCGCTCGAACCTACGACGCTGCTGGCGGGCGATGCCGCAGCCTCGGCGGCGCGGATCTTACTGATCAACCCAGTCGTTGAGCGTTCGCGCACGAGCGGTAATATTTCGACTCGGCCGCCAAGCTCTTCGACCAATGCGGCCTCGGGTAATCGGTCGCGGGTGTAGTCGCCGCCTTTGGCGAAGACGTGTGGGCGGATTGCTTTCACCAGGCGATGCGGGGTGTCGTCGTCGAAAGCCACCACATGATCGACGCAGCTCAGTGCCGCGAGCACTTGAAGGCGGTCTTCGAGGGTGTTGATCGGCCGCTCGGGACCTTTGAGGCGGCGGATGCTCTCGTCGCTGTTGACACCGACCACGAGCAGATCGCCCAGCGCGCGGGCCTGATTCAAATACGCAATGTGCCCAAGGTGCAAAATGTCGAAGCAGCCATTGGTCAGCACGATGCGCATTTGGCGATTGCGGCGCTCTTCGAGTATCGGCAGCAGCGATTCCAGAGCCGAGTCGAAATGAGCGCGGCCGGTGAGCCGCGATTTCAGCTCGCCGGTGGTGCAACAGGAGGTTCCATCCTTCGCGACGACAATTGCCGAAGCCGCTGCGGCGGTTTCGGCTGCGCTGGCTGCGTCGCCGCCGGCAGCCAGGGCCAAGGCAAAGGCCGCGACATAGGTGTCGCCCGCGCCGGCGGCCTGGGTATGCAGATTCGGCTCGGTGAAGGTCCTTAGTGGCGGCTTGCCGCGCCGAAAAACGAGGGCACCATCCTGATCGAGCGTCACGGCCACGATGTCGGCATTGACCGATTGTGCAATGCTGCCGCCCAGGCGGTAAATCTGTTCCACACGGGCCGCGCCTTTCAGCGAGGCGGCACCGAGAAGCTGAACGGCCTGCGAATAATTCGGCTTGATTGCCGTGAAGCGAACGCCGTCAAAACAAGTGAGGCGCTTCGAATCGCCGATTAGAATCGTCGGGCACCGTTCGGCCAACTCGGCCAACGTCGCAATCGCCTCCGCTCCGATCGTGCCATAGTCGTAATCGGACAAGATCACTGCATCGCATTTCGGCCATAACATCCGCAGGCGATTGGCGATTGCATGCTGGTCCGGCTGACAGAGTGGACCGACATCGCCCTGGTCGATGCGAGCTACCAACTGCGACGAAGCAACAATGCGCCGCTTCGTCAGCGTTTTGCGGTGCGGATGAACCAGTATGTGCCTTGTATCGATGCCTTGTCGGTTGAGCGCGCCGCATAGCCGCCGTCCTTCGCGATCGCGGCCAATCACTGAGAGCAGGCTGACCTTGGCGCCGAGTGCCTGAACATTGACCGCCGTGTTTGCGGCTCCGCCCGGGGCTTCGTCGGAGCCGTCGAAATCGATCACCGGGACGGCCGCTTCCTGGCAGAGCCGGCTGGCGTGGCCACGAAGGTAAACGTCGAGCATTGCGTCGCCCACGACCAGCACATGCAGCGACGCGAACTTATCGAGTAGAGCTGCTGTGCGGCTCATGCGATGCCCTCCAGCACATGAGTAAGCGGCGCTGCGGCATCGAGAATTGACCGGGCCGCTTCGGCCATATCCGATGCGAGGACATCGGGCCGCCGCTGCGGACTCCATTGCCACTGCGTCTCGTGTCCGTTGTCGATCAGCACCGTCCGGCAGCCTGCACGATGGCCTGCCTCGACGTCGTCCAAAATGTCGCCGATCAACCAAGACTCGGCTAAATCGAGTCTTAGCTCCTTAGCGGCTTGCAGAATCATTCCTGGCTGGGGCTTTCGGCAGGAACATTGCGCCGCATAGCGCGGAATGGAACCTAGCGGGTGATGCGGGCAGTAGTAAAAGCCGGCCAGTGGCACGTCGAAATTGGCGAGCAGCTCGCGAATGCGATGCTCGACTGCCGGAAGTGCGTCTTCGGTAAAAATGCCGCGAGCAACACCCGATTGATTGGAGACCACGACCAGTGCGTAGCCCGCCTCGGAGAGCACCGCGGCGCCCTCTGCCGCTCCCTGAGCCAGCTCGATTCGCCGTGGATCGACGTTGTATGGCACGTCATCGATGAGCGTCCCGTCCTTGTCGAGGAACACCGCCGGAATCGGTGGGCCGGTGCGTGGCATGGCAATTCTCCAGGCGTTAGCCGGTAGGCAACGGGGATGCCCGATACTGCGGAGCAGTCCACGTTGCCGCTTTGGACTCAATGACTTCGCGATAAAGATGTTCGATGGCGGCGCCGACGCGATCCCAGGTGAAGAGTCGCGCCACTCGTCTGCGGCCGTTAGCGCCAAACGTGTGTCGCAGCTGCGGGTGGACCAGGAGCATGGCCAAGCGGTCGGCAAGCGCCTGCGGATCGCGCGGCGGAACGAGGTAACCCGTTTCGCCATCGGCGATCGTCATCTTGATACCGCCGACCGCGGAGCCGACAACCGGCACACCGCAGGCCATTGCTTCCAGCGGCGTAATGCCGAAGGGCTCGTACCAGGGTGTAGTCACGAAAATGTCGGCCGCCGAATAGTACGCACGCAGCTCGCGGCGCCCTCGGCTGCCGACGAAAGCGACTTGCGGCTCGAGCCTTAGCTCGCGACAAATGGCCTGCAGGCGGCCGATTTCGGGCGTCGCACTCGGATCGGCTTCGCGCGACTCACCGCCCACGACGAGCAAGCGACAGCGCAAGCCGTGGTTGTCGCGCAGGCAAGCAAGCGAGCGAATGACTGTCTCAACCCCTTTGCGGGGCACCATCCGGCCGAGTTGCAAGATGATCGGCTCGTCAGCGTCCAGGTGGAGTTGCCGACGAGCCTCGACCCGCTCCATCGGCCAAAATTCGGTCGGATCAAAGCCGCACGGGATCATGGCCAGTCGATTACGGTTGGCGCCGTACAGAGCGATCAGGTCTGCCATGTCTTGTGGACATTCGGCGATGATGCGATCCGCCTCGGCGACGATGGCCTCCTCGATTTCGAAGCGTTCGGCCGGGAATTCGTCGGCCGTGCCTTGATGCATGCGCCGCACGCGGCCGAGCGCGTGGAATGTGACGACGTATGGAATGCCATGCGAGCGGCGAACATCCGAAGCGACCAGCGCCGACATAAAGAAGTTGGCATGCAGAACGTCGTAGCCATCGTACGAGTCGCAGAACTCGCGAACGAAGTGCGAGAAATCATCCATGTACGGCAGCAATTCTTCTTTACGGACGCTCGCGGGCGGTCCAGCGGGTACGTGAATCACTCGCACGCCGTCGTCGCATTGCACTTGCTCCGGCAAAGCCAGGCTATCACGACGCGTGAAAACATCGACCTGGTGTCCTTGGCCCGCGATATACCGCGCAACCTGGCCGACATAGACGTTCTGCCCGCCGCTGTCGGCGCCGCCAAGCCAGGCGAGGGGCGAGGCGTGTTCGCTGATCATTCCAATTCGCATCATGCGACACCCCCGACCAGTGCAAGTTCTTCCGGCTGCTGAGCGGGCACGTGCCGCTTAAGGCCGATAACGTCATCGAACGTGGCTTCCCAATCGCGGATAAAGCGGTCGATATTAAATCGCTCGGCGGCAACTCTTCGGCCAGCTTCGCCGATTCGGCGCGCCTCGGCGGGATCGTTGAGCAGCATTCGCATCGGCTCAACCAGCTTCGCCGGATCGGTTTCGATGAAGCCGGTGACGCCATTTTCGATTACGGTGACAAGCTCGGTGGTCGCCAAGCCCACGACAGGCAGACCCACAAGCATCGCTTCAATCAGCGCCAGCCCCAGGCTCGTGAAGCGAATCGGATGCAAGTAGAAGCGATAGCGCGATTCAAATGCCGGCAGATCCGGCGGAAAGGTCTCGCCCAAGCCGCCCAGCGGCTTGCTTTCCATACCGACGAGATCGAGCGGCACTTCGCGGCGAAGCTGCTCGAAGATATCGCAACCCAGCCGCCGCCCGCGCTCGCGCAGGTGATTGATAACGACAATGCCGCGGGCCAGCTCACCCGTGTAGCGAATATTGGGTGGAACGACGACGCCGTGATCGATCACGCGGGTCGGAGTGCGGCAGCTGTCCCACATCAGGGCGTTGAATGCCGTCACGTGGACCAGTAGAGCATTTGGATCATCGACAAAATGCTTCGTATCGGTCGGACTGTCGAGCGGCGGATCGTGCTCGATGCAAATTCTCGGCAGCCGCCGCTGTGCGGGCGACAGGATCTCGAATTGATCGACCTCGTAGTTTCGACGATGCTGAAACAGAATGCAGTCAAACTGGTGATATTTGACCTCGTCGGCCGGAATGTCGTGCACGTTGTCGCCGAATGGAAACGTCGAGCCGCGGCCACAGTGGCCGGCCCGTCCGGGCAGCACGGGCAGGAAGAATTCGGCGTTGGCATGTGCCAGGTAATAAAGGTAATTGCCGTGGACATGCCAGGTAAAAATGCGTCTGGGTCGCATGCAGATCTCCTTATGGCGAAGTGACTAGCGATTGGCGACCGTCCGCGATTTCAGACGGCGCTGTTGCCGCCAGGTCAAGAAGCTGCATTGCAGCTTGAATGACCTCAGACGTCGCAACACCGCCGTCGCGACAAAGCACTCGGTGCAGCCGGCGGTCGATAGGCGCCCAGCGAGCCGGGTTATCTCCCGTCGAGATAACAACGCTCGGGGTTTGAAGGGCCGCGGCGACGTGCGAAATACCTGTGTCGTTGCAGACTACGAGCGCCGCGCGGCTAACGAGTGCGCCGAGCGTGCCGAGGTCGGTTCGGCCGCACAAATCAAATGCCTCGTGCCGCATTGCCGAGCTGACGCGCTCGATAACGACGCGCTCACGGGCCACACCGGTCAGCACAACATCAAGACCCGCGCCGGCCAGCTTGTCCGCCACGGCCGCAAATCGTTCGGCCGGCCACCGACGGTCAGCTACGCTCGCGCCTGCATGTACCACTACGAAAGGATCATTCGTCTGAAATAACAGGTCGAGTCGCTCGAAATCCGCATCATTGAGCGGAAACTCCAGATCCTCGCCAGCTCGCGGCAGTCCCAAACAATCGATGAGCGAAAGCAGTCGGTGAACTTCAAGACCTTGCTCGGGCCAGGGCGCGAACGTCGCTGCATCGGGACAGAAATAGCCCGGCGGAAAAAAGCCAGCGTTGCGTCGCGCGCCAAATAGCGCAACAAGCGAATTGACAATGGTCCCTGAGCCGTGCAACTGAATCGCCAGGTCGAATCGCTCGCGCTGCATTGCCGCCACAAATTCGGGAATCTGCGCAAGCAGCGGCTCACGTTCGGGCAAGCCTGGCCAGCCGGGGAACTCGATAAAGCGATCAACGTACGGGCCAAAGCGCTCGACAAACTGCCGCGCCCACGGCAGACCGACGAGCGTAATCTCCGCGTCGGGCCATGCATAACGGAGCGCCCGCAGTGTGGGCACAGCGCACAAGAGATAGCCCAGCGCCAGCGCTCGGAGCACCATTACGCGCTGTGGCTTGAGATCAATTCCGTTTGCTGCGTCGCGCTGGGCCACGACTGTCCATCCGTAGCTTGAGTTCGTTTGCGGCGATAACACTTC
>Ga0170475_129968951_pt1 | contig 10293 bp, 12 predicted proteins | sample Soicark_Litter_5_FD_111474 | JGI IMG/M metagenome (GOLD analysis project Ga0170475, IMG submission 111474) | Avena fatua rhizosphere microbial communities from Hopland, California, USA. Combined Assembly of 48 SPs | reverse complement strand
ATCGTGTATTCGAGCACGGCGGCGTCGCCGCGCGCCTTGACGTCGGCCAGGATCTGGGCCGCCGCGGCCTCGATCGCCTCGTCGGCGGACGCCTCGAACGCGAGCAGCGCGTCGAGACGCTGCCTGAAATCGGGCTCGCTGGAATCGAGCTTGCGGATCTGTGCTGCCATCGTTCAGCCTTGTTGTTGTGACGCCCGTTCAAACGCCTTGAGAATGGGTTGCAGGCGCTCGCGCTTGAGCTTGAGCGCGGCCTGGTTGACCACCAGGCGCGAAGAGATGTCCATGATCTTTTCGACTTCGACCAGATTGTTGGCGCGCAGGGTGCCGCCGGTGGAGACCACGTCGACGATCGCGTCCGACAGGCCGACCAGCGGCGCCAGCTCCATCGAGCCATACAGCTTGATCAGATCGACGTGCACGCCTTTCGCGGCGAAGTGCTGGCGCGCTGTGTGCACGAACTTGGTCGCCACGCGCAGGCGCGCGCCCTGGCGCACCGCCTTGTCGTAATCAAAGCCGGCGTTGACCGCCACCGACATGCGGCAGCATGCGATGTTCAGATCGACCGGCTGGTACAGACCTTCGCCGCCATGTTCGAGCAGCACATCCTTGCCGGCCACGCCCAGGTCGGCCGCGCCGTGCTGCACGTAGGTCGGCACGTCGGTGGCGCGCACGATCAGCACGCGGATGCCGGGGTCGCTGGTGGCCAGGATCAGCTTGCGCGAGGTCTCGGGGTTCTCGGTCACCGTGATGCCGGCCGCTTCGAGCAGCGGCAGGGTGTCCTCGAAAATGCGGCCCTTCGAGAGCGCCAGGATCAGCTGGGGCCCGGCCGCCGTGCTTGTGGCGTTCATTGGGAAATGCTTACCTGATGCGCACGATGTCGGCGCCGACGGCCGACAGCTTCTCTTCCATCCGGTCGTAACCGCGGTCCAGATGGTAGATGCGGTCGACGACGGTGATGCCTTCGGCGGCCATGCCGGCGATGACCAGCGAGGCCGAGGCGCGCAGGTCGGTCGCCATCACCGGCGCGCCGACCAGGCGGTCGACGCCCCTGATGAAGGCGGTGTTGCCCTCGGTCTGGATCTGGGCGCCGAGGCGGTTCATCTCCTGCACGTGCATGAAGCGGTTCTCGAAAATGGTTTCGGTCACCCGGCTCGAACCCGAGGCGATGGTGTTGACGGCCATGAACTGGGCCTGCATGTCCGTCGGGAAGCCTGGATACTCGGTGGTGCGGAAGCTCACCGGGTTCGGGCGGGCGTTCATGCGCGCGCGGATGGCGCGCTCGCCCACCTCCAGCGCGACGCCCATCTCGCGCAGCTTGTCGAGGGCGACGCCGAAGATGTCCGTGCGGGTTTTCGACAACACGATATCGCCGCCGGCGGCGGCCAGCGCGCACAGGAAGGTCGCGGCCTCGATGCGGTCGGAGATGACCTCGTGGCGCGCGCCGTGCAGCTCGTCGACGCCCTGGATCACGAGGCGGTCGGTGCCGATGCCTTCGATCCGCGCGCCCATCGCCACCAGCAGGTGCGCCAGGTCCGTCACTTCCGGCTCGCGCGCGGCATTCTCCAGCACCGTCTCGCCTTCGGCCAGGACCGCGGCCATCAGCAGGTTTTCGGTGCCGGTCACGGTGATCATGTCGGTCAGGATGCGCGCGCCCTTCAGGCGCGCCGCCTTGGCGTGGATGTAGCCGCCTTCGATCGCGATCTCGGCGCCCATCGCGCGCAGGCCCTTGATGTGCTGATCGACCGGGCGCGAGCCGATCGCGCAGCCGCCCGGCAGCGAGACCATGGCTTCGCCGAAACGCGCCAGCAGCGGCCCGAGCACGAGGATCGAGGCGCGCATGGTCTTGACCAGCTCGTACGGCGCGACCAGGGTGCCGATGCGCGCCCCGTTCAGGGTCACGCGCTCGTCGTCCTGGTCGACCGCGAGGCCGGTCTGCGCCAGCAGCGTGAGCATGGTCTTCACGTCGTGCAGGCGCGGCACGTTCGACAGCTCGACGTCGCCGGCCGTCAGCAGGGCCGCGCACAGGATCGGCAGCGCCGCGTTCTTGGCGCCGGAGATCGAAATTTCGCCGTCGAGGCGCTTGCCGCCGGCAATCTGGAGCTTGTCCATGCTTATCCTTGATACTCTTCGGGGGTGAGGGTCTTCATCGACAGCGCGTGGATCTCCTCGCGCATGCGGTCGCCGAGCGCGGCGTACACCAGCTGGTGGCGCTGGATCAGCCGCTTGCCGGCGAACGCCGGCGACACGATCAGGGCCGTGAAATGCTGGCCGTCGCCTTCCACTTCGAGGTGGGTGCATTCGAGGCCGTTGCCGATGTAGCTGTGAATCAGTTCGGGTGTGGTCGTCACGATGACTCCTGGGTAAATGGTCTCAATGGCGCAGCTTGTAGCCGCGCCGCAGCAGGTTGATCGCGATTGCCGCCAGCGCCGCGAAGAACACCGACACGATGGCGAGGCTGGTCCACGGCGAGATGTCGGACTGGCCGAAGAAGCCGTGACGGAACCCGTCAATCATATAAAAGAACGGGTTGAAATGCGAGACTGCCTGCCAGAAGCCCGGCAGCGAATGGATCGAATAGAACACGCCCGCCAGGAACGTGGCCGGCACGATCAGGAAGTTCTGGAACGCGGCCAGCTGGTCGAACTTGTCGGCCCAGATGCCGGCGAGGATGCCGAGAGTGCCGAGGATGGCCGCGCCCAGCAGCGCGAACACGGCGATCCACAGCGGGGCCGCGAACGACAGGTGGGCAAACCAGGCGGTGGCGATAAACACGCCGGCGCCGACGCACAGGCCGCGCACGACCGAGGCGAACACGTAGGCCGACAGGATCTCCCAGTGCGACAGCGGCGGCAGCAGGATGAACACCAGGTTGCCGGTGATTTTCGACTGGATCAGCGAGGACGACGAGTTGGCGAACGCGTTCTGCAGCACGCTCATCATCACCAGGCCCGGGACCAGGAACGCCGTGTAGGACACGCCCGGATAGACCTCGACCCGGCCCTCGAGCACGTGGCCGAAGATCAAGAGGTACAGCAACGCGGTCAGGATCGGGGCGGCGATGGTCTGCGTCGCCACCTTCCAGAAGCGCAGCATCTCCTTGAAGAACAGGGTGCGGAAACCCACCGATCCGATGCTCATTGGGCGCTCCCTTCCATGATCTGCAGGAAGATGTCTTCCAGGTCGGCCTGCTGCAGCTGCATTTCGTCGATGACCGCGCCGGACTGGCGCAGGCGCGCCAGGATCGGCTCGACCTCGGCGTAGTCGTTCACGCGCAGGCTGTACTGGTTGCCGTTATTGCGCTCGTCGTGCGCGATCAGGTGGCGCAGCTCCTCCGGCAGGCCGCCGCTCTTGAGACGCACGATCAGTTGGGCGCCCGAGACGCGGCGCAGCAGCGCCGGCATCGTGTCGAGCGCCACCACGCGCCCCAGCTTGAGCATCGCCACGCGCTGGCACATGGCCTGCGCCTCTTCCAGGTAGTGGGTGGTGAGCACGACGGTGTGGCCCTCGCGGTTCAGGCGCGAGATGAACTTCCACAGCGTCTGGCGCAGCTCGACGTCGACGCCCGCGGTCGGCTCATCCAACACGATCACGGGCGGCTTGTGCACCAGCGCCTGGGCGACCAGCACGCGCCGCTTCATCCCGCCCGACAGCGCGCGCATGTTGACATCGGCCTTGTTGGCCAGGTCGAGATTTTCCATGACCTCGTCGATCCACTTGTCGTTGTTCCTGATGCCGAAATAACCCGACTGCAGGCGCAGCGTCTCGCGCACGGTGAAGAAGGGGTCGAACACCAGCTCCTGCGGCACCACGCCGAGCTTCTTGCGCGCCTCGCGAAAATCGGCGACGACGTCGTGGCCGTGGATCTGGACGCTGCCGGCGTCGGCCCGGATCAGACCCGCGACGATGGAAATCAATGTCGTCTTGCCGGCGCCGTTGGGGCCGAGCAGGCCGAAAAACTCGCCTTCCTCGACGGCCAGGGAAATACCGCGCAGGGCCTTGAAGGCGCGGTAGCTTTTCTCGACATTGCTAATCTGGATCGCTGTCATTCTTGCTGGATGGGTGGGACGACGGCCGCCACGCTGAAGGCGGGCGGTTTAACGGGCCATTATAGGGGAAATCGGGTTTGGAAGAGTACGGCAGGGCAATGCCGCCCCGGCGGCGCGCCGCTCTACGGGCGCGGCAGCAAGGTCTCGACGCCGTACAATCCGGCCAGCGAATCGAGGCTTTCGGGCACGTTGACGTAGGCGAGCTTCTGGCCGGCGGCGCGGGCCTTGCGCTGCCAGGCCAGCAGCAACGCCACGCCGGACGAATCGGCGCTTTTCACGGCGCCGAGATCGAACACGGTCGCGCCGGCGCTAATCGCCGCGCAACCCTGCTCCAGCGCCGCGCGCGCGGTCTGGAAGGTCAGGGCTTCGAGCGGCATCATGGAATGTCCTTCAGCCATGATGTTACTTCGGCGCCTTCAGCGGTTTGCTGGACAGCTGGCGGTTGCGCTCGGTCAGCTTCTTGATCAGGCCATCGATCCCCCCCTTGTTGATTTCGGCCGCGAAGTTGCCCTTGTAGGTTTCGACCAGCCAGGCGCCCAGCACGTTGATGTCGTAGATTTTCCAGCCTTCCGGGCTCTTGGCCAGGCGGTAGTTCAGCGTGATCGGTTCGCCACGCGTGACGTTCACCTGGGAGCGCACTTCGACTTCGGTGTCGGCCGGGTCGGCGCGCATCGGCTTGAACTCGACGGTCTCGTTTTTTATCTGCGACAGCGCGCCCGAATAGGTGTACACCAGCAGGGTGCGGAACTCGTCGGACAGCTGTTTCTGCTGTTCCGGGGTCGCCTGGCGCCAGAAGCGGCCGGCGGCCATCGAGGTCATCTTCTCGGAATCGACGTAAGGCAGGATCTTGCTGTTAACCAGGTCCATGATCTTGTTGCGGTTGCCGGCCTGAATCTCCTTGTCGGCCTTGACGGTCTCGATCACGTCGGCGCTGATGCGCTTGACCAGTTGGTCGGGCGCTTCCTGCGTGGCCGGCGCCGGTGCGGCGATGACGCTGGTGGCAAAGGCCAGGGTGGCGGTTGCGGTGGCGATGAGTTGGATGATCGGTTTCATAAAGCTCTCTTTTCTGGTCGGTTGGGCTTGCCCGGTCGCCCGCCACGACGGTGGCCGGCGGGGGATACCACGTTAACTATGTGCGCCGCTATTCGGATGACACAGGTTTCGGCGCCGCCTCCACGTTGGCCAGGCGATCGTCGTCCTGCTCGGGCCTGTCCTTGCCAGGCGGCGAGCCGCCATCGTACACCCGGCTTTCGCGCCGCTGCAGGTAGCCGTCGCGGATGAAGGCGTAACGGTCGAGCGCAGCTTCTTCCAGCAGGTCGGATGCGTCCAGCAAGGTGGCGCGCTGGTCGCCCACGCGCACGGCCGCGCCGGTAGTGCGCAAAGCGACCGGCACCTTGTAGCGCCACGGGTCGGCCCACACGTCGGCCGGCAGCGCCACGGTATCCCGTAATGTCGATGGGCCAAACAAGGGCAACATCACGTAGGGGCCGCTTGGCACTCCCCACACACCCAGGGTCTGGCCGAAATCCTCATTATGCTTTTGCAATCCCGCCTCGGAAGCGATGTCCAGGAGGCCCAGTATGCCGAAAGTCGAATTGAATGCGAAACGGGTAACGTCGGTCATGCCCGCCGCGCCCTTACCTTGGAGCAAATTGTTCACGCCGCTCCAGGCGTCCGACAGGTTGCCGAAGAAGTTGCTCACGCCGGTCTGCACGAAGCCGGGCAGCGTGTCCTTGTAGACGCTCGCGGCCGGCTTCAAGGCGACGCGGTCGAGTGTGTCGTTAAAGGTGAACATCGCACGGTTGAAGTGCTCGAACGGGTCCTGGGCATGGGCCGGCGTGACATACCCCGTCAACACGCAAGCGGCAGCCAGCGCAAGCGTGGCCGATGTCTTTTTTTTATTGCTTGCCATTCTCGCTTTTTCCTTCTGCCGCCTTGCTGTAGATAAATTGGTTGATCAAGTCTTCCAGCACGGTTGCGGACTGTGTATGGGTAATGCGGTCGCCTTCGGCGAGGTTCTTGACGTCGCCGCCCGGCTCGATGCCGATGTACTGTTCGCCCAGCAGGCCCGCGGTCAGGATTTTCAGCGAACTGTCTTTCGGGAACTTGTATTGCGGTTCCATATCGAGGCGCACCAGCGCCTGGTAATTCTTGTCGTCGAACGTGATGTCGCCGACGCGGCCGACGACCACGCCGGCGCTCTTGACCGGCGCCTGCGGCTTGAGGCCGCCGATATTGTCGAACTTGCCCGTGATGGCATACGTCTTGCTGAACGAGATCGTGCTCATGTTGCCGACCTTCAGGGCAAGAAACAACAGCGATACCAACCCCAGCAGGACGAACAGGCCGACCCAGACGTCAATAGTTTTGCGATGCATAAAGTAATCCTGGTGCTTGAAATTATTTGTTGAACATCAGGGCGGTCATCACGAAATCCAGTCCCCACACCATCAGCGATGCGATCACCACAGTGCGTGTGGTTGCACGCGACACATCCTCCGGCGTCGGCTGTGCCTGGTAACCCTGGAACAGCGCGGTGAACGTTACCGCGATGCCGAAAATAACGCTCTTGATCACGCCGTTCAGTACGTCGGCGCGCACATCGACGCCGGCTTGCATCTGCGACCAGAACGCGCCCTCGTCAACGCCGATCAGTTGCACGCCGACCAGGTAGCCGCCCAACACGCCAACGGCCGAGAACACCGAGGCCAGCACCGGCATCGCGATCACGCCGGCCCAGAACCGCGGAGCCAGCACGCGTTGTACCGGATTGATTGCCATCATTTCCATAGCCGACAATTGCTCGCCAGCCTTCATCAGACCGATCTGCGCGGTCAATGAGGTGCCGGCACGGCCGGCGAACAGCAAGGCGGTGACGACCGGACCGAGCTCGCGCACCAGCGCCAGCGCCACGACCTGGCCGAGTTTCTGCTCGGCGCCGTACTGGTTCAGCGTGTAATAACCCTGCAGGCCCAGCACCATGCCGACGAACAGACCCGAGACCGCGATGATGACAAGCGAATAGTTGCCAATGAAATGAATCTGCTCGGAAATCAGGGCCGGACGGCGGAGCGCGCCCGGCGACACGCCCACCAGGTTAAAGAACGCGCGCGTGGCAAAACCGAGGCTGGCGATGCTCTCGCGCACCACGCAGCCGATCCGTTCGAGAAAGCGGGAGATCACTTGCGCCCTCCCAGGCCGAGATCCTCGGCCAGCGACTTGCCCGGATAATGAAACGGCACCGGGCCGTCCGGCGCGGCGTTGACGAACTGCTTCACGTACGGGTCTTCCGAGACGCGCAGCTCGGCCGGCGTGCCTTCGGCAACAATTTTTCCTGCTGACATAAAGTAGACGTAATCGGCGATCGCAAAGCACTCGTGCACGTCGTGCGAGACCAGGATCGAGGTCGAGCCGAGCGCATCGTTCAGGTTACGGATCAGGTTGGCCGTCACGCCCATCGAGATGGGGTCGAGGCCGGCGAACGGCTCGTCGTACATGATCAGTTCAGGATCGAGCGCGACCGCGCGTGCGACGGCGACGCGGCGCGCCATGCCGCCCGAGATTTCGGCCGGCTTCAGGCGGTGCGCGTTGCGCAGGCCGACGGCGTTAAGCTTCATCAGGACCAGGTCGCGGATCAGCTCTTCCGGCAAGTCGGTGTGTTCGCGCAGCGGGAACGCCACGTTGTCGAACACCGACAAGTCGGTAAACAGCGCGCCGAACTGGAACAGCATGCCCATGCGGCGGCGCAGGCGGTACAGGCCATCGGTGTCGAGCCGGTGCACGACCTCGCCGGCGACCCGCACTTCACCGCGCTGCGGCCGCAACTGGCCGCCGATCAGGCGCAGCACGGTCGTCTTGCCGCAACCGGAGCCGCCCATGACGGCAAAGCTTGCCTCGCGGGAAGTCCATGCGCAGATTCGACAGGATGGAGCGCTGTCCGTAAGCGAAGTGCAGATCGCGGATTTCGACTAGGTTTGACACAGTGGTTATCGTGTTTGGCGAATCCCATATTGTAATTCAGAAACGGCAATGCCTGCAGGAGCGGCCACGGTTTTGCCGGCGCTTTCGACGTGAGGATACAACATTAATGAACAAAAAGTCAGCTATTTCTTGTTGTAAGTTCTTGTTTTAAATGAGATATGCATATGAGGCAATTTTGTATTTTTTGCCTTAATCGTGTACGCGCGTTCGCGGCAGAACCTGAACAAACGGCGGCCTGAGAAACCAGCCGCCGTTCTTCAAACGCGAAATCTTGCAAGGTTCAGCGCGGAAGCACCGACGATCCCATCAAGAATTCGTCGACCGCGCGCGCGCATTGCCTCCCTTCGCGGATCGCCCACACCACCAGCGACTGGCCGCGCCGCATGTCGCCCGCGGCGAACACTTTCGGCGCCGAGGTCTGGTAGCAGGATGCGCCCTCGGTGGTGGCGCGGGCGTTGCCGCGGCCATCCTTCTGCACGCCGAAGGCGTCGAGCACCTGCTGCACCGGCGATACGAAACCCATTGCCAGCAGCACCAGGTCGGCTTTCATCTCGAATTCCGTGCCCGGCACTTCGCTCATCTTGCCGTCTTTCCATTCGACGCGGCAGGCGATCAGCTTATCGACCTTGCCGTTCTTGCCCTCGAAGCGCTTGGTCGCCACCGCCCAGTCGCGCACGCACCCTTCCTCGTGCGAGGACGAGGTGCGCAAACGGGTCGGCCAGTACGGCCAGACCAACGGCTTGTCCTCGTGCTCGGGCGGCTGCGGCATCAGTTCGAACTGCGTGACCGAGGCGGCGCCATGGCGGTTCGCGGTGCCGACGCAGTCCGAACCGGTGTCGCCGCCGCCGATCACGATGACGTGCTTGCCGGTGGCCTTGATCTGGTCCTTCAGCTTGTCGCCGGCGTTGACGCGGTTCTGTTGCGGCAGGAAGTCCATCGCGAAATGCACACCCTTCAAGCCGCGTCCCGGCACCGGCAGATCGCGCGGCTGCTCGGCGCCGCCGGCCATCACGACCGCGTCGAAGCCGGCGCACAGGTCTTCCGGGAAAATCGTGTCGCGTGCCATGTTGCTGACGGTGGCGGGGAAATCCTTGCCCACGAGTACGCTCGTGCGGAAGGTGACGCCCTCGGCCTTCATCTGCTCGACGCGGCGGTCGATCAGGCCCTTCTCCATCTTGAAGTCGGGGATGCCGTAACGCAGCAAACCGCCGATGCGGTCGCTCTTTTCAAACACCGTCACCTCGTGCCCGATGCGCGCCAGCTGCTGGGCGCAAGCCAGGCCGGCAGGGCCGGAGCCGACCACGGCGACCTTCTTGCCGGTCTTTTCCGCGGCAGGCTGCGGCACGATCCAGCCATGCTCCCAGCCACTGTCGGCAATCTTGCGCTCAATCGACTTGATGCCGACCGGCTCGTTGTTGATGCCGAGCGTGCAGGCGGCCTCGCACGGCGCGGGGCAAACGCGGCCGGTGAACTCGGGGAAGTTGTTGGTCGAATGCAGGCTGTCCAGCGCCAGACGGTAGTTACCGTGATAGACCAGGTCGTTCCAGTCAGGGATCGCGTTGTTGACCGGGCAGCCCGTATTGCAGAACGGGACGCCGCAATCCATGCAGCGCGCGCCCTGCACCTTCGCCTGCGCGTCGGTCAGCGCCAGCGAGAATTCCTTGTAGTGCTTGACACGCGCGGCGGGGTCGAGATGGTCCTCTTCCTGCCGCTTGAATTCCATGAAGCCAGTGATTTTACCCACGTTTTATATCCCTATATGCTCTTAAGCCGCGATCTCGATCCGGTCGTTGGCTTCTTCCATGCTGGAGTTGTGCATCTCTTCCAGCGCCCGCTTGTACTCGGTCGGGAACACCTTGACGAACTTGGACCGGCTGCTGGCCCACTCGTCGAGCAGGTTGCGCGCGCGCGTGCTGCCGGTGTGCTTGAAGTGGCGCTCGATCAGGCGGCGCAGGATCGCTTCGTCGGTCTCGCGCTCGCCGCCGCGCGTCTGGCTGTGCCAGTTGGCGCGCTCCACCTGCTCATGCGCGGCCAGCACGGGTTCGAGGTCGGCCATCGTCGTGTTGCACCTGCTCGCGAAGTCGCCGCGCGGGTCGTACACGTACGCCACGCCGCCCGACATGCCGGCGGCGAAGTTGCGCCCGGTCTCGCCCAGCACCACGACCGTGCCGCCGGTCATGTATTCGCAGCCGTGGTCGCCGCAACCTTCAACGACCGCGGTCGCTCCCGAATTGCGCACCGCGAAGCGCTCGCCCGCCACGCCATT
>Ga0170475_114731925_pt1 | contig 10294 bp, 1 predicted proteins | sample Soicark_Litter_5_FD_111474 | JGI IMG/M metagenome (GOLD analysis project Ga0170475, IMG submission 111474) | Avena fatua rhizosphere microbial communities from Hopland, California, USA. Combined Assembly of 48 SPs | reverse complement strand
GAAAATAGGATTATAGGAGGACATTTTCAATTGTCCTTATGAAAAGTCAGGCATAAAAGACAATGCAGTTTCGCATATATAAAGTTTGCACAGTTGGAGCACACTATACGCTCAATTCCTGACTTATATTGTTTATTAAAATATTTCCCCTCTTTAATAAGTTTGTCGAAGAATTAAGTGAAATTCATAGATATTGCAGCAGATCAATAATTGATGTCGATTGATCAGTTTTCTCAAACAATGAGTGGAGGTAACGCTTCACGATCAAATTCACTCCCTCAATATAACTTACAAGCAACTTCCTCACCGCGGCTTGAACTTATGAATATTCCTAGCCGTCTCGTGCTAGAAAAAGTTTATCTAAATGGTCTTCATGCACTAAGACGTTTTGAAATTCGCAATGTATCGCAATCTACAATACTAGTGAAATTGCGTTCTAATCTTGGTTTACAGATCGCGTTTCAACTTAAAAATGAAAATCTTTCTGACATAGATTCACAAAAAGCAGATTTGTTAACTTCAACCGAACTTAGTTCAACTTCTATATTAGAGGAAGACCATAGCGCATTGTTTAATGTTTCATTAGATAACTCATTAAATATTGCAACGAATACTGTTGCAGCTGCAGCTGCTGGTGCTTTTGGTGATAATGTGAATGGCCATGAATTCAACCAACTTTTTAATTACGTGGATCATATAGACGAAGTAATTATTCCTCCAGGAAGTTCACAAAAAATAGTTTTGGTCTTTCTACCAGATGCTCATCATAAAAACCGTAGATCTGAGGAAGATCAAAATTTGCCTTCAGCAAATGATATCATTGGATTATCTAGTACAGGAATTCCAAACGGTACTGATGAAACAAGAATAAATACTAATGTTTTCACACAGTCGTCTGAAGAAGATGAAACTCATGATTTCTTTGAAGTCAATGGGTTATTATTCATTTTCGCTTATATTATTGACAAGCAACAGGATGCCGAAAGCATGGAAATACCAAATATTGGGCTTTCTAATACCAATGGCACAGTCACTTACAGTATCAAGTCACCGAACTCTTTGGCCTCAGACAACGAAAGTGATCAAGTTATCAAGTCATTTAAACCTGAAATTGATAACATATCTCCTCGTGATATTGAATCAAATAACTCTCCCAAAGCAGATTATCAGATTACTGTTAGGTTTCGTTCTACAGTTTGTCGTTCGGTTTTATGGACAGATGTTGGAGAAACTGGAATTAATTTTGATGACTGTGTAAACGGTGGTACTTATTTCAAAGATTTTACTATATGGAATCGGTCCGAAATTGAGTTATATTGGCTTTTAAATACGGTAGATTTATTGAATCCTGAACGTGAGGATTGGTTGAAATTCGCAGATTATGATACCGGTGAATTACTAGACGATAAGCCAATACCAAGCTATTCTCATAGAAGAATTAGAGTAACATTTAAGCCTAGAGAAATAGGAGAATTTAACTATGACTTACAGATTGAGAATGCGAATGATGCTTCTAATACTATACAAAGCAGAATACATGCAGTTGTGAGATCAGTTTTAAGAGAAGAATCGTTAGTTGTTAGTAGTGGTAATATTCTAGACTTTGGTGATTGCTGTGCAGGAGTATGGAGTAAGCAACAATTGATTCTAAAAAATGTTAGTGAAGTACCTTTAGAAATTCATTTTTCTGCCGAAAATGCAGAGGTTTTATTCCATTTGAAAACAGACAACTTGATAGAACATAATAAAATAGATCTAAAAGACGTTGAAGATATGAATTCTTTACATCATCGGCTTAAAGATTCTACAAATGTTACAAGTAGCGCTAGTAACACTCCTATGAATACAGGCAGTGAAGTTAGTAGCTCGCGAACATCATCACCAATTCAACCAGTCCATGAAATTGATGTATTTGTAGAAGGATTATCTAATGAGTCGCAATTAGAATCTAGATCGACAGACAGACACCGCTCTAATAATATTGAAGATTCAGATGTAGAAAGATTTTTGGGGGATAATTTTACCGGAACAGGATCCGTGATTAAAGACACCTTAGAGAAAGGAAATTTGGAACAAGCAACTTCAGATGAGATAATTCTAATTGAGGAAGTAATTTTTGGACCTGGAAGAGAGAGAACAGTTCAAGTTTCTTATCGTCCAGAGAAGGATTCGTCCGCTAACGATTTTAAAGCTGGGCGGTTAACGCGAAGAACCTTTCGTATTATTCTGCAATATGTGCCCGTTAATTCAAGTTCGACAAGTATGAGATCAGATGGACTTGAACGCAAAACTATCCAATGTAGAGCTAGAAGCTGTACTTCTTTTATTGAAGTAAATCCTAAAGTAGTGAATTTTGGAGATACAGATGTTGGTACTCCAAAATCTGCGCCTGTTGTAATTACTAACTTATCCGAGTTAACAGCTCGTGTAGAATTACAGTTTGTTTCAAAAGTACTTAATTGCACCCGTGATGAAATTGTTATTCCGCCAAAACTATCAACCGAAGTTAAACTCTATATGTATCCAAGAAAGGTTAACGTTGATTATCGAAAGCAAATTACCGTTGTCAATTTGCAAAATCGCGATAACGATCAAATCGTAGAAGTTAGAAGTACAAATATTGATAAGAAACGGGTTACTTTTCATTCTCTATTTTATCGAATTTTGACTTCCACCGGTGGTAATTTTATTGATTTTGGACTTTCTGTAATTAATTCTCCCAGTATTCGAACATTTACAATTCATAACATTAGTACAAAGAATTTAGTTCTTGAGATAACTTCTTCATTATCTGAGATAGTCATGTATCAAAAGCTTACAAAAAATGAGGATACAATCAACTCAGGAGATCTTCGTTTGATCGCTCAAAATAATACCGATATTAATATTGCTGATAATGGAGAATATGGACAAGATAACTCCTCTAAACTTGAAAGACGGGAAAAACTTTTAGAGTCTATTGGAAGTAACCGAATATTAAAGAAACAACTTTCCAATATTGACATTACTAAAGCGAATTTGAATGTTAGTAGTCTATCAACAGCAAGCTCAGCACTGCTGTCTGGGGAAATTCAAACAGGTTTATCTCATATTTCACATGATAACGCATCGTCAGATTCTTCTTTATTGAGCGCAGCTTACCTTGATTTAGCAAGTTCTCCATCCTTGCGATCCTCAAGGAGGCGACCATTAAAGGTTACATTGAATAAAACATCTGGGCTTGGCAAAAGCCCCACAATTGAAAGGTTAAAAGAAAGTTTGAGTATCGGAAATATGGGATCTGGAAGCATAATAAGTAATACTGGAACGTTAAAGAATACTCCAATCAATTCTACTGGATTATTGAAGAGAGTTAATTTAAACGATAATAATATGAATGATTTATCTCGTGAAAAATCGCAAAAGAGAGATTTTGAGAATCAGAATGGCGCTTCGGTAAATGTTTCTTCGGGAAATGATCAGAAAGTTAGTATACATGATAAAGAAACATTATCAAACATGCCGATAGAATCACTTATTGTTGTACTAGAAAAAAATAATGGCACTTCACCACCATTATTTCCAAAGGCTTCTATAGAAGAAGCCTATGTTCATAGACGAATGATTCTTTTACGTGAATTACAAAATCGTATAAGAGATCATCAGATTATTCCTATTAAAATGATAGAAATTCCACCTAATGAAGAAAGACAAATAATAGTTGTCTTTACTCCAAAACGACAATTAGGACCAACGGTTCAAGGATTACCAAAGAAATGTGATGCTAAAATCTTCATTCGTCTTATTGATTTTGATAGAGAAATTCAGCAGCCACAATTTGAAGTTTTGCTACGAGGTGATCAGAGTCAAATTCCCGTTAGAGAACTTATGGTTAATGCGACTATGTGTCGTTCGATTATGGATTTAGGTCAAAGAAATATTAATTTTGGAATAATAGATAAAAATAAACGCCGAAATAAAAAAATTCTCATACAAAATCGAAGTGAAGTTCCGTTATTATATAACATTCGAAAATCGGGATCAATTTCTTCAGGTGACATCGTATTTGGTACTGGAAGTATGGGAGTTGTTCGTGGATATGGTAAAAAAGAAGTTGAGTTCACCTTTAATCCGAGTCTTCCTGGGCAACTTCATGAAAAGTTAGAGATCGAGAACATCCAAGATCGAGATAATGATCAGGTGCTTTCGGTTAAGGCTATTATAAGGAAGCAAACCAATTTTCTTATTCAACCGTTGAATATGAATTTTGGAGCTTGTCTTATTAACGAAAATGCATCGCAAGTTCAACATTTCACAATTAGTAATACTAACAAACTATTTCGTACTTATGAGGTTTGCATTGATCCACAAGACCTTAAGTTCGAATGGTGCTATGGTGAACTAAGCTTTGTACTTCAAGAAGATAATGATGGATCTTCAATAAATAGGGGGTTGCTTAGTAAAGAAACAGAGGAAGAAATTGAAAACCTTGAACAAAAAGTGAAAATTGCAAAACGTAAAGGACGAGAAGAAAAGGTGAAAAAATTGGAAAAACAATTGGCAAAGTTACGACGGGGCGAAACAAGAAAGGATGATGATGATGATGATGAATCAGTGGAAGATGTTTTACAGGGCAATAATAATGAATTTGTTAAGGATGAAAAGTCTGATATTCTTAGCGATGGGCAACAAACTCCACTTGAAGATTGTAGAACAATTAGCAATGAAAATTCTCTCATGCTTAGTAGGCCAGCTTTACGTAATTCCGACCAATCAAATAAACGTTCTTCGAATATGTCTAATTTAATTAGTGGAAAGGAAGTCCCAAAATACAAAAAAACACAAACATCAATCATATTTACTATGGAACCCAGAACATCAAAAACGATTTACATTTATTTTAAGGCTATTGAAATTAACGTTGATTCACTCCAAATAGACAGAAAAAATATTTCCCAAAGGCCTTCTCGAGAAATCATTAATAGTCGAATTCTTGTACATGAACATAAAAATACAGATGCAGTGAAAACTGTCGTTTTTAAAGCTACAGTTTGTTATGATTATTCTAGTTACATACTAGCTTCGTCATGTAAAACGTTTAATAATAGTGAAAACAAGTCAGAATCGAGTTTACCCGAGTTACCAACAGAAAACGGAGAAAATGTTGTTAAGGAAAGGCCTTCTTCACCATTTACATTACGTGGCTCTCCATCATTAAAAGGATTTGATGATAGATCTCCAATCAAAGAACTTTCCGGGTTCCCACATGTAGAATCAGTCGAACACGTTATACCTGAAACTGACTACCTGGTTTTAGAACCAACTACATTGGATATAGGAAAACTAGAAGTTAACCAAAGTCATAACTATTACTTCAAACTGTTAAATCGAAGTGATCATCCGTTAAATTATGAAATTATTGTTTCAGAGGAGGAAAGAACATTTTTCCAAATTAGTCAAAAATATGGAACATTATCGTCTCAAGAAACTCGTCGCATAGATTTTTTAGTTGTCGCCACAGTGGTTGGAAAACAATCACACAAATTACTTGTCCGAAATAGTGCAACAAAAGTAGAGTATACTTTCACTCTTCATAGTTACGTACATTATTCCCAATATTTACGATTTCCATCACTTGGTGACGATGGACAATCTGAATTAAATTTAGGTTATTGCTATGTTGATCCCGGACGGAAATTTTCACAAGTAACACCTCTTATCGTGGAAAATATTTCCGACGAAGATGTTTATATTACTGGTCAAAGTAACTTATCATTGCAAGTATCCGTTTTCCTTGACGAAAATGGAATACGTGGACAAGTATCTAAAACTTTGTTAAAAAAGAAATCAATGACCACTGTCTGGGTCGCTTTACATCCAAATTTATTAAGCGTTGTTCCCACAGCGGCAAGAAGAAATGCCAATGCAGGGGGCACAACAGGTAGTTCAATAAATGGAACAAATATTGCAGACCGAAACGCCATTGCCAATGGTGAATGTCGCGAATTAATTGGCGGCATTAAATTTTCTGTTCAAGTAAAAGAAAACAGACGTTCAACATTTACACAGAAAACCGATGAAACAGAATTAATTGAAGCCATAACCCAAACTGTCAAGTTCATTTCTTTGATTGGCCGTTCTATAATGTCGGTATCAGAAAAGCTAATATCACTTGGGTCCACTACATCTATTGGCGAGACTTTCTATGGCTCTTTTACTGTTCGTAATATGTCTAGTCGTTTACCATTAGATTACATAATTGAATGTCCTAGCGGAAATATTATATTAGATCGTATGCATGGAACTCTCGACGGATGGGAATCTAAATTCAGTCAACATGAAACTCCGAGCCAGGAAGAGGATATTGATATTTCATCATGCGAAATTGAATCGGATGATAACTCAATTGCTTTAATTAATTTTCGAGTTACCACGTCAAAATATGGACTTTTTAGAGATAAAATTATCGTTACTAATAAAAATAATACGGCCCAAGTTATTGAAGTAGAAGTTCGTCTATTTGTTGATAACAATACTCTCGGATTTTTGGCTAGAGAAGATAGCTCTGTATCTAAAAATATTGTTTCTGAAAAAGCATTGACAATTGTTGAAAACATGAAGGATTCCGGTAAATTGCCTTCGCTTTCCTGGGAGAATATTTCCACAACGGTTATTGAATCCGAATCAAAATTGTCGATTTCTAACTCAGAAAGTAGTGAAATCAAATTAGATTTCAAAGCTGTCATTCAAAAAAGACATCAAGCGACAGCAGATCCGCTATATGAACATTGTATTGAGATATGTAACAAATCATCAACAGACGTTATGCAAATTAGACCAAAAAGTGACTTGGATGTTAAGGTTAGATGGGGACCTTTTGGAGATACAAAGATTATTGAAAACCATAATGAAGAATTGAATTTAACTGACCCATTTCATAGATGCGGATTTATAGTTGAACTGAAACCTGGTTACAAAGCACATCTTTATGTAAGTTGTCCTCAGCCTAATTCTTTATCTTCGGAAGAATTAAAACTAATTGAGGATGGAAAAAAAGTGAGCATTAAGGGCGTGCTTCTCTTAAATGATGTCATACAAGGGCTTACAGTAAAATTAATAGATTTACATGCCAATTTTTGTGTTCCAAAGGGTGAATTAAACGCGACTACGATCAATCTTGGAAAAATAAGGCATTCGAATTCTTTGGCAGAATTTCAATTCACTTTACGTAATTTATCAGAAATTCCTTTGCATTATGAATTGCTAAGTCCTGACTGTATTGAAATATTAGGAGTAATGAATGATAATGCTTCAAATGCGCAGAACAAAGGCGTGATTGCTTTGAAACGTACAGTAGAACCGCTCATTGATCAGACAATAACAGCAGTCCTCAAGCCTCGTAGGATTGAAAATTTTTCTGCTGGTGAACGGATATTCTCTGTTTATGTTCTAAACATGTATAATCCTTACAATAGAATGACCTTGAATGTACAAGCTACTCTTGCTTTATTTGAGCTTAAATTTGATCGTTTAATTCAGGGTGAACTTGTCTTACCTACTCTTTACCATCCTATCCCTCGATCTGATCTTCCCTGTGACACATGGTTTACAATCCATAACATTAGCGAAAAAGATATTCGGTTTGAAATTGGAGTGGAACTCTCTCCTTATATTTCTAGTTTTATCAAAATTGATGTACTTTCAAGGTTTTCAAATTCACCATTATTTGGTAGTGTTTCTATTAGCGCTCATGGTTCAATTGGAGTTAGAGTTCGTGCTTATCCAATTGAAACCAGCCGAATACCTCGTGAATCCTTATATCTCATTAATCCTGACGGTGTAACCTTTGGAAAACTTTGGGTAGCTACAAAACAAAATAACGAAGATGATACAGTGGCTGAAATTATACCGATACGTGGCGTTATTACGGAATCTCCTACCTTTTCTGTTTCAACTAAGAAGATACGTTTTAAGACAGAATTATATTCTTCTGATAATGAAATTACTAACGGTGATGGTAATAAATCATCGTTAATTCGTAGAAATAATGTCCATGCTTCGAACAAAGATGAAAAAATGATAGCAAATGACTCTGATGATATTTTACCTCAAAGAGAATTTGTTGTTATATCAAATTTATCAGAGAAAATGTCACTATCGTTCAAAGTAATTATCGAAGAACCAATGGAACTTTCAGCTAAAGAGGTTATCAATGTTTTCCCATTAAATGATAATGGATATGGAACCATTGAACCTGGGCAAACGTTCAAATTAAAAATTGAACTTGTGGATTATACAATAGCAGTTTCTGAAGATATTAAGATTCGTATTATAGATCTTAATTCTTTATCTAGTAATCATGATAAAATTGTTCTCGTTGGTATTGAATCTGTTTCTCGTGAATCTCGCAAGAAACCTAGAATTGAAGAAATTGATTCTATACCTGAAGAAGCTGTTGAACCTCGGTTTCACTTATTTAAAGCTACTCAAAATGGACATTTAACAGTTTCACAGGAAGGACAATACTCTTATCAGGACATTTCCTCTGGTTTGCCTTTCATAACTTTACGTGGATGCAAAAGAATCGGAGAAGCTATAGATATTGGTGGTCGTTATGAGCTTGATTTAGGACAACAAGACCTTGGATTGACTTCTATAGTAAAGAGATTGACTCTTGAAAATACCACTTTAAAAAGAGTTTCATATGAAATTAAAACTGTTTCATCTAGTGATAAAAGTTGGTTAAACATAAGTCGAGCTGAAGGTACTTTAGAAGCATTAACTGATCGCCAATATACTGATGTCCATACGATAACTTTGAATTTTTCGACGAGCATCCGTAACGTTTATTCGACATATTTGATTATCAAAAATTTGGATAACCCTTTAGATACCAAGACCATCAGAGTTATGATGGAGATTGTTGCTCGACAAAATTTAAAAAGAGGGGCTAATGTTCCATCAGCTAACAATCACGTCTTTGATATTTATGTCAATGGTGTGGACACCAGCCAAACATGGATAAAAATGTTTAATTTATTTTATGGTTCTGAATATTCTGCACGTAGCATGGTTATATATAATAGGGAAACTGTACCTTTAGAGTTTACGTTTCAAACAAATCTTGATTATGATGATCCAACAGAAATAGTATTTTCTACTTCAAGAATGCCAGCAAAATTATTTAAAACACTTACCGTTGAACCAGAAAGTAATATTCGAGTTTATATACGATTAATACCTCTACCTTCTCGAGAAATACAAGAATTCCTTGACAGTGGTAACCAAAGAGATCCAGACTTAGTAGAAAAAAAAACCATTGAAATTTATGTGAACTGTAGACTTGTAAAGGATTATCAGCAGACTGTGTTACTTAAGGCAGAATGCAGGATGCCATCTTTACAGATTAACTACAATGAAACGGAAGCTTTAATGGGTAAAATATGGCGTCGTGATTCTAATAATAAAGATGACGATGAATGGAATTTACAGTTTAGTCCAGAATTTCGTGAAATAAAAATTAATAATTTACTTGATAAACCTTCGGAATATGAAATTGTCAATGACACAATGTATTTCAATTTGGAAATTCCCAATGATGTCAAAGAGATGGCTCCAAAATCATTTCATAATATTTTGGTACGACCTAATTTAAAGGCTTTGGTTAAAAATGCCGAAAGCGTTCGAAGGGAAAAATATATACAAGAAGATATAACTGTATATAATAAAATTCGTCCTTCTGAAAATTATTGGATTCCTCTAAGAATAAGCTTTGGTCATATGTCAAATTTCCAGTTTGCGTCTGGTTATAAATCATCATATACTTACAGTATTCTCGAAAATCACACTGTTCACTTCTTGAGTAATTTTAACAGTAATACACAACTTTTTGATTTAGTTGATACTAATGACGAAGTTAAAAAGAAAATAGCTGATCTTGAATTTCAATATTTATACATTGTTGATCAACTCGTGTACTATGCAACGATTAAAAGTGGCGAAAATTGGTTTCAATTAGCTAGTCTATTATTTGGAACCGTTTTAGGAAACAAAATATTTCAAAAATATGGTCCATCTTATCTTAAACATCCTGATCCCACAGATAATAATGATGCGAATGATACAAGAGTATGGCCACCTATATTAGCAAAATGGATCTTACCTTTAAATTATTTTATTTCATTTTTCCCTTATAAAAATCCTATGCTCGAAACTCTTAAAGAACTTCATAATAATTTGATAATCATTTCTAACCAAACTATATAAAATTCGTTATTATTATAAATTAGATTTAGAAGTAATGTAATTTATTTAT
>Ga0170475_124597277_pt1 | contig 10295 bp, 3 predicted proteins | sample Soicark_Litter_5_FD_111474 | JGI IMG/M metagenome (GOLD analysis project Ga0170475, IMG submission 111474) | Avena fatua rhizosphere microbial communities from Hopland, California, USA. Combined Assembly of 48 SPs | reverse complement strand
CCCGCTGGCAGTTGGCGCAGCTTCATAAGTTATCAGTTTATCAGTTTTATTCCTGTATACATCAAAACTTAACTGTACCCTTTCTTTAAGTATCGCTACGTCTACCCCAACATTTAACTTTTTTACTTCTTCCCATTGTAATTGGTCGTTGGCAATGCCGGCACGTACCAGTCCCTGCATACCTAACAAGTTTTGAGAGGTATAAGTTTGTTTTGCGGTATAGTTGCCAATATCATCATTTCCTGCAAGGCCATAAGAAGCCCTTAATTTTAACAGGTCGAATTTAGTATCGGCCATTAATTTTTCACCGGATATCAGCCATGCTGCGGCAATAGAAGGCAATACAGAGAAAACAGTAGAATTAACGCTAACGCCATCGTTTACCTGCTTACCAAAACGGCTCGATGCATCAGCGGCAAGGTTAGCGGATAAAAAATATTTATCGGCATAAGAATAATCTGCGTTAAAGTAAGTGCTTACCCATTTTGACTCGCCTATCTCTCCACCGATCTTTCTTAAACCATTTACGCCATTGCCAACACTTACCAATTCATCAATCGCCGAGTTATATCCCAGGCCGTAATCCTGCTCTGTCTTATCTTTCAAATACCTTGCCCCTGCCCTTGCAGAAAAAGAATGCACTTTATTAAATATTTTAGAGTAAGTGAGACGTGTATCATTGTACAATGAAAAGAGTGAATTTACCTGCGTACCCAGCCTGCTGTAAGCAATTGATGCGCTCAGAGAATCAGGTACTACACCTTTACGTGGAATAAAAAAGCTTTCACGAACTTTATTATAGGTGATACCAATGGTTGTTGTCAGGGCCAGTTTTTTTGTGATCTCATAATTAAAACTAATGGAACCCAGGAAACGGTAAGCTTTATTCAATCCCTGCCCAATATCAGTTATTGCTACCGGGTTGCTCACGTTCAAAGTATCCCTGTCTGCAATAGTTGGGGATTCAATACCGGTTGCAGATACATCATTCGTACGCAGGAAAGGCGCTTTGATCAATGCAAGGAAAAGTGGGTTAGTTTTTGAGGCATTTCCCTGGTCCCTTAAATTCTGTTCAGAAAAAGTAAAACTTAAATTGGTTGCTGCGGTCATACGGCGGCTCAAATTAAGATCGCCGTTAAAACGCATGTTATATTTGGAAAGGTCAGTATTCTTTGTAAGCCCATCATTATTTAAAAAGCCCAGTGATATAGCATATTTAGCAATATTATCACCTCCTGTAACTTTTAAATAAATATTTTTAGTATAAGCTTTTTTCAATACCAGGCCCTGCCAGTCGGTTTCATTATGGTAAGCATAATAATATCCTGAAGAAGGGTCGTCGTTCATGTAAGGCTGTTTCTGAATATCCGCATCAGTCATGCCCTTTGTTTTTAATATCTCAGAAAGATAGGTCCTGTAATCACCGGCTTTCAATACGGGTAAATTTTTGGGCACAGCGTTATAACCGCCATACGCAGCAAAATCAATTTTTGTACCCAGTTCTTTAGCCCGGATCGTGGTAATGATTATAGCACCATTGCCACCTTTTGTGCCATATAGAGAAGAAGCATCTTTCAATACAGATATGTTATCGATATCCCTCACATCGATCGTAGAAAGAGGGTTGGTATAATTATTAGAAATGATAGAACCGCCTACATTACTGTTATTAAAAATAACGCCATCAACAATGATCAACGGCTGATTGGTAGCATATAAAGAATTGATACCTCTTAAAAAAAGTGCTGCTCCAACATTTTGTGTCCCGCTGCGGCGTGTTACATTTAAAGCAGCCGACTTTCCCTGGAGGTAAGCGTCAGGTGTTTCACTATATCGATTCCATCCATCGGTTACCTGTACACTGGAAACAGCGTAGGGCGATAATGTTTTGGTAGTGCGGCCCTGTGGCAGGTCTACTTCATCAGAAGAAGAAGTGAACCCATCTTCATACACCGCTATTTTCAAACTGTGTGATCCTTTTACTGATACTTCCTTCGACTGGTAGCCGTCGCCTTCCACTAAAAGCAATGCAGTAGCTACAGGAAGGTTAATGGAAAAATTACCAGCGCTATCGGTAATTGAAGCTGCAAATACTTTATACGTTAATCTTATACCACGGATAGGCTTACCGGTAGCAGCATTCACAACAGTGCCCTGCACCTGGAATTTATTTTCAGGTGCAGCTTTTTTTTGTGCATGCGCATAAAAACAGGCGGCTAATGCGAAGGACAGTGGAAGTATTTTCTTAAAAATATGCATGATAATAGAATAAAAACTTTTAAATAAAGAATTATGGTACCGGCACTAAACGGAGATAATCCATCAGGATGGGGCCTGTGGTGACTGCCGTTATCCTCCAGTCAACTGTGCCGAATCTTGTATTGGTGATATCGCCCAAATAAACTTCGTTGTATGCACCTGCTGCTGTGTACAATGGTACAGCGTGCGTTAATGTACCCGTCAATGCAGCCAGGCTAGTATTCCATGCATTGATAGTTTGGCTGAATGCCGCTGTTTGAAAATCATTGGTAGCTTTTGCATACACCTGGTATTTTACAGAAGGCAGGTCACTTGTTCTGTAAAAAGCATAAAAAGTAGTTACGCCGTGGCCGCTGATATAGATGTCGGAAAAGTTAGTTACTGTAACAGGGTTTTGGCGAAGGCGGTAGTGAATGAAAGATGTTTTATCATTCTGTAAAAAACCTGTTGGGAATTCACCTTCCAATATAATAGGCAGGAATTTATTCTTTGTAGGTACATCCAGTTTGCTCATGATGTATACATAACCATTACTCATTTTTTTTACATCTACCACAAACGAAGGGCTCACTGGAACGCTTACACCCGATCTCGATACCAGCGGCTGCGGCATCACCAATGCGGTTTGATAAGCAGTTTCGTAAGCGAGGTCTTTAACGGTATTCCACCTGGTTAAACTATCGGTAGCTGTTGGGCTGGTTGTTGCAAAATAAGGTTTCAGTGAATCGGCTTCCAGCACAAAATTGGCATCCTGCATCACGAAATAAGTGTACTGCTTATCTTCTCTTTTCATATCGTATACCCTGTCGTTAAAATAATTCCTAGCAACAATGCCGGTACCGGGATGATAAATAGGTAAGCCTGTAATAATACTGATGCTGTCAATTGTTGCCAGCGAAGGGTCAAATGCATTGTAGTTCAAACTTTTTACATAAGCATTTTGTGCGTATTGCGATGTAGTAGCGTTAATAAATTCCCAGATATTTTGCAGTGGCGGTACCATTGCGTTTATCGAATGCAGTACCCCGTTACTTACATATTTATCTGTTGAAACAAGAGCTGCTTCGTCAAATTTTACCGTGTTGAAATTATTGTATTTGCCGCTCAGCATCTGGATGCGCTGTGTGGTTGCTACATCTCTTGTAAAATACAATTGGTTGGAGATATGGTTGAGGATAAAAGTTTTCAATTTCACTTTATCAGCAACCGTTGCGGGATCAATCGTAGCCAGGGCTGCGTTAGTGGGCGCCCATACGGTAAATGTTTTTGAGGTCTGCAATACAGAATCCAAACCTGCAAGGCCAACATATTCCCTGAATTTACTTAAGTCGGGATTTGCTGATACCGCCTGCAACAAATTCGTTGTAAGGTCCTGTTGTTCCACCGCAATATGATCTTTCCATTTATTACAACCCGTATTAATGATTGTAAAGAACAAAATGATCCCTCCTATAATTTTTTTATTATACATTTCGTAATATTTTATTGCTTCTATTTATCTTTTAGAAATACTGCAACGTGCCGTCACGGTTAAATCTTGGTAAATATTGATTATCGTTAATAGGTATAAAATGGAACATGTCAAGAAAATCGGAGTTATTACCTGTACCCGCCGCCGGCAATGACCGAAGCGTGATCTTATGCCTGTCGGTAGTAGTTACATCTATTATCCCCAAGAATTTACCCGTCATATTTTGTGTAGAAGTAGGCGAATATTTTTTCCAGCCCAGCGCTTCCAGTTCTCCATCGGTTAAATTGGGGCGTTGATCACAAAAATTAAACTGCCGTGTTAAACTCACTCCATCATAGTCTACCTGCACCGGCATGTTAGAACCGCCGGGTGAGCCAACAGCGCCCGAACCTTTAGCCGCCCTGTAACATACCCACACTTTATACCTTCCTTTAATGAGAATAGGTGTAGTGAATTCGATCCAGTTATGACGGGATGTATTACCCATTTGCACATTTAAATAATCATTCCAAAAGACAGGAATCGTAGCATTGGTGGTATACACGTATTCAAGTACGTTAGTAGGACTGTTCCATGTAACATCTTTAACTGCACCATAAGCAAAATTGAAATTCGCCCTTCTGAATACCGCAGGTAATTTCCTTACTTCAGGAAAATCCGCCACATCCCAGTACACAGCAGTTGGCTTACGCACTTTTGGCGCAAAATGTGCCAGCGCTGTATGCAATACGCCTGTAGTGGCAGAAAGATCGCTGGTTGAACGTTCTATCTCTACTCCTTTTTCATGCACACCATTAAAATCAAGATCGTTCAATAACACTTTCACATCATCTAATTTAGATGCCAGCACTTCCAGCGGGGCCAGCGTAACATGAGAATTTGCAGATACGATATCAGCCAGGTATTTATTATCCGGGAGGATATGGTATTTCACGTAGATATTCAAACTGTCAAGTGGATTCAACGGGTTGCCCGTGTTACTGTATCTCGTTTTTAATGCAGCATAACTGGCGATCCCTGAATCAGCAAGGGCCTGGTTAGTTTCAGCAAAAACGGTGAACCATCTTCTTAATGCAGGCACAGTACTGTTGATCGTATTAATAGTGTCATAGTAACCGGTAGCCTGTAGTGCCTGTTTAAAAATGGAGAACCTTGTATCTGCAGTAATCAATTCAGCAACAGTTTTAGAAGCTGGTTTTAATACCCTGTCTATTTGATGTATCAAACCGTTACCGGTTTTAATGTTTGCAGAAGTGATCGTGCCCTGCCTGTTCACTAAAATAGTAGACACCCCTTTATCATTTACAACACCTGTTACCAGGTATTGGCCATACATCGTGATCGTTGGTAATTTACCATCTTTAAAAGTAGAAGTAGCCAATGTATCTTCCAGCAAATGGAACTTTACAATATCCTGCGCTTCCTTTTCTGTTAAAGAGCTCAGTGTTTTATTTACTTCGGTTAAATAAATAGCAACAGCGCTGTCTGTAGGAACAAACATAGTATACGAACCATAAGCATTTAAAAATCCTGCATAACCTGATTTATCCACTATTGCTGTGATAGAGGAATACTTAGCAGGGTTAGCTTTTATGTAGCCATAGATGTTCAGGTCAGTAGTGGTGCTTTGCACGTATGTTATCTTTTTACAGCTGCCTGTATAAAAAATAATAAGCAGGCCAACTATTGCTGTAACCAGGATGCTTAAGAACTTTTTCATATACTTTTTTTTAATCGTAAAAACAATTGTTATTTATAAAAAGGATTTTGCACTAATGCTTTGTTAGTAGTTAATTCATAGGCGTAGATTGGCAGGTAATGGCAATTTTTGTCTTTGAATTTTGCAATAGCCTGTTGCTGGCGGTTAGCCGGCACCGTACCTGCAACCATATCCAGCAAAATATCCAGGCGCTGGTAATTATTCCTTCTTGCATTTCTCAATAAATCATACCAGCGTTTCCCTTCAAACGCAAATTCCCTTGCCCTTTCTTTTAAAATATAATCGGCAATAGCTACTTTATCATTGGCTGCCGGATTCATCTGTGTAGCAACCAACGCCCTGGCCCTGCTCCTTATAAGACTAATAATATCCAGTGCTTGCTGCCCGTTACCTAATTGGTTCTGAGCTTCCGCTTTCATTAACAGTACATCTGCATAGCGGTACATGATCCAGTGTGCATAAGACTCTTCCTGTGCACGCGTGGTGGAATTGGTAAGACCGAGGTATTTCCATATCAACTGGTCGGTGGACCTTACCGCTGCGCCATCTGCTCTTATATCAAATTTCAACGGGTCGGTAAAATCAACGGTATAGATTTCATCCATTACAATTGAACTGGCCAAAAATTTCTTTTGAGTGGTATTGAACAGCGTATAAAAAGTATTCAGGCGCTGGTTATCAAACTGCAATTCAAAAATGCTTTCGTTACTGTTCCCATTCACGTATAACGTACGGTACCAGGTATTGGCATCCGTACCATCGATCAAACCAAATGAATTGGTACCAATGATCTTATTGCATGCAGCTACGCATTCTGTATATTTTTCCTGCCATAGGTACACATCTGCCTGTATAGCATTGATGGCAGCTTTGGTGATCCTTCCTTTATTGGAAGCCCTGTCGCCATAATCCGTTACGGCATAAGCTTCCGCTTCGCTAAGGTCTTTTAATACCTGAGCGAGTACGGTATCCTGTGAGCTTTTGGGAAGGGACACAATATCCTTATCACTTGTGGTGGCATTTAATTTCAGCGGCACCTGGTCGAAAGTGCGAACCAAATAAAAATACATCAGTGCCCTTACAGCTTTTGCTTCTGCAACAGATTTATTTAATGCGGCCTGGGTAAATGTTGCATCCTGGGCAAGAACACCCGGCGCCAGGTCGATCACCGTATTGCAGTAATTGATGGTTTCATAAATACCTCTCCAGTTTGCAATAGAGTTGGTTGGCAGGATATTTACATTGATCACATCTATTTGCTCATTCGTGGTTGCCAGCGTACTCGTAAGCATATCAGCCCGCAATTCTCCCCAAAGGAAAAAAGTTTCAGCAGCATTTCTTGATCCGGTAGCAGAACCCGTAAGTGATGCATATATTCCCGTAACGGCAGCCTGTACCTGCTCTTTGGTCTTCCAGTATTCTGCACCTGTTAAACCGTCCTGCGGTTGAAGGTCGAGCCATTTTTTACAGGATGACGCCGGTAATAACAACAACACCGCAAATAATCTGAAAATAGTTTTTGTAAACATTTTATTGTGTTTAGATCTTTTTTTTAAAAACTTGCTGTTACACCAAGGGTAAATGTTTTTACCGGCGGTGTGTAAGAATTATCAATAGCCACGCGGAAAGGATCGCTTCCCCTCACACTGGCTTCGGGATCCTGGCCGGTATAGTTTGTCCACGTAAACAAATTCTCTACAGTTACATAAGCGCTCAGGTTCTTGATCTTTAATTTCTGCACGAATTTCTTTGAAGCGGTATAACGTACTGTAGCCGTTCTGAAACGGAGGAAAGAGCCGTCTTCCACGTAATTATCGCTTCCGAGCCAGTTATAACCTGTGCGGTACATTGCCCTTGGAATATCTGTGATATCACCTTCTTTTCTCCACCTCCTTAAAGTAGCAGTACTTTGGTTATCGAAACCATACATGTTGGTGGTCAATATCCTTGTTCCGTTTACAAGATCAACCTTATACCTGTAATTAAAGAATGCGGTGAATTTCCACTGGCCTTTATAAGTAACAGAAGTACCAAAGCCGCCGGTGAATTTAGGGCTACTGTTACCTAGATAAACAATATCCTGGTAATTGATGTTACCGTCGTGGTTAATATCTTCATACATGGCATCGCCTGGCTGAAACGTATACCCGATACTTGGATAATTGAATTTCATGTAAATGGTTTGGCCAACCGGGCCAATGATGTTCTTACCATTGGCATCAGTAGCAATAGTAGATGCCAGGTCTTTATAAACACCCTTGTATTTAAATCCATAGAAAGAGCCAAAAGGGTTATTTACCTGCAGGAATGTTTTGTACTGACCGTTTTGCGTGATATCGCCTTTATCCAGTGGATAGAGATCAGATATTTCCCTGATCATATTGATGTTGCGGGCAATATTAAAATTGAAATCCACCTGCCATACTTTTGTTTTATAGGGAGTAACACCCAATCCCAATTCAAAACCCTGGTTATCCATCGTACCCACATTCATATCCACATTGCTAAATCCATTGATAGAAGCGATCTGTAACCCGGGGAAATACATATTCTTGGTGCGGTTCACATAAAATTCGGCATCAACGGTAAAGCGCCTTTTGAACATGCTTAAGTTGATACCGGTATTTTTTCCAATAATGGTTTCCCATTTCAGGTCCGATAATTGCATATTGGCAGGGTAAACACCGGCTTGTCCCAAATAGCTCCAGCTAAAAGTATTATAAGTATTGATGTAGCTATAATCCCTGCGTGGTGCATTACCAGATTCCCCATAGCTTGCCCTGAAGCTCAGGTCATCGATACTTTTTTGAAAACGTTTCATGAATTTTTCATCAGAGATCCTCCAACGTACGGAAGCAGAGGGGAATAATGCATAACGGTTCGTTGGACCAAACCTTGAGTTACCATCTCCGCGTAAACCTGCATTAAAGATATACTTGTCTTTGTAACCATATTGTGCATTTACCAATAACCCAACGCTGCGTGTTTGGCCGGTGGTAGCGATAAGCTTTGACTCACCGTTTTGTGTACGCGAAGGAGAAGATGGGTCCTGTAACACAGACGATGCTGTATTAGAAGTTAATATCTCCTGTGATACATATTTATTATCGTATGTACTTAACGAAATAAAACTGATCAAAGAATGATTAGGGTTTTTAAATGTCGGTGTATATACCAGGTTTGTTTTCGATTGTACATTGAACACATCAATATCACCGTCATAAGCCCTGTTCACCGAAGGTTCTGTCCACGGTCTGCCGGTTGCAGTTTGTGGTAAAAAGCTATTGTTCTTGTTATTGTTGATATCAAACTGCACATCAAAGGTTGCCATCAATATTTTTTTCAAAATTTCATATTGCAGGTTGAAGTGAGGTGTTACCCGCTGGCTGATGATATTATTTTTTGCGTCATTTGCCATAGCAACAGGGTTACTGGTACCACTAATATTGCTCTTAGTATCCAGTCCCAGGTATTGACCCTGTATATTGGTTGCCGGCGTAAAATAGTTACCAGACAACTTACCAAACTCATCGTATTCATAAATGCTCATGTTGGGCATTTTACGGTAAGCAAGGTCACGTAAGTTTAAAGCAAAATTTCTGTTGTTATCAGTGTAAGAATAAGAAAAATCGGATTTAAAGCGGATGCGTTCAGAAACTATATAATCTAAATTGATACGAGTGCTGATGCGTTTTAAATAAGTACCCAGAGTAGTGCCCTTATTATCAAGATAACCAACCGATGCATAATACCTTGCTTTTTCACCACCGCCTGTCATAGAGATATTATGATCCTGTGTAACGCCGGTTTGCGTGATCGCTTTTATCCAGTTGGTATTCTTGCTGTAATTATTATACCAGTAAGGATCGTTGGGATCGTACTGGAATTCTTTAATATTCTGTGTATTCAAAGCTGTACCGGTTGCATTCATATAAGCTTCCGGTATCAGGGTAGAATATTGATCACCGGTAAGCATGGGTATTGCTTCGGGTTGTTTTGTAATAGATGTTTTATTGGTATAGGTAAAGGCCGGCTTTCCGACAGCACCTCTTTTTGTTGTGATCACCACTACCCCGTTCGCCGCCCTTGACCCCCATACTGCTGTTGCAGCCGCATCTTTTAAAATGGTAATATCCCTGATATCAGTAGGTGCAATATTGATCAAACTTGCATAACCCTGTTCATCAGCAGAACCAAAATTAAAATCAGAAGGTATCGACGTTTCATAAGGCATACCGTCTACCACGATCAATGGATCATTGGAAGAGTTGATAGAAGAAGTCCCCCTGATACGGATCTGCATACCAGCACCGGGATCACCAGAGTTGGCAGTAATGTCAACACCGGGTAGCCTTCCCTGTAAGGCCTGGTCAATTGATGCCGCCTGCATTTCTTCAAGGTCTTTTGCCGCGATATGTGATTGCGCCGTAGTTAATTCCCTTTCAGGTATCGATACATTACCGTTGTCTACTTTTCTTTGTGATACTACTACAACATCACCAAGGTCTTTACTGTTACTTTCCATGGTAACATTAAAAGTTGTACGGGTATTGATCTCCATCACCTGCGTACGGAAACTAATATGGCTGATTGATAATTTATTTTTTGTGCTGGCGACCTTAATTACAAAATTCCCTTCCACGTCAGTTTTTACCGCATGTATGGTTCGCCCGTCTGCATCTACCTCTGCAATGGTAACCTGCTCAACGGGCTTTTTATTGGCACCGGTTATTTTTCCCTGCAGGGTAACAGCCGTAACTTGTGCCGCCACTGTATGGGCAAACACTACTGCGAGCAACAGGAAGCTGATTTTTGTAAGTAAAACTTTCATTATAAAATTACTTT
>Ga0170475_107140614_pt1 | contig 10295 bp, 20 predicted proteins | sample Soicark_Litter_5_FD_111474 | JGI IMG/M metagenome (GOLD analysis project Ga0170475, IMG submission 111474) | Avena fatua rhizosphere microbial communities from Hopland, California, USA. Combined Assembly of 48 SPs | reverse complement strand
GTGCTTTCGAAGCCTCGCCGGCATGCGCGGCAAAACCTGTTGATCGCCTAGTAGGTAAAGAGCGAGTCGTCAGACCCGAGTAAAAAAGTCCAGAGTCGAAAGCCAGATGCCCACGATTAACCAGCTCGTCAGAAAAGGCCGCACCAAGCAGCGTCGCAAAACCTCGGCGCCAGCTCTCAAGAGCTGCCCCCAGAAGCGCGGTGTTTGCGTGCGTGTCTACACGTCGACCCCCAAGAAGCCCAACTCGGCGCTGCGAAAAGTGGCCCGTGTACGGCTCACCAACGGAATGGAAGTCACGACTTACATCCCGGGTGAAGGGCACAACCTGCAGGAACACTCGGTCTGCCTGATTCGCGGCGGCCGTGTAAAGGATCTGCCGGGTGTGCGTTACCACATCGTGCGCGGGACTTTGGACACCGCCGGTGTCGCCAATCGTAGGCAAGGGCGCAGCAAGTACGGCGCCAAGCGGCCGAAGTAACTTCCAGGTATTAAGAGAGAGCCATGCCACGCAAAGGCGAAATACCGAAGCGGGAAGTCGTAACTGACCCCAAATATACCGACCAGCCGGATGATGTGCGGCGTCGCATCACCAAGTTCGTCAACATGGTGATGGACACGGGCAAGAAGGCTGTCGCCGAAGGCATCGTCTACGGCGCCCTCGACAAGGTCGGCGAGCGCTCCAAAGAAGATCCGGTGAAGGTCTTCGAGCGCGCGATGGCCAACGTCAAGCCGAAGGTCGAAGTCAAGTCGCGTCGCGTCGGCGGCTCGACCTATCAGGTGCCAGTCGATGTGCGCCCCGATCGCTCGCAGGCGCTCGGCATGCGCTGGCTGGTGGGATATTCCCGCTCGCGCGGTGAAAAGACGATGGTCGAGAAGCTCGCAGCCGAGATCCTCGATGCCGCCAACAATCGCGGCAACGCCGTCAAGAAGCGCGAAGACACGCATAAGATGGCCGAAGCCAACAAGGCTTTTGCCCACTATCGATGGTAAAAAATAGTGCCCGCGCCGCTTGAGGCGCGATAAAGACGGCGAAGGCTCGCGAGCTTGCGGGCCTCGAGCCGTTTAAGAGCACAAGCAGACTCCAGGAAGCGGATAAGGACCAGAGGACACTGAAATGGCCAAGGAAAAATTCTCACGTACCAAGCCCCACGTGAACATTGGCACGATCGGTCACGTTGACCACGGCAAGACGACCCTGACCGCGGCCATCACCAAAGTCATGTCCGAAAAAGTGGCAGGCAAGTTCAAGCCGATCAGCTATGACCAGGTGGCCAAGGCCTCTGAGTCGCAGGGCCGTCGCGACGACAGCAAGATCATGACGATCGCCGTCGCCCACGTCGAGTACGAGAGCGAGAAGCGCCACTACGCGCACGTCGACTGCCCGGGCCACGCCGACTACGTCAAGAACATGATCACCGGCGCCGCGCAGATGGACGGCGCGATCCTGGTCGTCTCGGCGGTTGACGGTCCGATGCCGCAGACCCGCGAGCACGTCCTTCTGGCCCGCCAGGTCAACGTGCCGCAGCTCGTCGTCTTCCTGAACAAGGTCGACGTCAACACCGATCCGGAGCTGCTTGAGCTCATCGAGCTCGAGATTCGCGAGCTCCTTAATAAGTACAAGTTCCCCGGCGACGACGCTCCGATCATCCGCGGCGCGGCGATTCAGGCGCTCCAGGGTGTGCACAGCGATATCGCCGACGGCGCCATCTTCAAGCTGATGGACGCCTGCGATTCGTTCATTCCCGAGCCGGTTCGCGAGATCGACAAGCCCTTCCTGATGCCGATCGAAGACGTCTTCACGATCTCGGGCCGCGGCACCGTGGTCACCGGTCGTATCGAGCGCGGCATCGTCAAGGTCGGCGAGACGGTCGAGATCATCGGCTTCGTCGATACCCGCAACACCGTCGTCACCGGCGTCGAGATGTTCCGCAAGCTGCTCGATCAGGGCCAGGCTGGCGACAACGTCGGCTGCCTTCTGCGTGGTGTGAAGCGTGAAGAGATCGAGCGTGGTCAGGTTCTGGCCAAGCCGGGCTCGATCACCCCGCACAAGAAGTTCAAGGCCGAAGTCTACGTCCTCAAGAAGGAAGAGGGCGGCCGTCACACGCCGTTCTTCACCAACTACCGGCCGCAGTTCTATTTCCGCACCACCGACGTGACGGGCATCTGCCGTCTGCCGGAAGGCGTGGAGATGGTCATGCCGGGCGACAACATCCAGATGGACATCGAGCTCATCACCCACGTCGCCGCGGACACCGGCCTGCGCTTCGCCATTCGCGAAGGCGGCCGCACCGTCGGCGCCGGCGTCGTGACTGCGATCATCGAGTAATTGGTCATGACGACGACGCCCAAGATTCGCATCCGGCTCAAAGCGTACGACCACAAGCTGCTCGACCAGTCGGCCGGAGAGATCGTGGATACGGCGAAGCGGACCGGGGCAAAAGTAGCCGGCCCCATCCCGCTGCCGACCAAGATCAATAAGTACTGCGTACTGCGCTCGCCGCACATCGACAAGAAGTCGCGCGAGCAGTTTGAGATTCGCACTCACAAGCGGCTCCTCGACATTCTGGAGCCGACGCAGCAGACGCTGGACGCGCTGATGAAGCTCGATCTATCGGCGGGCGTTGACGTCGAGATCAAGACCTGAGAAGAACCCATGGCAACGTTTGACGTAGTCAATCAAAAAGGGCAAAAGGTCCGAGCCATCGAACTCGATGACTCGGTGTTTGCCGCCGAGGTCAAAGAGCACGTGCTGTGGGAAAGCGTGCGCTGGCAGCTTGCAAGCCGGCGTCAAGGCTCCCACTCCACGCTGCACCGCGGCGAAGTGCGCGGCGGCGGCAAGAAGCCGTTCCGTCAGAAGGGCACCGGCCAGGCGCGACAGGGTTCGACCCGCGCGCCGAACCACACGGGGGGCGCCAAGGTGTTTTCGCCCAAGCCCCGCGATTACGAGTACACCCTGCCCAAGAAGGTCCGGGCGGCGGCGTTGCGCTCGGCCCTGTCTCTGCGCGCTCAGGAAAAGAGCCTCATCATCATCGAGGATCTCTCCTTCGCGGCACCCAAGACCAAGCTGGCGGCGGAGCTCGTCGTAGCGCTCGGCGGTAAGCAGACGTTGATTGTCGATGAGGCGGCGAACACCAACGCCTCCAAGTCGATGCGCAACCTCGCCGATTCGAAGTTCCTGGCGGTCGAAGGGCTCAACACCTACGACATCCTGAACTACCCGGCGCTCGTCCTCACCGAGAAGACGGCCAAGGCCATCGAGAGCCGGCTGTCCCTGTCTACGGACAAGGCGTCATGAAGCCACATCAAATCATCAAGCGCCCGCTGCTCAGCGAAAAGGGCAGCCGGCTCAAAGAGACCGGCGGTCAGACTGGCGCCGACGAATCGACCCTGCGCTCGCAGGTGATCTTCGAAGTCCACCAGGACGCGAACAAGATCGAGATCCGTCGCGCCATCGAAGCGCTCTTCGCCGATGCGAAGGTCGCCAACGTCCGAACGCAGGTCTATCGCGGCAAGATCAAGCGCATGGGGCGCTTCATCGGTCAGCGCGCTGGCTGGAAGAAAGCCATCGTCACGCTTGAAGCCGGCAGCAAGATCGAGTTCTTCGAGGGTGTGTAATGGGCATCAAAGTCTATAAGCCGACCTCTCCGGGCCGGCGGGGCATGACCGGCTTCGATTTCGCCGAGATCACCAAGGACCGCCCCGAGAAGAGCCTGACCGAAGGCGCCAAGCAGTCGGCGGGGCGCAACAATCAGGGCCGCATCACCACCCGCTTTCACGGCGGTGGTCACAAGCAGCGCTATCGTCTGATCGACTTCAAGCGCAGCAAGACCGGTGTGCCGGCCAAGGTCGCGGCGATCGAATACGATCCGAACCGCACCTGCCGCATCGCCCTTTTGAACTATGTCGATGGCGAGAAGCGTTACATTCTCTGCCCCGACAAGCTCAACGTCGGCGATACCATCATTTCGGCCAACAGCGCCGACATCAAGCCCGGCAACGCGCTGCCGCTCAAGTACATCCCGCTCGGCACCTCGATTCACAACATCGAGATGAAGATCGGCGGCGGTGGACAGCTGGTGCGCTCGGCCGGCTCGGCGGCGCAGCTGATGTCCAAAGATGGCGACTGGGCGCAGGTCCGTCTGCCCTCGGGTGAAGTGCGGCGCATTCACATCAGCTGCCGCGCCACCATTGGCCAGGTCGGGAACCTCGACCACGGCAACATGCAGTGGGGCAAGGCCGGTCGGCTTCGTTGGAAGGGGCAGCGTCCGCACAACCGCGGCGTCGCCATGAACCCGGTCGATCACCCGATGGGCGGTGGTGAAGGACGGTCGTCCGGTGGACGTCATCCCTGCACCCCCTGGGGCATTCCGACCAAGGGCTACAAGACTCGTAAGAATAAGGCGACCGACAAATTCATCGTTCGTCGCCGCGGCAGTAAAGGCTAGCCAGAGGACAAGTTAGAACATGGCGCGTTCGATTAAAAAGGGACCGTTCGTCGACAAGCATGTCCTCGGCAAGACGCTCGAGGCGGTGCGCACCAAGTCCAAGAAGGTAATCAAGACCTGGTCGCGCCGCTCCACTGTTCTTCCCGAGATGGTGGGTCTGACCTTTGCCGTTCATCAGGGCAAGAAGTTCGTCCCCGTCTTCGTGACGGAAAACATGGTCGGACATAAGCTCGGCGAGTTCGCGCCGACGCGAACTTTTCATGGTCACTCCGGCGACCGCAAGGCCAAGACCGCGGCTCCGGCGGCCAGGCCTGCTGCTCCGGCCAAGAAATAGCCAAGGGCATAGACGATGGAAGCCAGAGCCGTACTCAGGCAAGTTCGAATCTCTCCGCGCAAGATGCGCATCATCGCCAACCTCGTGCGCGGTCGCCGCGTCGAGGATGCGATGGCGATGCTCAAGAATACGCCCAAGCGCGCCGGCGAGGTTATTCACAAGCTCCTCTTGTCGGCTGTCGCCAACGCCGAACACAAGGGTCACTCCGACGTCGACTCTCTGGTGGTGCGCGGCTGCTCGATCGACAATGGGCCGCTCATCAAGCGCTGGATGGCACGCGCCATGGGCCGCGCCAACCGCATCCAGAGCCGAACCAGCCACGTCACGATTGTCGTCGCGCCACAGGATTAGGCGGGGAATAGAGTAAATGGGTCAGAAAACGCATCCCATCGGATTTCGCCTCGGCGTCATCAAGAGCTGGACCTCGAAGTGGTACGAGGAAAAGAACTACGCCAAGTGGCTGCACGAAGACATCAAGCTCAAGAGCGAGATCCGGCACAAGCTGTCGCACGCCGGTATCGCTGGAGTTGAGATCGAGCGCGCCGCCAACAAGGCCAAGATCAACATCTACACCGCGCGTCCCGGTATCGTCATCGGCAAGCGCGGCGCGGGTGTCGAGCAGCTCAAAAAAGAGATTCAGGCGCTCACCGAAAACGAAGTCTTCCTGAACATCCAGGAAGTTCGCAAGGCTGAGACCAACGCCCAGCTCGTCGCCGAGAACATCGCCACGCAGCTCGAGCGTCGCGTCGCGTTCCGCCGCGCCATGAAGAAGGCGATTCAGACCGCCATGAAGTTCGGCGCCAAGGGCATTCGCGTCGCCTCGTCGGGCCGCCTGGGTGGCGCCGAGATGGCGCGCTACGAGTGGTACCGCGAAGGCCGCGTGCCCCTGCACACCCTGCGCGCCGACATCGACTATGGCTTCGCTGAGGCGCAGACCACCTATGGCGTCATTGGCGTGAAGTGCTGGATCTTCAAGGGCGAAGTACTGCCTTCGAAACTCCCTCTGCCGGCGACGCGGGCCTAAGGCCGTAAAGAAGGATCGATTCCATGTTATCGCCGAAGAGGACAAAATTTCGCAAGGCGCAGAAGGGCCGGACGCGTGGCGCCGCCAAGGGCGGTCATGAGGTCGCGTTCGGAGACTTCGCACTCCAGGCGGCCGAGCCGGGCTGGATCACCTCGCGTCAGATCGAGGCGGCACGTATCGCCATCACCCGTCACATCAAGCGTGGCGGCAAGGTCTACATCCGCATCTTCCCCGACAAGCCGACCACCAAGAAGCCGGCTGAAACGCGAATGGGAAAAGGCAAAGGCGCACCCGAAGATTGGGTAGCTGTTGTGCGTCCCGGCCGCGTGATGTATGAAGTCGAGGGCGTGCCGGAAGAGCTGGCGCGCGAAGCGTTTCGCCTGGCACACCACAAGCTGCCGATCGCGACTCGCTTTCTGTCTCGGCATGGAGGGGTGTGATGAAGGCCAGCAACGTAGTCCGCGAGATTCGTGAATCGACTGAGCAGGAGCTCTCCGGGCGCCTGCTGCGGCTCGAGACGAAGCTGTTTGAGCTGCGGCTCAAGCATGCGACCAACCAGATCGAGAACGTCAGCCAGATCCGCACCACCCGGCGTGAGATCGCTCGCGTGCTGACCGTCATGGGGGAGCGTCGCAAGCCGGCCCCCCAGGCAACGCCGAGGCAATCGTAAACCATGGAAACGCAGAAGCCCCAGAAGACGACTGCGGCGCCGGCCAAGGCCGACAGCAAGCAGGACGATCGCGGCCACCGGCGGCGGATGGTGGGCGTCGTCACGTCCGATAAGATGGACAAGACCGTGGTGGTACTCGTCACCCGGCGCATCCGCGACGTCAAGTTCGGCAAGTACCTGGTCAAGAAGGCCAAGTACAAGGCCCACTCGGAAAAGAACACCTTCCACGTGGGCGACAAAGTTCAGCTCGTCGAGTCCCGTCCGCTCTCGAAAGAGAAGCGGTGGCGGGTTGAGAGGCTGCTCGAGAAGGCTCGTCGAAGTTCGATGAGCGCACCCGCGGCCCAGGCTCAGTAGATCCGGTCAGAGTCGAGAACGAAGCCATGATCCAGATGACGACAATCCTCGATGTCGCGGACAACTCGGGTGCAAAGAAAGTATTTTGCATCAAAGTGCTCGGCGGCTCGAAGCGCAAGTACGCCTCTTTGGGAGACATCATTGTGGTCTCCGTCAAGGAAGCGATTCCCAACGCCAAGGTCAAGAAGGGCGATGTGGCCAAGGCCGTCATCGTACGCACTGCCAAAGAGGTGGCGCGTCCGGACGGTAGCTACATCCGCTTCGACAACAACTCGGCGGTGCTCATTAACAAAGAGAACGAGCCGCTCGGCACGCGTATCTTTGGCCCGGTCGCCCGTGAGCTTCGCGCCAAGAAGTTCATGAAGATCATCTCGCTGGCGCCGGAGGTGCTGTAATGGAGCGCATTCGTAAAGGCGACCTCGTGCAGGTCATCTCCGGCAAGGAGAAGGGCAAGCGCGCTCGCGTGCTGCGGGTCCTGCACAAGAAGGATCGCGTGGTGCTCGAGCGCCTGCAGATGGTCAAGCGCCACACCAAGCCGACCCAGCAGAACCAGCAGGGCGGCATCCTCGAAAAAGAGGGCTCGATCCACATCTCGAATGTGATGCCCATCGACCCCGGCACCGATAAGCCGACCCGCGTCAAGATCGTCGTCAAAGACGGCGTTCGGCAGCGCGTTGGCAAGTCCGGCACCGTGATCGAAGCCGAAAAGAAGTAACGCGCAGAACAGTGAAGGCAACGGTTCGAGACCTGCCTGGTGTTGCGCACCTGGCAGAAGCGAACGAGGAAAGAAATGGCTGACAAGACCGAAAAGCCGGAAAAAGCGGCGCCCGCCAAGCCTACTGGCGACAAGGCCAAGAAGGACGAAGGCGCGGCCAAGGCTGCTTCCGAAAAGCCCGCTGGCGACAAGGCCGGCGGCAAGCCTGCCGAAGCCAAAGAGGGCAAAGCCCCCGAAGGCAAGGGCGGCGACAAGCCCAAGGGCGGCGGCGAAAGACGTTCGAAGGGCGAGGTTCCCAAGAGCACTGGCCCCGTCGTCCCCATCAAGCGAACCTCGCCGCCCCGTGTGCAGACCCTCTATAAAGAGGAAGTCATTCCGCGGCTGATGAAAGAGTTCGGGCACAAAAACGTCCTGCAGGTGCCCCGGCTCGTCAAGATCACCGTGAACATGGGACTCGGCGAAGCCATCGGCAATCCCAAGATCATCGATCACGCCGTCGAGGAGCTGCGCAGCATCACCGGTCAAAGCCCGGTGGTGACCAAGGCCAAGAAGTCGATCGCGACCTTCAAGCTTCGCGAAGGTCAGAAGATCGGCGCCATGGTGACGCTGCGTCGCGAGCGGATGTGGGAGTTCTTCGATCGCCTGGTCAGCTTCGCGCTTCCCCGCGTGCGTGACTTCAAGGGCATCTCGCCGCGTTCGTTCGACGGCCGTGGCAACTTCTCGATGGGCGTCCGCGAGCAGATCATCTTCCCCGAGATCAACTACGACAAGATCGACAAGATCAAGGGAATGAACATCTCCATCGGGACTACTGCAAAAACCGACGACGAGGGGCGGGCACTGCTGAAGTATCTGGGCATGCCCTTCAGGAGCTAGGACAGATGGCAAGCGTTAGCCAGGAATGGCGCGTCAAGCACCACGCCTACAAGTTTAAAAAGGTCGACAAGAACGGCAGCGTCCGTTCGGTCAGGCATAGAAACCGCTGTCCGCTGTGCGGACGTCCGCGGGCCTTCATGCGCAAGTTCCAGGTCTGCCGCATCTGCTTCCGTAAGCTGGCGCTTCGCGGCGAGATCCCCGGCGTTGTGAAATCGAGCTGGTGACAAGATGACCGATCCCATTGGCGATATGCTGACCAGAATCCGCAACGGCATCATGGCTCGCAAAGAGCAGGTCGAGATGCCGGCCTCCAACTTGAAGGAGCGCGTTGCGGAGCTTCTGCGCGACGAGGGTTTCATCCAGTCGGTGGCGCGCTCGACGAGCGAAGCCTTTCCGACGATCATCCTCGGTCTGCGCTACTCGAACGACACTCAGAGCGCGATTCAGACCATCCGCCGGGTTTCGCGTCCGGGCCAGCGCATTTATGTGCGGCACGACAACATCCCCAAGGTCCGCTCTGGACTCGGCCTGTCCATCCTGTCCACCTCGCGCGGCGTTCTCACCGATCGCCAGGCGCGCAAGATGGGCGTCGGTGGCGAGCTGCTCTGCGAGGTCTGGTAATGTCCCGTATAGGCAGAAAACCGATCCCAGTACCGACGGGGGTCAATGTGTCCATCAAGGACACGACCATCGCGGTCAAGGGTCCCAAAGGCGAGCTCAAACGCTCGATCCCGACCGGCGTCTCGGCAAAGCTCGAGAGCGGCCAGGTCCAGATCAGCCGCGCCGGCGACGGTCGCGACGAGCGGTCGCGCCATGGTCTTCTGCGGGCGCTCGTGGCCAACATGGTCAAGGGCGTCACCGAAGGCTATGTCCGTCAGCTCGAGATTAACGGCGTCGGTTACCGCGCCGAAGTAGCTGGTAGCAAGCTGAACCTGGTCGTCGGACTCTCTCACCCGGTGGAGTTCGCGCTGCCGGCCGGGGTGCAGGCCAAAGCAGAAAAGGCCAAGAGCACCGTGAACCCCGGCCAGGATGCGGTTCTTCTGACCATCAGCGGCAACGACAAGGAAGTCGTCGGCCAGCTGGTGTCGAAGATTCGCAACGTGCGGCCTCCCGAGCCCTACAAGGGCAAGGGCATCAAGTATCTCGAAGAGAAGCTGCGTCGTAAGGTTGGCAAGACTGGCGCAAGCTGATAACGGTGCCCAAGGACGGTGAAATAACATGGCCTCGAGCAAAATTGATGCGCGTATCAAGCGCAAGAAGTCCATCCGCAAGCGGGTTGCGGGCAACGGCGATCGGCCTCGGCTGTCGGTGTTCCGCTCCGCTAAGCACATTTATGTCCAGGTGATCGACGACGACAAGAATGGAACCGTCATCGCCGCCTCGGATATCGAGCCCGCGCTCTCAGAGTCCCTCAAGGGCCTGAAGAAGAAAGACCGCGCCAAGAAGATTGGCAAGGTCGTCGCGGAGCGGTGCCTCAAAGAGGGCATCGAAAAGGTCGTTTTCGACCGCAACGGCTACATTTACCATGGCCGCGTTTCGGCGCTCGCAGACGGAGCGCGCGAAGGTGGGCTCAAGTTTTAGGAGAACAGCGTGGCGATTAATCCGAGCGAAGTCGGCGAGCTCAAAGACCGCGTGGTCTTCATCAACCGCGTCGCCAAGGTCGTCAAAGGCGGCCGCCGGTTCAGCTTTTCAGCACTCGTCGTCGTCGGCGACGGCAACGGCCACGTGGGCGCAGGTCTCGGCAAGGCCAACGAAGTCCCGGAGGCCATTCGCAAGGCCACCGAGCAGGCCAAGAAGAACCTGTTCAAGATCCCCCTCGCCGAGTCGCGCACCATTCCGCACGAGTGCATCGGCAACTTCGGCGCGGGCAAAGTGCT
>Ga0170475_106970830_pt1 | contig 10295 bp, 4 predicted proteins | sample Soicark_Litter_5_FD_111474 | JGI IMG/M metagenome (GOLD analysis project Ga0170475, IMG submission 111474) | Avena fatua rhizosphere microbial communities from Hopland, California, USA. Combined Assembly of 48 SPs | reverse complement strand
CGAAGCACGGCATCTATTCCGCGAGCGATTGGTACAACCAATTCCCGTTCTTAACTACTCAGATATTGTCCCTGAGATGAGTACCAGCATTGATGGCTTGTTTCTAGCCAATACAACGCAGATCATAAATTCCAACCTCAACAATAATGCTATGGTCAAGATCGCTAACCGTGCGGTCCAGCTTGTATTGCAAAGATATGCCGATGCAGCGCTGCGCCCTGTTTCGGCTGCTGCTTCTTTAAGCGTGAATTGACAGGCGCGATTGAATGCGTATGGATCTTCAAAAAAGACAGTTTCCGATTCTGATCTTCGCATTCCTGCTATTGGGCCAGGTGTGTAGTTGGGCACAGAGCCGGAATCTCACGGTTGTGGTACTAGTGAACTCGCAAAACACGACTGGTTACAACCCAAGTTCTATCACCCCCGGCGAATTTCAGAGATTTGCCGAACGTTACCTGGACCATTTACAAGTCCCCTACGAATTGTTCGATGTTTCGTCGACAGCGCCTCCAGCGGACTTAAACTCACGCCAACTGATCATCTCGGGCCACTCACGTTTACTGTTGCCGGTTAGTTGGAGGAATGCCATCGCAAATGCCGTCAACGCCGGCACTGGGTTTGTCAATCTTGATTCCGATGCCGCCATCGGCAACGAATCTCATATCCAAACGATTTTCGGCGCTACAGGATCAACCGCCGGAACTGCCGCCACTCAAATTTCTATTCCATCAGCCGTAGCTCCCAACGGAGCGACACCGCATTACATTGCCGCCCTCCAGAAGAGGTATGACGATCCGAGCGCGGGTCTTGTTTACCCATTTCATGCCGCAGCAGATGGTGTGGTCCGAAGTGCGACCAGTACGCTGCTGACCAATGCGACCGGTACCGTTATTGCTCGTCTTGGCAGCGATCCACTCATTCTGACGAAGTCCTTCGGTGCTGGCCGCGCTGTACATTTCGGGACATTGGATTACCTCCACGCAGATCGGTTTGGATTCCTAATGGGCGTGGATGACCTGTTCTGGAGAAGTCTGGTTTGGGCGGCTCGCAAGCCTTTTGTTGTCCGTGGATATCCGCGGCTTTGGTCTGTTCAGATGGATGACAATAAGCCAGGTTGGGAATCTCGTGTTACGGATTTGTTCGACACGAACCTTACCGGGCAGAAGAACGCCGACGGAACCGGTGGGCCGTGGAAGGTAACGGGATTCGTTTTCACGGACAATATAGCGCCGGGTAGCTTCGAACGCGCCGGTGTTATAGCAGACATCAACGCCGGAAATCTCGAAGTGTCACCTCACTCGTTCGGTGATGCCGCTCTTGGAAACATGTATTGGGACTCCTCGAACGGACCATTAACCGATCAAAAATGGCTGGCGAACATGTCGGCAATTGACACATGGAAGCAAGGAAACGGCGGGGCAGACATTATTCCTTCGTTTTCTCGTTCCATAATCGGCCACTATTGGGATTTGAGTGACAACATCGGCTATGACTTGTGGAACCATTTTGGCTTTCGCTATGTCACATCAATCCAAAAAGCAGGGTTCCAAGCGGCGGCGCCAAACAATGGCGCTGAACGTTTGCCCGTCCGGTCTTTCTGGTTGTATGAGATGCCTCCAAAGACGCCGGTAAACCCTAACTACACAACGGAAAACTTCCCGCTGTCCTTTGCTGATGATTATCTGATCAGAAGCCGCACCGGGCTACCGGCCCAGACATTCTTCCTGTTTGCGACACAGTATACCGATTTTGCCAGGTATGGCAGGGTTGATTTCGTGTGGCCACAGGCATTTGGGACCAACCAAACTGTGGCAGCAAGCATAGGACAGCTTCAGCAGTATACTTGGCGACATTGGTCTAGTTTCGGCCCAGTCCAACTCTTCACCCATGATTCTCTAAATTACGAGGCTTCAACCGCCTCTAATCGGCAAGCGGTCATAGCGCAATCCTCCGCATGGCTAAACGTAAATGGCGTGCGACATGTCTTCATGGATGATTTGGGTGACTATATTTATGCGCGGACAAAATCGAAGCTTACAAGGGCGAGCTTTGATGGAAGCCAATTCGCATACACGTTTACGGGTTCCGGTGCAAACGCAGATGGAAGCCCCATCGCTACGAGGGTCGCTGTGTTCCAGGGAGATGATGAGGGCTTATGGCAGACAGTACCAGGTTTTAATAACGGACTGAATATCACTCTTGGCCTATCGACCACTCCCACACTGACCGCGGTTTCACCCAATTCGGGACAACAGTCTCAGAGTCTCACTGTGACCCTAACGGGCACGAACTTTCTCAGCGGCGCCACATGCAGCTTCGGCAGCGGCATTATCGTCAACTCCTGCACGTTCAGTTCGTCTTCACAATTAATGGCGAACATTAACATTTCGAACACGGCGTCGATCGGGACACGAAGTGTGACCGTTACCAACCCGGATGGTCAGAGCACAACACTCGCAAACGCTTTTACGGTGAATGCAGTGCCAGCATCCATTCACATGGATTTCATCTACCCGGATCGGACCAGCTTTGTGAACGCTGGCTGGAGTTTTATTGCGACTACTGCTGCCGGCGGCAGCCGGAACACCGAACAGACCGGATCGCTGGCCGTATCCTACGATCAAGCTGCCCATCCAGGCACGTTGCGCGTACCGTTGGGAAGCGGAGAAAATTGGCAGAATCTGAACAATTCGCAGAATACGCTGTTTTTCACTCCACCTACGGACTGGACCAGCTTCGTGGTGAAGATCGCATCTTTCAACCCTACGGCCAATTATCAGCAGGTTGGCTTGCAAGCCTACCAGAACGATGACAACTATGTTCACACTGGCCGTGCTTTCGTGAATGGCTCTCGCGCGGAAATGTTCCGCGAGGTAGCGCAGGCCACGACGTATATGTCAACCGCCCCGCTGACCAACACTGGCAATTTGCTGTTGCGGATGGATCGCAGCGGGAACAGCTATAGCGGCTTCTACTCCACTACTGGGGGCTCCACATGGATATCTCTGGGCAGCACTACGATAGCGCTAAGCAATCCAAAGTTAGCCATCATGGCTGGAGCGAACGATGCTGGGACAATACCGGTAGATTTGGCATGGGCCGAAATATTCCGTTCGGGTACCAGTCCGGCACCTACCCTAAGCACGGTTAATCCAAGCGCAGGAACCCAGGGGCAGAGTCTCTCTGTAGTTATTAGCGGCGCTAACTTCCAAAGTGGCGCTGTATGCAGCTTCGGAACCGGCATTACGGTCAACTCCTGCATATTCAATTCGGCTACGCAGATCACGGCTAATATTACTATTGCGGCCAATGCCACCGCCGGTGCCCGCAGCGTAACGGTAACTAACACGGACGCGCAGAGTGGAAGGCTAACAAACGCCTTCACCATTGAAAACGTGAGTACGACACCCACCGTGACATCGGTATCTCCGGTATCGGGGGCATCAGGTGTCAGCATCGCAACCTCAGTGAGCGCTACCTTTAGCGTGGCCTTGAATCCTTCTACCGTCAACACCAACACCTTCCGGTTACTGGATTCAACGGGCACTGCTGTTGCAGCTTCGGTTACCTACAATGCGAATACACTTACTGCCACTCTCACACCTCCACCTTCCTCCCCGCTCGTCGCAGGCGGCTCATATCAGGCCATAATCACCGGCGGCAGCGATGGTATCAAAGATACCTCGGGAAGTTTCATGTCTTCGAACTTCTCTTGGTCCTTTGCCACAGCGCAGACCGGAGGCTGTCCTTGTTCAATTTGGACTACGAGCGCTACTCCTTCGGTTCTTGATTCCGGAGATGCAGCAGCTGTCGAGCTTGGCGTCAGGTTCCGTTCGGACGTAAACGGATCTATCACAGATCTTCGCTTCTACAAGAGTTCAGCCAATACAGGCACACACGTCGCGCATTTGTGGACCAACACTGGAACTCTCCTAGCTAGTGCAACTTTCAATGGTGAGACGGCCTCCGGTTGGCAACAGGTGACCTTCCCATCACCGGTGGCCATCACAGCTGGAACGACTTATGTAGCATCTTATTACGCGCCCAATGGCCGTTACTCTCGCGATAGTGGGGCCTTTGCTTCTGTGGGTGTGGACAACGGCCCGCTTCATCTCCTTCCTGACGGCTCTGACGGGGTTAACGGAGTATTCGTCTACGGTAGTATCACCAGCCCCCCAACCTTCCCCACTTCGACTTTCAATTCGACCAACTACTGGGTCGATGTGGTCTTCAACACTACAGCGGCACCGGGCGCAACACTAAGCTCCATATCACTCAATCCCACTACAGTACAGGGAGGTAGCTCTTCAACAGGAACAGCAACTCTGACCGCTGCTGCTCCGACTGAAGGGGCAATAGTCGCGCTCTCGAGCAGTGATCCTACTGTTGCATCGGTGCCGTCAACTGTCACGGTTCCAGCAGGCGCAACCACTGCAACGTTTACGATTTCTACGTCAACGGTGTCTTCGAGTACACCAGTCACGATTTCCGGCTCGTATCAGGGGCAACAAACGACGACCCTGACGGTTACGCCAGCTACGAGTTCGGGTTCGATTTCAAATTTGACACTGAGTCCCACCTCGGTTGTGTCCGGGGGCACCTCTACTGCAACCGTCACATTGAGCTCACCGGCGCCTACATCCGGCGCGTTGGTTACTCTCTCGAGCGCGGACAATACCGTGGCATCCGTGCCTGCAAGCGTTACAGTAGCTGCCGGCAACACGATCGCTACCTTCACAATTTCCGCATCGGGTGTTTCATCAAGCTCGACCACAGCAATCTCGGCATCCTACGGCGGAGTTACCCGAAGCGCAAATCTGACCGTCACACCGGCAGCCTTGTTATCGGTGACTGTAAGTCCGGCGACAGTCGTGGGAGGCGCCTCTTCAACAGGAACAGTCACATTAAATGGAACTGCGCCCACGAGTGGAGCTGTCGTATCTCTGTCTAAGACCAACACGGCGGCGACGGTACCCGCCAGCGTGACGGTCCCTGGCGGCCAAAAAACAGTGACATTCGCCATTACGACTGTTCCCGTAACCAGCCAAACTACGGGAAACGTTTCCGGAAGTTACAACGCCGTCGTAAAGACCTCCGGCACATTCACCGTGAATCCGCCGGTCTTAAGCTCAATAACGCTCACTCCAAGGACGTTGATCGGTGGTGCCCAATCGACCGGCACAGTAACCCTCACTGGCGCGACCGCAGCAAACGAAACCGTTACCCTCAGTACTACGAATAGCGCCGCCACCGTGCCTGTTAACGTGACTGTTCCGGCCGGAGCAAACACAGCAACGTTCGTTATCACGACCGTCCCAGTTTCAGTCGCCACAACAGGAACAGTGTCGGGAACATATCGAGGTGTCACAAGGACCTCTGCAAGTCTCACGGTCAATCCTCCAGCGTTAAACACGCTGGTGTTGAATCCCACCAGCGTCGTGGGAGGTAGCCCGTCAACCGGAACTGTCACACTCACCGGCGTAGCGGCAGTTGACACAACGATCACATTGGCCTCAAACAGGAGTTTCGCGTTGCTTCCTTCGAACGTTGTAATCCCTGCGGGATCCCAAACCGCGAACTTTGTGATAAACACGACGCCCATAGCATCGAACACAAACGCGTCTATTTCCGCAACCTACAACGGCATCACACGTAGTGCCACTCTCACTGTACGTGCGCCGCAACTCGCTTCATTAACTTTGAACCCGCCCTCAGTAACAGTCGGCGCAACATCGACCGGCACCGTCACTATCACCGGTCCGGCACCGTCAACTGGCACATCGGTCTCCCTGTCAAGCAGCAACAGAACCGTAGCTACAGTACCAAGTAGTGTGGTAGTCGCTGCCGATCAGACTACCGCCACATTCCTGGTACGGAGCCTTCTAGTCGGGACAGCTACGATTTCGGGGACTCGTGGGGTCACTCAGTCAGCAACATTGACTGTAATCGCAGCTCCTTAACAGCCACAGCTCATTAAGAAATGTACGCGCACAAGGGAAGTGTGTCGTGAATATACCCTGGGCAAACAGCCATATGGTTGGCGACCACGTCGGACGTGGAGCCGTTTCGGGATCTGATACCGGTCTTTTGGATGAAGCCTCGTTCGGGAGGCTGATTGCAATTGAGAGGAAGCGAACGGAGCGGTCTGGAAACAAGTTCGTTTTAATGCTCGTGAGCACGGGTGCTTCTCTACCATCCAGCAAAAGTCGAAACGTTCTGACAACGATTGCCAGGGCGATTTCTTCATCGATCGTGGAAACAGATATTACCGGCTGGTACGAAACGAACCGCGTATTGGGAGTGATATTCACGGAGATCGTTACTGATGAGAAGAATGTAGTTTTAGCGATGCTACTCGACCGAGCGGTCTCCGCATTACGCGACAAACTGAGTTTTCAACAACTGCGTGAGATTAGTATTTCGAGCTACACGTACCCGGAGGATTGGGAATACGAGCTATTACGCCGACCAAGCAATCCCATTTTCTATCCCGACCTTCGCAGCCGCGCCAGATCACGCCGTGCTTTTCTGCTGTTGAAGCGCCTGATCGACATTGTTGGAAGTCTGTTTGCCCTGATCGTTTTCGCCCCGCTTTTCGCTGCGATAGCGCTGATGATCAAGCTGACCTCGAAAGGCTCCGTGTTCTTTAGACAGGAACGCAATGGCGAACACGGAAGACCTTTTGTCTTCCTGAAATTCAGGTCCATGTATATCAACAACGATATTGGTGTACACAGACAGTGGTTCAATCAGTTTGTATCCGGACAAGCAGAGAAATATCAGACCAACGGTAACAACGATAGCGTTTTCAAGATGACGGTCGATCCTCGGGTCACTCGCGTCGGCCGGATATTGCGACGGACTAGCCTAGATGAACTCCCGCAATTCATCAATGTGCTGAAGGGTGACATGTCTCTCGTAGGGCCGCGACCGCCAATTCCGTACGAGGTCGATGTATATAAGCCGTGGCATCGAGGACGCGTGTTAGAAGCCAAACCTGGAATTACGGGGCTGTGGCAGGTTAACGGCCGGAGCCGAGTAACGTTTGACGAGATGGTTCGCCTCGATCTCAAGTACGCGCGAACCTGGTCGCTTTGGCTGGATATTAAGATTCTCCTCCGGACACCCGCAGCTGTATTGCGAGGAGATGGCGCATATTAGGCTTTCGCCCTTGGTACCGAGGCGTCGGTACAGTTTAGATGATTACAGTAACAGATATTTCCATCATCATCGTCAACTACCACTCGGCGGCGTTCACAAGGGCCTGCTTGAAGAGTATCTATGAGAATAATGAAGCTCTCAGTGTCGAAGTTATCGTAATTGACAATGCGTCCTACGATGGTTGCGGGGACATGGTGCGTACGCACTTTTCTCAGGCGACGTTTATTCAGAGTGCACACAACCTCGGCTTCGCCGGCGCTAATAACCTAGGGATACAAGTCTCCCGTGGAACACACCTTTTGTTCCTGAACCCTGACACTGAAATCCAAGGAAATGCAATCGAGAAGTTGTTTCGATCATTAGCTTCGATACCAGGAGCTGGAATCGTAGGCGCCCGCCTCTTAAATTCTGATCTGTCTGTCCAGACGACAAGTATTACTGCCTTTCCTTCTATCCTAAATCAGGTGCTCGGAGCAGAATTGCTGCGCCAACGATTCCCGACCTTGGATCTATGGGGAATAAAGGCGCTGTTCGAGGATCTCAATACACCAGTAGAAGTAGATGCCATCTCGGGCGCATGCATGATGGGCAAAAGGGAAGTCATCGAGCAGGTGCATGGATTTACCACCAGCTACTTTATGTACGCTGAGGATCTTGACCTGTGTCTCAAGGTAAAGAAGGCCGGCTGGAAAGTGCACTACATTCCGGATGCGGTTATTGTGCATCACGGAGGACGCAGCAGCGAGTGGCGGCCGGAGTCCCACTACGCCGAGATCATGATTCGAAAGTCGATGTATCACTTTATGCAGGTGCATCGCGGGCGCTGGTACGCCTGGTGGTTCCGGGTGGCGTCGACTGTCGCGGCGGCTTGTCGCGTAACACTTCTTACGCTCATGCTGCCCTTCGCCGTCGTTTTCTCACGCGGGATGGCGATATTGCGTGTCTGGAAAAAGTGGGCCGGAATTCTTGGGTGGTGTGTAGGCATTCCAACGTGGACCGACCGTGAACGCCCGGTTCCGCAGAACTCCATAGCCGAATGAGTTTGTCGGAGCCGCCGAAGTGCGAAAGGGAGATCTACCGTGATTGATCCGGCAGCGCTAGGCGACAATACGGAAAGTATTACAGCCACTGGCCTGTTATTCAGCCTCGCTATGTCAGGGCTGCTGCTGACGCTCCCCCGTCGGTACGCGATCCTTCCCATTGTCGTTTTAGTCTGCTACATGACGATGGGCGAGCGCATTGTGATTCTGGGATTGAATTTCACGATGGTCCGTATTCTGCTTGTCTTCGGCTGGATACGGCTACTGCTAAAAGGTGAAATGGTTCGACTGCGCTGGAATGCAGTGGACAAGCTCATCATTGCGTGGGTCATCGTCCGTACCGTCAACTATACCCTTGTGGTGGGTAGTTCAGCGGCGCTCATCAATCGTCTGGGCTATGCATATGACATCGTGGGCGCATATTTTCTATTCCGCTATCTGTTGCGTGATAGCGATGATGTTTGCCGCTCACTCCGCTACCTGGCCATGTTCGTCGCGCCACTGGCGATTCTCGTTGTTATTGAAAAGGTTACGGGTCGGAATACCTTTGCGCTGTTTGGCGGAGTTCCACTCATTTCGGAAATTCGGGACGGGGTGGTCCGCTGCCAGGGTCCTTTTTCCCATTCCATCCTTGCAGGGACTTTTGGAGCGACCACTGTTCCGTTGTTTGTTGGCATGTGGTTGTACCGGCGGTCCAGCCTTTCGCTTACGATACTTGCCGTAGCGTCGTCCACGGTAATCGTTCTTATGGGTGGGTCGAGCGGTCCCGTGCTTGCCTACGGTTTTGGCCTGTTTGCGTTAGGCTTATGGCCGCTCCGCAGAAGCATGCGGGTCATCCGATGGGGGCTGGTTCTGATTCTCTTAACGTTGCAATTTGTGATGAACTCTCCGGTCTGGTTCATCATAGCTCGCGCATCGGTGTTCTCCGGATCGACTGGCTGGTTTCGCGGATTTCTGATTGATATGGCGATTCGCCATATCGGAGACTGGTGGTTGATCGGCTCGAATGCTTACGCCAGCTGGCATTTCTATCTGGCTGACGTCACTAACCAATATCTTGTTGAGGGGTTTTCAGGCGGATTACTTGCAATGGGCCTGTTCATCTCTGTCCTGGCCTTATCCTTCCGTTCGGTAGGGTGTACGGCGAATTCCACCCATCTCAGCTACAGGCAAAAGCGCTTTGCATGGGCTTTAGGAGCTGCCTTGCTCAGCCATGCCGTCAGCTTTATATCGGTGAGCTACTTCGACCAGAATGCCATTCTGTTTTACTTGTTGCTTGCGGCTATCCCTGCTCTTAGAGCAGATCCGTTGTCGGCTGCGCGTAAGACGGAAACACTTGATCCAGCTGTTGAGAGCTCCGCATCACATTTCGCGCTTCGCTCCTAATTCCCTCATAGGCCCGCTGCTTGATATACACCAGTAAAGACGTACGGTATGTTGTCGTTTCTCCCATGAAGAACGAGGAGAACTATGTAACGAAGACCTTGGAAGCGATGGTCGCGCAGAACGCGGTACCTGTGGAATGGGTCATTGTAAATGACGGCTCGACCGACCGCTCCGCTGAGATCGTAGCCGGCTATTGCCAGCGCTATCCGTGGATGCGATTGTTAAACGTCGCCGGGCTCGGTGAGCGTCAGCCGGAACATTATGGTGGTCATGTTGTGGACTTGTTTTACGAGGGGCTGAGCAGCGTTGAGGCGCGCGATCTCGAGTTTATCGTCAAGCTCGATTGCGATGTGTCCTTCGACAGTGGGTTTTTTCAAAGGATTTTTGAAATGTTCCGCCAACATCCAAAGCTCGGCATCACCAGCGGTATCAGTTTTGCATTACAGGATGGCGTGCTCGCTGAGGAGCGCTCCGCAGCCTCCCACACGTTGGGAGCGACTAAGGTCTACCGAAGGCGATGTTTTGACGAAATCGGAGGCTTGGTTCGCAGCATGGGTTGGGATGGCATCGATGAAATCAAGGCTCGTATGAAAGGGTGGGAAGCGTGGCCGGTCCGCGAACTTATCGTGCTGCACCATCGGCCAGAAGGCGCCGCGCTAGGCTTGCTTGCCTCGGGTGTGGAGCGTGGGAAAGGATCTTACTTCATGG
>Ga0170475_101420229_pt1 | contig 10298 bp, 12 predicted proteins | sample Soicark_Litter_5_FD_111474 | JGI IMG/M metagenome (GOLD analysis project Ga0170475, IMG submission 111474) | Avena fatua rhizosphere microbial communities from Hopland, California, USA. Combined Assembly of 48 SPs | reverse complement strand
GACGATGTCCTGCGGGAGAGCATTCATGATCAGGAGCGGGATGCCTTGCCGCGAGTGCAGTCGGCCGGCGACAGCGGCGTCACGTCGCCGAGCTGACCGAGGTTCGTTCGCGGCCACGTGGCGGCGGGATCGAGCTGCGCGGCGCAGCGGTACGCCCTCGCGGCGCCGTCACGATCGCCGAGCCCGCCCAGAATGATGCCGAGGGTGTTCCGGGCGCCTGCCGATCGCGGGGCGAAGAACACGGCCCGGTTCGCATCGCCGACCGCGGGGCCGAGCAGACCCCAGTCACGCCAGACCCGCGCGCGCGCGTCGTACGCCGCCGCCATCCGTGGGTCCATCTTGATCGCGTCGTCGAAGTGTTCCATCGCGAGGTCGAGCACGAGCGCTCGCTGGTAGGCGAGACCGACACGAAGGTGGGCGGCAGCGGAAGGCGCCGCGCGAAGGGCCGCCAGCGAGGCGCCAACTTCCGGGTGCGTGGATTCCACGGTGGGCAGTGGCACTGCCGGCGGTGCCGCCGGTCGCGGCACGGTAGCGGCTGGCGCACGCGCCGCGCGCACCGGATGCGCCGCTCCGGGCAGTTCGACCTCGATCGGGCCCGACCCGGCGCGCCGGATGAAGCGGTTGGGCGCGGCGCCCGCACATCCGGAGACGAGGAGCGCGGCGGCAATCAGGGATGCCGCCGCCGCACCCGTCCGTGCCAGGCTCACCTAATCGTCGTCCTTCGCAAGGCGCGCGCGCCGTCGCATCAGATACAGAACCAGACACACAATCGCGCCGCCACCCGCCACCATCGTCATCGTGTCCATTCGCTCCTCCAGCAAAGGCCGAAACACCTACGTAAGCAGGAACTCCATGATTCTGATGATCGCGGGCCCCAACACCACGATGTACAGAGCGGGAAAGAGCAGAAACACCAGCGGGAACACCAGCTTGACGCCAAGCTTGGCCGCCTTCTCCTCTGCCTCCTGACGCCGCCTCGTTCGCGACACCTGCGCGTGAGTGCGCAGAGCCTGCGCGACGCTCGTGCCGAATCGATCCGTTTGCACCAGCATCGCGACGAGCGCCCGCACGTCGTCCACGCCAGTGCGTGACGCCAGATTCCTGAACGCCTCGATGCGCGGCTTGCCGGCCTTCAACTCGGTGTGCACCGTCCGCAGTTCGGCCGCGAGGTCGGGGTGTGCAAGCGAGAGCTCATCGGTCGTCTTCACGATCGCCTGCTCGAGCGCCGAGCCCGCTTCGACGCAGACGATCATCAGGTCCAGCGCATCGGGTAAACCGTTGTGGATGCGCTTTTTCCGAGCGGCCGTTCGGTTGGCCAGCCAGAACCCCGGAAGTGCATACCCGATCCCGGCGCCGATCAGCGCAAAGATGACGCCTTGGATGCCGCGGAAATACAGATAGACGGGCAGCGCAAGCACCACCGGCGTCGCCATTTCCGCCAGTGAGTAGGTGATCGCGGCGCGAGGATGTGTGAAGCCCGCCCGAGCCAGCCGGCACTCGAGCTTGGTCATTTCCTTCGGCGATTTCGGAACGAACGCCGCCATCTTCTTCGCGAATGGGTCGGACTGCGTCGCGGCGAGACTCCCGGCGAGGACGGTAATGGTCGTCCCCCCCGCAACCGCGATCTCCTGCAGGCGACGGCGCTCGACGGTATACCGGGAAAGGATCAGCCACACCAGGGCGCCGATGACGACGGCCACCGAAACGAAGAGACCGATGAGTGCGATCAGAAGAGTGGTATTCACGGGCAGCTCACTCAGTAATCGACCTTGACCAGCCTGCTGATCACGAACGCGCCCAGGGCCTGCAGCACGATCGCGGCAGCGATCATCCGTATGCCTGTCGGGTGGGTCCACATGATGCGCATGTTGGTGGGATTGATGATGGTGAGCAGGAGCGCGAGCACCGGGGGCATCGCGCCAAGCACCCAGGCGGTCATCCGGCCGTGCGCGGTGATGACGCGGACCTGCCGTTTGACCTTGAACCGTTCGCGGATCACCGTGGCGAGGTTCTCGAGCACTTCGGCGAGGTTCCCGCCAACTTCGCGCTGCGTCAGAACGGCCGTGACAAAGAACTTCGCGTCGATCAGCGGCACGCGCGCGCCAAGCGAGCGCAGCGCGTCGGGTAACGGCATACCGAAGTTCTGACGGTCGTAGGCGAGCTTGAATTCGGTGCCCACGGGGTCCGGCAGCTCCTCGCCGACCATCGACAGGGCGGTGGTGAACGCGTGCCCGGCACGGAGCGCGCGGGACATCAGATCGATGGCCTCTGGAAACTGCTCTTCGAACTTGGTTACCCGCCGGCCGGCCCGCAGGTTCAGGACGAAGGCCGGCAACACGCCAACGAGCGCGCCAACGGGAACGGCGAGCACGATGCTGCCGCTCAGCCGCCAGACCGCGAGGAACCCGACGAGAAACCCTACGCCGCACGCGAGCAGCAACGTGCCGACGGTCATCGTCGACCCGGCGCGGTTGATCAACTCACGGGCCGATACGACGACCACACTGGCCGTCCGGAGCGCCTTGTCGAGAGCGGGGATGGAACTGAGTGGCTGATCCGTGATCACCAGGGTGGTGATGTCGGAGGCGGTGCTCTTCGCACGCGCGCCCTTCATGCGGCGGCGCAGCGCGGTCTGCTCGGCGGCCTCCTCGCGAGCGACGAAGAACCAGTAGGCGCCGAAGACCACGCCGACGACTACGGCAAAGGTGATTACGACCGGGTACGGCATCTCTGACTAAGCTCGGGACTAGGCCACCATCATCATGTGATCGAACAGATCGAGCGGCAGGGGGTGGCCGGCGGCCGCCAGACGCTCGCTGCATTTCGGCCGAATGCCCGTCGCCCGGAACCGCCCCGTGACCTTGCCGCCGGGCGCGACACCGAGCTTCTCGAACAGGAAGATGTCCTGCATCGTGATGACTTCGCCTTCCATGCCCGTGACCTCTGCTATGGCAGTGGCGCGACGGCTGCCGTCGGCGAGTCGCGTAATCTGGATGACCAGATCGACCGCAGAGGAGACCTGCTGCCGGATGGCCCGCTCCGGAATATTCAGGTTGGCCATGGCGACCATCGTGTCGAGCCGGTACAGCGCATCGCGTGGCGAGTTGGCGTGGACGGTCGTCAAGCTGCCGTCATGGCCGGTGTTCATGGCCTGAAGCATGTCGATGGCCTCGGCACCGCGGACCTCGCCGACGATGATGCGATCGGGCCGCATACGGAGGGCATTGATGACGAGGTCTCGCGCCCGTACTTGTCCCTTGCCCTCGATGTTCGGTGGTCTCGTTTCGAGCCGCACGACGTGCCGCTGCCGAAGCATCAGCTCCGCGGCGTCCTCGATGGTCACGACGCGCTCGGTGTCGCCGATGAACCCCGACAGGATGTTCAGCATCGTCGTTTTGCCCGCGCCCGTGCCGCCGGAAACGATGACGTTGAGCCGACTTGCGATGGCGGCGTGAAGGAACTCGAGCATCGGCTGCGTGAGCGACTGTCGCTCGACCAGGTCCTGCGCGCCGAGACGGTCGGTTCGGAACCGGCGAATCGAGAGCGTCGGACCGTCGAGCGCAAGCGGCGGGATGATCGCATTGACGCGCGAGCCGTCCTGCAGCCGGGCGTCGACCATGGGGCTGGACTCGTCGATGCGCCGTCCGACGGAGCTTACGATGCGCTCGATGATCTGCATCAGGTGCCGGTCGTCCCGGAACATGATGTTGGTCTCCTCGAGCATCCCGTTCCGCTCGATGTACACCTGATCGTGCCGGTTCACCAGGATGTCCGAAATGTCGCGGTCCTTCAGCAGCGCCTCGAGGGGCCCGAGCCCGAACAGCTCGTCGAGCACATCCGTGATCAGGTTCTCGCGCTCGTAAAGGCTGAGGGGCGTCGTCTGCGCCTCGGCCTCGATCATCCCGTTGATCAGCTCGCGGATCTCGGGCTCCGCCTCGCGCCGGCTCACCCGGGTCAACCGCTCCAGGTTCAGGCGATTGAGCAGCTCGTGGTGGACGCGCCCTTTCAGCGTCTGGTAGTGGGCGCTCCGCGTGTCACCGCCGGACGCGACCGCCGCGGCATGCGTGACCCGCGGACCCGGGGTTACAACCTTCGTCGCACTCGTCGTTACTTGGGTGTTCATCAGACCAAGACTCCGAATCATCGCCGTCCAGTGATCCTGCCAAAGATGCTACCGCCCTTTTGGGCGTCTGCGACCGATTCCTGCCGCACACCGCTCAGGTCGGAAGCGATCGCGGAGAACGCGTCGCACAGCCGATTGCCGCTATCGAGCGCAAGCGGGCGTCCCTTGTTGAGCGCCTGGAGCGCGGCGCGGTAGTCGCTCGGCACCACGTGCTTCACCGGAAGCCCGATCACGCGCTCCACGTCCTCCTGGCTGATCTCCGCCTGCTTGTCGTACCGCGTCAGGATGACGCGGATGCGGTCCTTCCCGTATCTCTGGCGTAATGCGGTCGCCATCCGACCGGCGTTACGGACCGTCGCGAGCTCCTGGTTGGCGACGATGAGGATCTTCGACACGGACTCGAGCGCATCGAGCGCGGCCGCCTCGGATCGCGGCACGTCCAGGAACGTGTACCGGTAGTGCGCACCTGCAAAATGCAGGAGCGTGCCCACGCGCCCGAGATCGGCCCCGTGCGAAGTGCGATCGGCGGAGGCCAGCAGCTGGACGCGGCTCTTCGTGGCGACCACCAGGCTGTCGAAGAACGCCTCGTCGAGACGATGCGTGTTCTCGATCGCGTCCACCACCGAGAACCGTGGCTCAGCACCAAGAAACACTGCTGCGTCGCCGTACGACATGTGCAGGTCGATGAACAGCGTGGGTTCCGCGGCGAGGCGCACCAGCGATGCGGCAACGTTGACGGCGAGGGTCGTCGTCCCGACGCCGCCCTTGGCTCCGACGAACGCGAACACCTGTCCCTGTACCCCCGCCGAGCGGGTGGCGCTGACCCGCTCGAGGGCCGCCACCAGGTCGGAGGACGTCACCGGGTTCGCCACCCATTCGGTCACTCCGGCGCGCATGGCCTCGAGCATGAGCACAGGGTCGAGGCGCGCCGCCACGATCACCACACCGGTCGTCGGGTGCTGCCGGCGCAACGTGCTCAGCGTCGGTGGCAGCGCGTTCGAATCGCGCAAATCCAAGACCACGACGTCGGGCTGCGGAGTCGCCTGCTGCGCGAGCGCGAGCAGATCGTTCACCGGCAAAGACTTCACCCGCATGTCCTGCCCCCGGAGCAGTTCCTCCAACTGCCGATCCGAGGTGCCGATGATCGTGATATTCAGACCCACCGCACTACCTTGAGTTTGCTGAGCTTGACTCGCTGCGATCTATGCCTACCGAACGAGCAGGACCGTGGTCAGGAACGCCGCGGGACCAGTCACAGTGCAAGTGGCTACCCCGGCCGGGCACCCCGCGAGGAACCCCGGCGCAGGGACGATCCGGGCGACCACGACGAGGTTTGCACCGCTGCCCTGGGTGCCCTCGATGAACAGGCCCATCAGGTTCTGAATAGTGATGGACGACTGCCCGGTCGGATTCTGCATGAACGTGTCGATGTTCATCACCGGCACCGGCACGATCCTCGGGCTGGTATTGATTGCCCCTGAAGCCGAGCTGTAGACGCATCCGGCGTAGCTGGGACACTGGAGCCCATTTCCGAAACCCGTGCCGGCTGGATACCACTGTGCCGCGGGGTCCTTTGCGACCAGATCCGAAACGCCCGAGCTCGTCGGCCCGTTCATCGATCCGTTCTCGGTGTCCACGTTGCCGCCGATGACTCTGGTCTCCCCGTCACACCCGCCAATCGCGTCGCGATAGCAGTTGCCGCCGTTGCACAACACGCGGAGGGGCTGAAAGAAGGCGCCGTTGGTGTTGCCCTGATACCCAATCGTCATCTTCATCTGCTTGCCGTAGTCGCAGCAGAACGTACGGCTGTTCGGTGCGTACACGCGGTAGCTGGTCCCCGCCGACGTCGGTGACGGAGCGGTGTACGTGTCCGCTTCGTAATCGGCGCCGGTGAAGCGAGCACTGTACGCAGAGAGCTGGCCGTTGGACGGCTGGGGGACCCAGTAGTCGGGATCCCAGTTGGTCGTGAGGCCTGACGGATCGGGAAACCCGGTCTGGGTTTCGTACTCGGCGCCGTTGGTCGCCGGATCCCACTCATCCCACTTGTCAGGCAGCCCGAACGGCCGCATGCAGTTGGTCGCGTTGCCACTGGCAATGAGCGCCGTCGCGGTGGCCTGCACGCCCTGCTCGGAACGGCCGAACAGGGGCGCGAAGAAGACCGGCAGGGGATTGTTGCCAGCCTTGCGGTACACGTTCACGCGGACACAGGTATCGTTGGCGGTCGCGAATCCAGGCGGGCACTGGTTCGTGAAGGTCGGACTCATGAAGCTGATGTCGTCCGTCGCGGTACCGCCGTTGCCGGTACCCTGGGTGATGCTCAATGTCCCGCCGAGCACCTTGTTCGACTCCCCGACTTTCTTGGCCATCATCCGGGCGCGGTCGAAGTCGCTGGGGTTGTCGTACGCGAGCGAGATCGCACCGGCGAGCGCCGCCGCGTCGGCCGCGTTCTGCGCCTGGCGCCGGCTCACCCACATGGTGCCGTAGTCGACGACGAGCGCGCAAAAGGCGAGCAGTCCGATGATCGCGACGGCCACGTGCACGAGCACGGCGCCCTCTGCGCCGCCCGCTCGACGGAACCCGGATGAACGCATACGCATTCTGCCCTCCCGCGACTCCACTTACCGTGCCCCGGGGGTCACCGGTGGCGCATCCACCGGCTTGCTCTGTTCGCCTTCAGGCGGCAGGAACGGGCGCGGCGTCGTCGGCAGCGGCGGCACCTCGTCCGGGTCCAGCGGCCGCACCAGGCGCGGGGTGATGAGGACCATCAGCTCCGTGCGTTCGGCCCGGTTCGCGCGGCTCTTGAAGATGTTGCCGATAATCGGCAGGCTGCTCAGTACGGGGATGCTCGCCGCATCCTCCTGCGAGATGTTGTTCAGCAACCCGGCGATCGCAAAAGACTGGCCATCGCGCAGTTCGACATCCGTCTCGGCACGCCGCGTGATCAGCGCGGGGATCCGGAAGCCGCTGAGGGAAATGCCGTTGTTGAAGTCCAGCGAGCTGACCTCCGGTTTGACCTTCAGCCGGATCACGTCGCCCGCGATGGTCGGTCTGAACGTGAGCCGGATGCCGAACTCCTTGAACAGCACGCTCACGCTTCCGGAGTTCCCCTGCACGACCGGCACCGGAAATTCCCCGCCGGCGAGAAAGGTGGCCTCCTGCCCGTTGTACGCAATCAGGTTCGGTTCCGCCAGGCTCTGGAAAAAGCCCTTCGACTTCAAGGCCCGGAGCACACCGCCGATTCCCTGCGTGTGCGAGAAGAAGAACAGGTTCAGGAAGTCGGAGAACACCAGATCGCCCTCCCGGAAATCGGGCGCTGCGAACTGCTGTGTCGTCGAGCGGCCGGCCCACCCCGTGCGGTTCACGAAGAGCGCCAGGCCCAATTCCGAAATCGCACGGCGATTAACCTCGGCGAAGCGCACCTGCAGCATGACCTGCTGGCTTTCGCTGCCACCGGGCAATTGCAGCAGATTGATCACTTTGAGCTTCGATGAACTCGCCGTGGCGATTTCACCGGCTCGCAGCATCACCGCGTTGCTCGACGCGTTGCCCGACAGGACCAGCGCCTCCTCGGTCACGTCAACCTTGATGTCTTCACCGGGAAAGAGATTCTGAAACTGCTGCTGGAGCGCGGCGACGCCGGGATCGACGACCAGGTCGTACTGCTTGCGGGAAGCGCCGCCCCAGACGATCAGGCTGATGGTCCCGGGCGCCTTACCATCGATCAGAATCTCGCGCGGTTGCACCACCACTGCGTCCGCAATCGCGGGGTTGGTGACCGCGATCCGGGTGATGTCGAAATCGGTCGTGAGGACCAGCGATCGTCCCGCGGTCAGGGATACGCGCTCGTACACCGGCTGCTGAGGCGCGCCGCCACCCTGAGGTGCGACGGCAGGCTGCGGCGCTACAGCGGCCTGCGGTACTCCAGGCTGCTGCGCCGAGACGCTGCCCAGCGCGACGACGCAGAGAGTAAGGGCGGCCGCGATGCGCGACCGGCGAACGGGGGGGATCCTCAATGAACTGTCTCCTCCGCCCGCTTGGCGGCCCGAATCGTTTCAACGGTGTAGGGCCGCGGGATCTGCGGTTGGAGTTGTACCGCGTCGGCACGCGGGGCGCGGCGCACCGGCGCGGACGACCGGGCCACGGCCGGGGCGGGAGGCCCGCCAAACAACGACCCCTTCCTGGCCCCCGCCGTCTGCGTGGGGGCGACGTCCAGTGGATTGCGCAAGGTCAGCATGATCCGGCCCTCATCGGCGGCCAGCGTGACCCGCTCGGCGTCCTCGGGGGTCAGCAGCAGCGTCACCACGCTCGTCGGAATCGCTTGCCCCTCCCGCCTCGCCTGCTCCTGGTCGTACCGGGTGCCTGCCGTCAGCACCTGCACATTGCTCACGATCACGCGGGTGATCGATTCGCCGCCCTGTTGTCCCTGGTTGATAGACACGAGCACGTCCACGCGGTTCCCGGGCACGACGAAGCCCGCGACGCCCACGACTTCGTTCACTCGGACCGAGAGGGCCCGCATGCCGGGCGGGATGGTCGGCGGCAACCCCGCCCCCGCGCCAGCCTTCGCGAGCTTGATCTCGGTGATCGGCTCGTTCTCCGATAGCGACTCCACCAGACCCCGGTTCGTGACCTGCTCAATCGACGTGAAGGCGCCGGGAATCTGGCTTGCCGCGGGCCAGGGCACGACCTTCACGTCTTCAGGCTTCACCAGGGTTCCGACCGGCAGCGACTTGGCGGCAACCACGGCTTTCGTCTGCAGGGTGGCCGCGGATACGGGCGTCGCCCGCTGAACCGCCACGAACACGGCATAGCTCGCGATGCCGGCTACCGCCAGCGCGACGATCAAGACGATGATGGTGCGAGTATTCCGGTTCATCGATCGTTAATCCCTAACTGCCAGCCTGCTGCTCGAGTCGCATCTGGGATGTGCCGTACACATTGATTTGATTGCTCCACGTCCGGTTGATCAGGCTCATCACCGGGCCCAGCATGATGAAGGTATGCTGGTAGGTGACTGCCACAATCGTGGTCTGCACGGGCGGAGTCACTCCAGCGACAGTTCCCGTTGTGATATTCACTCCCGACGAGTTGTTGGGGACAGCCGCATCGAGCTGCGCAGTTGTCAGGTTGAGACCCACCCGAATGTATTCCCTGACGCGCGTCCGTGCCTGGGTGTCCGTGTAGCCGGCCAGCGAACGCAATCGCGCCCCCTCACGTGCGGCGTTCGTCACCACTTCATACCGCTGGAACAAAAACCCGAAATCCACGATGCCGCCGATGAGCACGAGCAGCAGCGGGAGGACGAGCGCGAACTCGACGAGCTCGGCGCCTCGCTCGGAATCGCCACGCGAGGGTCTTATCGGAACCATAGGGCCGCCACAGCACCCGCTGAAATGGGGAGCGCGTACGGCAACCGCGGGCTCGAGGCCGTACGCAAGGTCAGGCCCGGCATGGGCTGCAGACCGGCGATGCGCCAGAAGATCAACAAACCCCACAAGTTCTTTACCATTTGCATCAAATAGCCCCGGGCGAGCGACACAACGACCGCCATCAACCCGCCGGCTACGGCGCCATACAGGGCAACGAAGACGATTGTAGAAGGTCCCAGCCAGGCGCCCAGTGCCGCCAGGAGCTTGACGTCCCCTGCACCCATCCCACCCAGGACGAAGAACGGAAGGAAGAGACCGCACCCGACAAGGCAGCCAGCGACGGCTAGGCCAATTCCCGGCAGCCCGTGCAACCACGCGCCCGCTGCGAGACCGAGGGCCGCCGCACCCACGGTCAGGACGTTAGGGATTCGACCGGACCTGAGGTCCAGAACACTAGCGACGGCGCACACTGCGAGGGCGCCGGCCGCGGCCGGCGTTACGGTGATTCCCACAAACCTTGCACACCGGTGTCGTAATCCGTGTAGCGGGCGCCAATCAGGCTCACAATCGTTGACCAGACGGTAAGCCCTACCAATCCAATCAAGGCCGTGAGCAATGCGTATTCGACGAGATCCTGACCGTGCTCCTCGCGCCAGAACCTTCGCCACACGTTCATCGGATCACCTTGCGTGGCGGCCTTGGCACCGGACCGAGACCTCACGCCAGCGGGACTCAGGATGCGCCGTTCAACGACGCCGTCGCGCTGTCGTACTTATTGTTGATCGCGGTCCCGAGCAGGCCCATCG
>Ga0170475_100812990_pt1 | contig 10298 bp, 9 predicted proteins | sample Soicark_Litter_5_FD_111474 | JGI IMG/M metagenome (GOLD analysis project Ga0170475, IMG submission 111474) | Avena fatua rhizosphere microbial communities from Hopland, California, USA. Combined Assembly of 48 SPs | reverse complement strand
GGTGAAAGCGGAAGGTGGTACAACATGGCCTTCATCAGCGAGCCATTTCTCTCGGTCGCTCCTGCCCGAAACGTCATTCAATTGTTCGGTGTCGTGCTCGGAGCAATTTGGCTAGGGGCTTGCGCTCAGTCCCCTGTTGTCACGCAAAAAGCTGAAAGGATTGGCAATCCGAGGGGCGCGCTCGAGCATGACCAAAGACCATCACCCGCGACGCACAAGCGTGTTGCGGTGAGAAAACAACATACTCCGTTTCCGTCAGCCAGAAAGGCGGCCGAGAAAGAAGTTGCCTCAGATGGATTAGCAAGCTTCTACACAGAAGGAACGAAGACCGCGAGCGGCGAACATTTCAATACGTACCAACTGACTGCGGCTCATCCGACATTGCCATTCGGCACCCGGTTGCGTGTTACAAGCGTGGCCACTGGCCGGTCCGTCACAGTTCGGGTTAATGACCGCGGTCCTTACATACCAGGACGCGTCGTCGACCTTTCCTATTCCGCGGCCGAAACACTGGGCATGCTTGAGGGGGGTGTCGCGAAGGTCAAACTTGACGTCGTCCGCTAGTCAGACAAATGACTGCGCGATCGATCGCATAACGGGGGTTGTTATTCGGCGGTCCAACCACCATCGATCGCCAGGTTGGCGCCGGTGATCTGTGCCGCATCGTCGCCGCATAGAAATAGCGCTAGCGCCGCAACCTGCTCGGAGGTGACGAACTCTTTCGTAGGTTGTGCTTCCAAGAGCACGTCGTGAATAACCTGCTCCTTGGTCAGGTTACGCGCCTTCATCGTGTCGGGAATTTGCTTCTCGACCAAGGGGGTCCATACATAACCCGGGCTGATGCAATTGCAGGTGATCTTGAACGTCGCAAGCTCAAGCGCCACCGTTTTCGTTAGGCCCGCGATACCGTGCTTGGCGGACACATAGGCCGACTTGAATGGCGAAGCCACCAGCGAGTGGGCCGAGGCTGTATTGATGATGCGTCCCCAGTTACGTTTTTTCATGCCAGGCACGGCGGCGCGGATTGCGTGAAACGCGGATGATAAATTAATCGCGATGATGGCATCCCATTTTTCGGCCGGGAATTCCTCGACCGGGGACACAAACTGGATCCCGGCGTTGTTGACGAGAATATCGACCGAGCCGAATGTCCTGGTTCCCAACTCGATCATTTCGGTGATCTCAGCAGGCCTCGTCATATCGGCCGGCGAATAGACCGCTTTTACGCCGAAGTCGTTCTGAATGCTCGTGCGTTCCTTCTCAACATCTTCTGGGTTACCAAAACCGTTGATGACGATATTGCTTCCCGCTTTGGCGAAGGCCCGGGCAAATGCCAGTCCTATCCCTGTGGTCGAACCGGTCACCACAGCGGTTTTGCCGCTTAAATCAGGCATTTTCGTTCCCATGTCTTGCATCTAGGCGTCAGAAGCCGGGGTGACGGCGATGGAGGATACGAACAGAGCATCAGCTCACCCTATTTCGTTGATCCGGATCAAGCCGATCATGAACGGCCTTTGCGGTTTTGCAACTGGATGGTACGCGGCTGCAATTGCGGCCGCGTCCAGTTTACGTAAGTTTCAAAACGAGATGGATTGTCTGTGGATCGCGGCTCAAAGCGGATTTGAAGCCGAACTTGCTGAAGACCTTTCGCATGGCTGCGTTTTCAGGAAGAACTTCTGCCGTCAATTCCTGCAATCCTGCGTCTTTCGCAATCGTGACGAGGTGACGCATCAAGATCGAGCCGAGGCCACGTCCCTGCCATGTGTCGACGACGACAAATGCCATCTCGGCCCGCCCGGGTTCGAAAACTATGTACCTGCCGCCCGCCGCGATGACCTTACGGCCGGAATCCTCCAGGACGGCGACTATCGCCACATGATTGTTGAAATCGACTTCCATGAAGAAGGCGCGCTCCTTCTCCGAAAAATGGCGCTTCATGACGAAGAAGCGGCGCTGCAATGATTGAACACTGGTCCTTTCGACGGCAGCGAGCATGTCGGCCTCATCCTCCCGCCGGAGAGCGCGGACCTCGATGGGGCTGCCGTCGCGCAGAAGCTCGCGCGCAGTGTAGTTGATAGCCTCTGACATTGGGCCTCACGCGCGGGCAAACAAGCGCAGTACTATCGATCGGCGCCGGGCGATGAAGCCAGCGGTCCGTTCGCCGCCGCTTGATTTGGATCAAGACTGTTGAGCTAGAGCGCTAGGCAGCTTGTGGCGAAACATGGCCATCTTGGAGCGCGGGCGCGTTGAGAACCTTTCGCCAGAACCTATCCGGATCCGCGCCCATCGCGCTTAGACGGAGTCATTGCCCACTGTTCGTCAAACGTTGACCTAAATCAACGTTCGACGCCTTGGGGCTGCTTGAAAGCTGGGAGACAGAGAGGTCGGACCATGTCGATGAACAGAGCGGCGCTGCCGGACAGCGCCATGTCAGGGCTTGTCGCTTCGGCAGTCGAGTACATGATGGACGCGGGCCAGCGCAGCGTGCTGTTCCTGGATATCATGCGCCAGCGCGGCGACCAGTATAAGGAACATGTCGCGCAGACCGCCCCGCATGTTCTGAGTTATGCGGCAGAACTCATCATTGATGGCCGGCAGTTGGAACAGCCAGTCAACTACGCGCTGGTACGCATTATCCCGCCCAAGGGAGTCGAGATCGATCTCGAACGTAGGCCGTTCATCGTGGTGGACCCGCGCGCCGGTCATGGACCGGGGATCGGCGGCTTCAAGGCCGACAGCGAGATCGGTGTCGCCATGAAAGCTGGTCATCCCTGCTATTTCGTCGGGTTCCTGCCGGAACCCATGCCGGGTCAGACGATCGAGCGGGTCGCGCGCGCCGAGGCGATCTTCATCGAGAAGGTGATCGAACGCCATCCCAAGGCCGACGGCAAACCATGCGTGGTCGGCAACTGCCAGGCCGGCTGGGCGATGATGATCCTGGCCTCTCTGCGGCCCGAGCTGTTCGGGCCGCTCATAGTCGCCGGCGCGCCGCTTGCCTATTGGGCCGGCGTGCACGGCCAATATCCGATGCGCTATTCGGGCGGACTGCTTGGCGGAAGCTGGCTGACAGCGCTTACCAGTGACCTCGGCGCGGGCAAGTTCGACGGCGCGTGGCTGGTGCAGAATTTTGAGGGACAGAATCCATCAAACACGCTGTGGACCAAGCAATACAACGTGTATTCCAAAGTGGACACGGAGGCCGAACGGTACCTTGATTTCGAACGATGGTGGGGCGGTCACGTCAACCTGAACGCCGAGGAAATTCAGTTCATCGTCGATGAACTCTTTATCGGCAATAATCTCGCCGCAGGACGCATCAAGATGTCCAACGGGGAGACGGTCGATCTTCGCAAAATTCGCTCGCCAATCGTGGTGTTCTGCTCCAAGGGCGACAACGTCACTCCGCCGCAGCAGGCGCTGCACTGGATCCTCGACCTGTACGCGGATGTGGACGAGATCAGGTCCTATGGACAAACCATCGTCTACACCTGCATGAAACGATCGGTCATCTCGGCATCTTCGTCTCCGGCGGCGTTGCCAAGAAGGAGCATGCAGAGTTCTCGAGCAACATCGACCTGATCGACGTGCTGCCACCCGGCCTCTATGAAGCTACCTTCGAGGCGAGGGGGGACGACACGGTTAACAACGACCTTGCGGTCGGGCAGTGGGTAATGCGATGCGAGGCGCGTACACTGGACGATATTCGCGCGATGGGCGGCAATTCGCCGGAAGACGAGCGCCGCTTCGAGACCGCCAAGCGCGTCTCGGACATGAATCTCGAAGCTTACCGCAAGTACATGCAGCCTTGGGTCAAGTCGATGGTGACGCCGCAAATGGCGGAGCTGATGCGCAACTGGCATCCTGCGCGCGTGCAATACGAGGCGTTCAGCAGCGAAAATCCATTGATGAAGACCTTGGAGAGTGTGGCCGATAAGACCCGTGAACAACGCAAGCCGGTAGCCCAGGACAATCCGTTCCTCGCATTCCAGGAAAAGATGTCCAAGCAGATCGTCAGCTCGCTTGATCAATGGCGCGACTCGCAGGAGGCGCTCAGCGAGGCGATGTTTCTCGCGATCTACGGCTCGCCGGCGCTGCAGTCCGCAGTCGGCGTCGATCCGAAATCCACGGTGTCGCGCCGTCGCGAGATGGAGCCAAAACACCGTGAGTTGCTGCAGGCGCGCATTGCCGAGCTAAAGTCGAAGATCGGTTCGGGCGGCCTGAGGGAAGCAAGTATCCGCGCGCTGCTCTACGTTGGCTCGGTACGCGGCATGGTGGACGAACGCAGCCTTGAGGCGCTGCGGCGGCTTCGCCAGACCGACGAATCGGCGCGCGTCACCCTGGCCCAATTCAAGATGCTGGTGCGCGAACAATTCTTCATGTTGCTGCTCGACCGCGAGGCGACGCTTGCGGCCATCCCTAGGCTGCTGCCCGAGAGCGTGGATGAGCGACGCAGGGCATTCGCAGCCATTCAAGAGGTTCTATCGGCGAGCGCGGAAATATCAGGCCACGTGGCGCAGCGGCTCAAACAGGTAGCGGGGTTGTTCGGGCTCGAGGGTCAGGGAAATGCAATACCTTCCGGCCCGAAGGCCAGAGCATCATAGCGCCGTCGCAGATTGGGAGTGAAGCCATGAGTGTGATGCCAGCGGAAGCGAGCGCGACAAGGTCGAAGTATGATCGCTTGATTGCGGCAGCGCAGAAGGTACCGGTGGTGCCGACCCTCGTCGTGCATCCATGCGATGAAAGTTCCTTGCGCGGCGCCGTGGAGGCAGCTCAAGCCGGGATCATCAAGCCAGTCCTGGTGGGTCCGGCAGCGAAGATCAAGGACACGGCCGCGAGGCATAATCTGAACATCGCAAGTTTCGAGGTTGTCGACGTCGCGCACAGTGAAGCCGCAGCGGCCAAGGCGGTCGAAATGATCCATCAAGGCAAAGGCGAGGCCCTGATGAAGGGCAGCCTGCATACGGATGAGCTAATGCGCAGCGTCACGGCCAAGGCTGGCGGGCTTCGCACCGGCCGACGTGTCAGCCACGTCTTCATTATGGACGTGCCTGCCTATGCCGATACCGTGTTCGTCACTGACGCGGCGATCAACATTTTTCCAGATCTCGACGCCAAGCGCGACATTATTCAGAACGCCGTCGATCTCTACAATCAGGCGGGGTTCGGTACGACTCCGCGGGTTGCAATTCTTTCGGCGGTCGAGACCGTTACATCTGCAATCCCATCCACCATTGAGGCGGCCGCCCTGTGCAAAATGGCCGATCGCGGCCAGATCACCGGCGCAGTGTTGGATGGGCCGCTGGCCTTCGACAACGCCATCGACATCGAAGCGGCAAGGATCAAGGGCATCAAGTCGGAAGTGGCTGGCCGCGGACAGATCCTGGTGGTGCCGGATCTGGAGTCCGGTAACATGCTGGCGAAGAACCTTGCCTATTTCGCCAAAGCCGATGGCGCCGGCATCGTGCTTGGCGCGCGCGTGCCGATCGTGCTGACATCCCGGGCTGACTCGCCCCGGGCGCGGATGGCCTCAGCCGCGGTCGCCGCGCTGTTTGCCAATGCACGGCGGCGGGTTACTCCTATTGCGGCCGCGTGACCGCCATGCATACCATCCTTGTCGTCAATGCCGGCTCCTCCAGCGTGAAGTTCCAGGTCTTCGCAGTAGACGGCGAGGGCAGTCTGCGGCGCCAGATAAAAGGACAAATGGACGGGATCGGTACTCGTCCGCGATTGCGCGCCAGCGGACCGTCCGGCGATCCGCTGGCCGACCGGGCCTATCCGATCGAAGCGGTTGGCGATGTGCCGGCCGCGATGGCCGTCGCGGGCGCCTGGCTCCGCGACGAGCTCAATATAAGTCCAATGGCTGTCGGCCATCGCGTTGTGCATGGCGGACCGGATCACGCACGCCCTATACTGATCGATCATGGGCTTGTAACGCGGCTGGAACGGTACATCTCGCTTGCGCCGCTGCACCAGCCCCACAATCTCGCACCGATCAGCACGCTGTTGAGCAAGTTTCCGACCTTGCCGCAGGTCGCCTGTTTCGACACCGCCTTCCACCGCGATCATGATGCCCTGGCGGATCATTACGCCATCCCGCACGAGCTCCACGCCGAAGGCATCAGGCGTTACGGCTTCCACGGCTTGTCATATGAATATATCGCCAGGCGCATGCCGCAGGTCGCGCCGGATATAGCGAGAGGACGCGTGATCGTGGCTCATCTCGGCAGCGGCGCCTCAATGTGTGCCATGAGGGGCGGCAAAAGCGTCGAGAGCACGATGGGCTTTACGGCGCTCGACGGGCTCGCGATGGGAACCCGGCCCGGACAACTCGATCCCGGCGTCGTGCTGTACCTGATCGCGGAAAAGGGCATGTCTGCGTCGAAGGTACAAGATTTCCTCTATCGCGACTGCGGCTTGAAGGGGTTGTCCGGCGTCAGCAACGACATGCGTGAACTTGAGGCCAGCATGGATCCGCGCGCGGCGTTCGCGATCGACTATTTCGCTTACCGGGTCGGCCTCAACGCCGGCATGCTGGCCGCGGCGCTGCAAGGGCTCGATGGCTTAGTGTTCACTGCCGGGATCGGCGAAAATTCCGCCTCGATCCGAGCCCGGATTGCCGAGCGGCTGGCCTGGCTCGGCGTCGTGCTCGATCCCGCGGAGAATGCCCGGCACGCCAGTAAGATATCGCGATCCGACAGTCGTATTCCCGTCTATGTCGTTCCTACGGACGAGGAGTTGATGATTGCGCAGCACACGTTGGCGCTACTGATGAATCGGCAAACGCCAAACCAGAAACGCGAGAGAGCGTCATGAATGTCCCGGTATTTCCAGAAACCAACGTCGCGCTTAAAGGTAAGAAGGGGCTCGTCGTTGGTATTGCCAACGACCAATCAATCGCATGGGGATGCGCCAAGGCGTTTCGGGCGTTGGGCGCCGACCTTGCCGTGACCTATCTGAACGAAAAGGCCAAGAAGCATGTGGAGCCGCTGGCCAACGTGCTGGAGTCACCGATCTTCATGCCGCTCGATGTCATGGTCGAAGGCGAGACCGAAAAGGTATTCCAGCGGATCGAAGAGGAGTGGGGGCAATTGGATTTTTTGCTTCATTCCATCGCCTTCTCGCCGAAAGGCGCGCTGCACGGCCGCGTCGTGGACGTCGACCGGGACGGTTTTCAGAAAACCATGGACGTGTCCTGCTGGTCGTTTATGCGAATGGCGCATCTGGCAGAGCCGTTAATGAAGAACGGCGGCACATTGTTCACGATGACCTATTACGGCAGCCAGATGGTTGTGAAGAATTATAATGTCATGGGCGTTGCGAAAGCGGCCCTTGAGGCTGCGGTGCGCTATATTGCAGCGGAACTTGGCCCGAAAGGCATTCGCGTCCACGCCATCTCGCCCGGGCCGCTCGCGACTCGGGCGGCTTCGGGTATTCCCGAATTCGATGAGTTGATGGACAAGGCGCAGTCGCAGGCGCCGACGCGCAGTCTGGTCAGTATCGACGATGTAGGCAAGGCGACGGCCTTCCTCGCGCTTGACGCCGCCAAGCTGATCACCGGAAGCGTACTTTACATCGATGGTGGCTACCACATCATCGATTGATGTGGGGGTTATTGCTTCAGTTGAAGTGGAGGCCGATCACCTCGGCGACGCAGGCGGGGCGGTTGCCGCCCTCGATCTCAATCGCCACGCGATAATGGACCCGCAAACCGCTGGGGGGCACTTCCTCCGCTTCCGCAATGCTGACCCGGCCGCGCAATTTTGAGCCTGCCGGGACCGGCGAGAGATAGCGGATGCGGTCAGCGCCGTAGTTCAAAGTGTTCTTGATCCCCTTCAGACCCATGACTGAGCGGATGAACATCGGCGTCAGACTCAACGAGAGTAGGCCGTGCGCGATCGTCCTGCCGCCCGGCATCTCAACTTTTGCGCGTTCCTGGTCGACATGAATCCACTGCTCGTCGCACGTCGCCTCTGCAAATTTGTTGATGCGCTCCTGCGTCACTTCGATCCAGCCGCTGACACCGACTTCGGTGCCGACGGCCCCCTTCAGCTCTTCAAACCCGTTGAAAATCCGCATGGCGTTGATTCGTTCTTGGCGTCACAGCTTCATTTGCGGGACTATGTCTGGAACGGTCAGCTCGGCGTCCGTCACCGCCAGCACCTCAGCGACAGTGACGCCAGGTGCCGTTTCCAGCAGCATCGCCTTGCCACCCAAAAAGGCGATGACAGCCATGTCGGTGACGACGAGATCGACTGGTCGCACCGAAGTGAGTGGCAGGTTGCATTTGGCGATTACCTTGGACTTGCCCTTGGCCGCGTGCTGCATGGCGACGATCACGCGTTTGGCCCCGGTGACCAGGTCCATGGCCCCGCCCATGCCGGGCACCATCTTGCCGGGAATCATCCAGTTGGCGAGGCGTCCACCGGCATCGACCTGCAAGCCGCCGAGCACAGTGATGTCGACATGGCCGCCGCGGATCAGGCCGAACGACATCGCGCTGTCAAACGTGGCCGCGCCCGGCAGCGCGCTGATCGGCTTGCCGCCGGCATCGGTCAGCAACGGATGGGCCATACCCTGCTCGGGAATGGGACCGGTGCCGATCAGGCCATTCTCGGATTGGAAGAAGACGTTCAACCCCTTGGGCACGTAGTTCGCGACCAGCGTCGGGATGCCGATCCCGAGATTGACGAGGTTGCCGGGCCGAAGCTCTAGCGCCACGCGCCGGGCGATGATGGTTTGAGCATCCATGCGTCACCCGTTCACGATGAGGTAGTCGACCAGAGGGCCCGGGGTCACCACATGGTCCGGCGCGATGACACCGACGGGCACGACATGTTCGGCCGTGACGATCACCGTGTCGGCTGCCATCGCCATCACAGGATTGAAGTTGCGAGCTGTGAGGGCGTACGAGAGGTTGCCCGCATAGTCGGCGAGGAATGCGTGCACCAGCGCGAAATCGGCGCGTAATGCGGTCTCCAGCAGGTACGTCTTCCCGTTCACATCGATCTTCTGCTTGCCCTCCTCGACAAGGGTTCCCACGCCGGTGAGCGTGAGTACACCGCCGAGGCCGCAGCCACCGGCACGAATGCGCTCGACGAAGGTGCCCTGCGGGATCAGATCGACGGTGATTTGCTTGCCGAGCATCTGCTGCTGGGCTTTGGGGTTCAGCCCGATATGGGTGGCAATCATGCTCGACACCTGCGCGCCCTCGAACAGCTTGCCGACGCCCTTTCCGGGTGTGGCCGCGTCATTGCTGATCAAGGAAAGGCCCGACTTCTTCTGCCGAACCACCTCGTCGAGTAGGCGTTCCGGTGTTCCGACACCCATGAAGCCGCCAACCATGATGCTTGCACCGGCCGGGATCATCGCAACGGCTTCTTCGACGGAGACGGCCCTCATGTTAAACCTCCAGTCAGCAAGCGATCGGGCGGAACTAACGATACTGTTGATGAGAGGTCGCGAGTGCTCCCTTGATCTGGGTCAAGAGTTTCCGTCATTCCGTGAGAAAGTGGAGATGCCGACGCTTGCAAGCGCGTCGTCCCACAGCTTGCTAATCTCTTTGTGACGGCTTTCCAGGGCTGCGCTCACAGCGTTACGAAAGGGCGTGAGATTCTCGCCCTTTAACAACAGTATCTGCGCCTGCAGCAGGCGGCTACTCTCGAACTCGATACGACGCAGCGCCATCACGAAGGGATCGTTCGGATTGGCGCCCACCGGGAGCAGGGCGGCGGGCCGGATCCCGGCATGCACGGCATGGGCAAGCGTCGCGAGACCGGTTGCCATAGCCAGGGTTGGATCCGGAATTTCTTCAACAGGTGCCGGAAACCAGGCCGCCTCCCAAGACGCGGCCATATAGCCCAATGCAAGGTCTGGCATCCAGGAGGTTGCTCGCACCAGGAGAGAAACGATCTCCGTCTCGCGAAAGACCTGGGCGTTCATTTCGGTTTGCCAGGCAGAGTCGAATTTCGCCGGCAGGGTAAACGCGTATTGCCTTGCCAATGCGCCGTGCGCGGAAATCAGGAAGGCGGCGACGGTTGTTTGCTGGCGTGGCGGTACACGACGCTCCGGATCCAATGGTCCGAATAATGCGCTCATGGAGCCATCCGGTTGATGGGAATGGCCCGAAGATGATCGTAGCCGGCGGGAAACGGTGCGAGCATGCCACCCGCTTCTTCGGGCGCGATCCACACAGCCTTGTTGCCTAGCCAACTTCCGGCAAGAACTTCCTTGGCGAAGCGGGCAAGCAAATCTGCCGTGAGAGCGGGCTTCTCCAGCGTTAAGGCGTGATAAGAGCGAGG
>Ga0170475_130139812_pt1 | contig 10299 bp, 7 predicted proteins | sample Soicark_Litter_5_FD_111474 | JGI IMG/M metagenome (GOLD analysis project Ga0170475, IMG submission 111474) | Avena fatua rhizosphere microbial communities from Hopland, California, USA. Combined Assembly of 48 SPs | reverse complement strand
TCTCGATCACCTCGGCGAAGAAGACTGCAACGTCCTGTTCCATGATGCGGTGCGGCCGCTGCTGGCGCCGCGGATCGTCGCTGACTGCTTTCGCGCACTCGAGACGTACGACGCAGTTGACGTAGCATCCCATCCGCCGACACCATCATCGAGGTAACCGCGGACAACACCATTCGTGCGATTCCGCCGCGAGACACGCTGCGACGCGGCCAAACACCGCAGGCCTTTCGCGCCTCGGTCATCAAGGAGGCGTACGACCGCGCCGAGGGCGACAGGCACTTCGTGGCAACAGACGACTGCTCCGTCGTGCTCAAGTACCTGCCCGACGTGCCGATCTTCGTGGTTGCCGGCGAAGACCGCAACATGAAGGTGACAGAGCCCATCGACGTGTACATCGCGGACAAGCTCTTCCAACTGACCGATCCCCTGACGGACCGCGTGAAAAGCGCCGATGAGTATCGCGAGGCGCTCGAAGGCAAGACACTGGTCGTGTTCGGCGGCAGTTACGGGATTGGCGCAGACATCGCCGACCTCGCCCGCAAGCACGGCGCCAACGTCGCCTGTTTCAGTAGGTCGACGACCAAGACTCACGTCGAGCGACGCGACGAGATCGCCGCGGCGGCGCGCAGCGTGATGGATGAATTCGGTCGTGTCGACTTCGTGGCGAACACTGCCGGTGTACTGCCTCGCGGTACGCTCATCGAGGCTTCCGACGAGACGATCTACACATCGACGGAGATCAACTACATCGCTCCGATGATGATCGCCCAGGAGTTCTTCTCGCGGTTGTGCGAGACGAAGGGCAGCCTCTTGTTGTTCACGTCGAGCTCCTACACCCGCGGTCGCAGTGGTTACAGCCTGTACTCGTCGGCGAAGGCCGCGATCGTCAACCTGACCCAAGCGCTTGCCGACGAATGGGCCGGCTTTGGCGTGCGCGTCAACTGCCTGAACCCAGAGCGCACGGGTACGCCAATGCGCAGCAAGGCCTTCGGCGCTGAGCCGCCGGCTTCGCTGCTCGATTCGGTCGACGTGGCCAGCGCAGCCATCGACACGATGCTGTCCACGGGCACGGGCCACGTCGTGGACCTTCGCAAGCTCGACCCAATCGCTCGCTCACGCGACTGACGATGCCGGACTCCGGGCCTCCAAGAACTGCCCGCTCGTCCGCAGGCTTCGGAGGTTCTGCAGAGAGACCGCTGCCGATGCATAGCGAGCAACCACGAGACATACAGCCAACGATGTTCCTGTGTGAATGTTCGTGAGCCTGTAGCCGACGAACAGCACAACGCAGTACGCGCTGTGCTGCGCGAGATTCCGCCACCCGGCTTGGCGCAGCCGATTCGCGGCACTCGACAGTGTACGCAACGAACTGGCGGGGAGCCCGAGCACCAGTATCGCGAGCACGGCCCCGCCGGGCTCCCGGTACTGGGGACCGAACAGGCCCATGAAACTGTCGCCGAAGACCTGCGCACCCACGATGGCCGCGAGGCAAACTGCCCCGAGCAGTGTGCAGGCGAACGCGACCAGGCTTCGTGACGCATGACCCTTCCGACGGACCTCTACCGCGAACGCCCCAGAGAAGGTGCCCATCGCCGTTTCCGTGACGATCAACAAAGAGTATGCGGCGAGGAAAGGGGCGGCAGATGCGGCTCCGAGAGCCGTCAATGCCACCGCCGGCGTGACGATCTGTGCCAGCCCGTTCATCAGGGCTCCCAGATGCTCGACACCTAGGAATGACAACACTGTCCGCCGGTGATGCCGTACGTTCCCGAGTGATCGTCGCAGCGGCGACCTCGACGGTACGAACAGGTAGAAGGTGATCGCGGCCACCAACAGTGACGCAGGGATGAGCCAGGTCGCGACGAGCCACCCGACTCCCAATCCCAGACCGAGAAACGGAAGCGCAAGCAATAGCAGCAGGCGCATGCCGGACCACAGCGTATTTTCGAGGAGCACGGTTCGCCCCCGTCGTAGTCCCGTCAATACTGCGTCCTGAAGCGAAAAGATCGACCACATCACGGACCCGAAGACGAAGACGGCGGCGAGTCGGACGTCGGTGAGGTATGCGAGCCCCGACGCGACTCGGGTGCCGATGGCCAGATAGAGCATCGACATCACGACCGTGATTGCAAGCGCGGCGAGGTAGGCGTGCCCGGCAAGGCGGCGTGGTCGCGGGGATCCGGCAATGAGGATCGGAAGATTGACGACAAGGCTTTGCTGGCTGAGCGTGATCACGCCGAGCATGGATGTGACCATCGCTGAAGCCCTGGCAACGTCGCCAGGTTCCGCGGAGCGTGCCGCGATGATCCAAAAGAGGAAACCGCCGACTCCCGACGCGAAGACGTTTATCATCAAGGCGCCGCCATTGATTGCCAGGCCACGCGTGCCCGTGAACGCCGAGCGGAGCTGGCGCGTGCGAGTTTCAGTTGTCATGCTGAAAGGTGCACTGTGCCGCGACAGTTGGACGCATTGTTAGAGAATGGCCCGGCTGGGTAACGCTCAACCGGGGAATTGTCTGACCGGAGGGGAGAAATCACAGATGACTCGGTTGCTTGTTCGTGCTGGAAAGCTGCCATACCAACGTGCCGACGCGGTGACTACCGCGTTCCGAAACCTCACCGGCACGAACGTCGGCAACATGCTCTTTCAACATGCGGTGGTCAAGGCGTTGTCGTTGTCCGACTCGCAGATCGCAGTGAACGGTTTCGGTCTGACGTTGTCCGACGCAGACCGGATAAACGACAACTGTGACGCTTTGGTGCTTCCGCTCGCGAATCAGTTCCGCCCGCGCTTCGCGAGCCGGCTCACCATGATGGCGAAGACGATCCGCAAGCTGAAGGTGCCGGTTGTCGTCGTCGGCGTGGGATGTCAAACGGACCTCGACTACGACTTCACCAAGTTGGATCCAATTCGTGAAGAGGTGAAAGACTTTGTCGGCGCAGTCCTGGATCACTCGAACTCGATTGGCGTTCGCGGCGAGTGCACCGCCGAGTACCTCAAGAGTTTGGGTTTCGAATCGGTCGAAATCATCGGCTGTCCATCGATGTTCATGAACGGACCAGAACTGCCGCCGCCCAGCCGCATAGACGGTTTTGACCGGACGACCCGCATCAGTGTCAATATCAGCGCGGTCGGAGAGCAGGCGCACTTCTCGACTGGTCTTGCGAAGATGGGTCAGGTAATTGCCCGTGCGGTTGCCAAGTACGACGACGTGGAGTTCGTGCCACAACAGCGCGATAGTTTGGTTGCGCTCCTTCTGGGTTCATCCCGTCAGACGCCAGAGCCGCGTGCGATCCCTAGAGATACTTACGAAAAACTGTACGAGGCTGGTCGCATCGTTGCGTTCGTCGATCCGCGCACGTGGATTGACCATCTCGCTGCCCGCGATTTCGTCTTCGGCACGAGGCTCCATGGTGGCATCGCTGCGGTGCTTGGCGGCACGCCCGCGCATCTCATCGCTCACGATTCCCGAACCCTGGAGCTTGCTCGTTATCACGAGATTCCGCACGTCACCATTCGTTCGCCAATGATCGACCATGATCCCTCGGAGATCTACGACCGCTCGGACTACGCCGGCATGTTGAGTGGCCACGCCCGACGGTTCGACGTGTACTCGCGATTTCTCCGCTCTAATGGGCTTCAGAACGTCTTCACGGACGGTGACGGCGGTGCAGCCTTCGAACAGCGCATGTCCGCCGTCCAGTTTGCCCCGGCCATTGTGTCCGGAACGAAGCTGCATCGGCGCATCCCGTGGGTGCGTGAGCTTTTTCCGTCGGCCGCGAATCCTGGCTCGCCACTCACGCAATAAGGTTTCCGGTTTGAGCTGGCACAGAAGTGGAAACGTTTCCCCCTTACGGAGGTGATCGATGCGTTCGATCAGTGGAAGGACTGAGGTGGGTTGAACATTGCTCAGCTGCTTGTCGACGAGCGGCCAGACATCGCTGGGGCTCGTGCCGATCCTGTGGCAAACGGCACGGTTGCCGACCTGACGTGTGCGCTCCTCAGCCTTGTCGCGTTCGCATGCATCGCGACCGACACACACATGTGGTTCCGCGCGCCGGTGATGCTGCTTTTTGTTCTCTTCGTTCCAGGCTGGACGCTGCTGCGTATGTTCGGCGCACCGGCATCGATGCTCGGGTATGTCGCCGCAATAGGACTGAGCACCGCATGTTTGATGTTGCTCGGCGAGGCTCTCGTGTTGTTCGGCTCGTGGAAGTGGTTCCCTCTTGGCCTGACGCTCACCGCCGTTTGTTGGGTGATTGGCGCCAGAACGACGTTGCGACGGGTGCACGTGGCAAGCGCAAGCCTGGACAAGCCCACGGGTGCGGCCACGAACGTCCCCCGATGGGTTTCGGCTGTGAGCGTCTGCTCCGTCGTCGTCGCGAACTCACTCGTGACCTGGGGCATTCGCCACACGGAGCGCGAACATTTCGGCATCCTCGGTCTTGTCACCGCCTTGTCGTCCGTTTACTGGCTGGGCCTTGCGGTCATAATCGCCGGTCTCCTCGTGGTGTGCTACCACGGCTCGCGATGGGCCTGGCTCAACGTCGCCGCGCTGGTCGGCGCACTGCACGGCTTGCCGGGCCTGTTGGAGCCGAACCCCCGCTTCAGCGTCGCCTATATCCACTCCGGCTTCGTCGAGCAGATCGCGAACAATGGCACACTGCTGAGATCGCTCGACGCCCGGTTCAGCTGGGCTGGGTTCTTCGCGGGCGGCGGCCTGTTGCAGCGATGGGCCGGCACCGAGTCGTTGATGTGGCTTGTTCGCTATGCACCCCTGTTCTACAACGGCGTCACCGTCGCACTCGTCGCGCTCCTGGCTCTCCGGCTTCGGGCTACGCAGGCACAAAGCGTGGTGGCGGCGGCCCTGTTCTGTTGCCTCAACTGGATCGGTCAGGATTACTTCGCGCCGCAGGCGACGGCGTTCGTCCTTTATCTCTTGATAGTCACGGTCGTGCTGTACGCATTTCCCGCCGATCCGTCACTTGGGATTCGCTGGCTAGTGCGGGTGATGCGTCCAGGAATGGACGTCCATCCCGGTCTGAGAGGACGCTCTGCCACGCTTGCACTGCTCGGTTGCTACGCGCTGTCGGTGGCGATGGTCATTTCGCACCAATTGACACCAGCGTTCCTGGTGAGTGCGACTCTTCTGTTGATCGCGGCAAACGCCACGCGGCTACGCGTCCTGCCCGTTTTCGTCTTGGTCGCGTTTCTCGCCTGGCTGTCCTTCGGCGCCAGCGTGTACTGGTTCGGTCACGTCGAGGACATCACCGGCTCTGTCGGCAGGGTCAGCACGCTGGTGAACCAGAACGTCGGTTCACGCACCGCCTCACACGCCCTCGGCCGCCGGCTCGTGATCTTGTCGCGGATGGCTCTGGCGGTCGGGGCGTGGGCGCTGGCGAGCTTGTCGATCGTCAGACAATGGAGACGCTGGTCGACTCCAGTCGCGCTTGCGTGCCTGCTCGTCGCGCCGTTCCCAGTGCTATTACTGCAGCCATACGGCGGCGAGATGGCGCTTCGGGTGTGCTATTTCACCCTGCCCGCGGCGTGCATCCTCATCGCCCAACTCGTCGTACCGAAGATGCGGACGGCGTGGTGGCAGTGGTTCCTCATCGGCGTCGGAATGGTCGCGATCACGCCGCTCTTTGTCACCGCTCGCTTCGGAAACGAAAGCTTCGAGGCGTTCTCGAACGACGACGTCGTCTTCGATAGAACGCTGAACGACTTGGTGCCCGACGGTTCGACCATTTTCCTCGCGTCGCAACAGGCGATCAAATATAGCGAACGCGTTGCCGACGTGCGGTTCCGTCAACTTCCACGAGGCACCCCTGACGACATCACTGCCGACCTTGTCAAACAGTCCCACAGGACCCACGTGTACATCGCGCTGACCGAGAGTCAAGCGGCGTATGGCGTCGTGGCCCTCGACCGGTCGCCGAGCTGGATGCAGAGTTTGCGCAGTGAACTCGAGTCGACCGATCAGTATCGAGTCGTGTTCGAGGTCGGCGAGTCGGTACTGCTGGAGGTAAAGCCTTGAGTCGTGAGTTGCTGTCCTCCACGGTCGGCGTGCCCTTCGCGCTGGTGACGTTGACTCTGCTGTTCCTCGTCGAAATGGTCAGAGTGTCTGGACGCCCCCGGCCCTTCGGTTTGCGTTCGCTGGCGGTGTTGGCCGTTGGCGTGCTGGTCGTCTTCATCGCCGCACGATTCGTGACCTACGCCTAGGACTGCCGAACAAGCGCTTCTGTTACAGGAACAAGAACATCCGTTTTATGCGTGACGGCGAGAGAATTTTCGCATCTCGCGTGCGCCGTGGGTACGGCAGGCATCACACCAGCTCAGCTTGGTTTGGAGATCGCCTTGACGAGCGTCCGGCGAGAGCAACCGTTCGTCATGACTTGATCGACAGCTTGACCTGTTCGTCATCGTTCCGTAACGTGTGGGTCGGGACGAAGGTCATAGCCGGAACTCGAAACTGCTGACGGAGGGCAGCCGGAGCCCCACACTGCCGACTCGGATCGGTGCCTATTCATCATCCGCTCGGCTTCCGCCGATCGAATTCCTGGAGCAGCCTCAATCATGTTCTTCTCACGCGCCCCGAAGTCGGGGCACAGCAAACCGCTGGTGTCCGTAATGCTCGCCGTTTCTTGTATCGCGGCAAGCGAAATCCCCTGGACGTCGACCGCAGCCGCCGACGCCACGGCACGCAGTACCCAGGCGGTCATGCAGTCCGTAGCACTGCTGCGACAGGCGGCTCCTGTCGGCAATCTGAATGGCTGGCGCCAGATCTACCGCGACGATTTCAATACGAACGTGCCGCTTGGACGCTTCCCTGCGGCGGTTGCCTCGAAATGGGGTGCATACCCGGCGCCATGGAAGGACAGTACGGGGTACGGGATGTACGACCCGGGCCGCACGGTGTCGATCAACGCTGGGGTGTTGAACGAATACATCCACACCGTGAATGGGCAGCCGCTCGTCGCGGCATTGCTGCCCAAGGTGCCTGGTACCGCGAAGTATGGCCAGCGTTACGGCCGTTACGCAGTGCGTTTCCGTGCCGACAAGCTGGCCGGCTACAAGATGGCCTGGATGCTCTGGCCCGACGCCGGAAGTGGCAAGACGTACGGCGAGATCGACTTCCCGGAGAGGAACCTCAACAGCGCGTACCTCTTTGCCTTCATGCACCACACGAACTCGACCGGCTCCGGCGATCAGGACTACGCCAAGGTGGCGTTCGACGGCACGCAATGGCACACGACCGTGATCGAATGGTCGCCGAATCTGGTCAGGTTCATTCTCGACGGTGTCGTGATCGGCAAATCGACCACACGAGTCCCGAGCACAGCCATGCACTGGGTGCTCCAGACGGAGACGGCGATCAACACGGGAACGAAGCCTTCAGCTTCCGTTGCGGGGAATGTGCAGATCGACTGGGTCGCCGCCTGGGCCTACGACAAGTCTGCGGTCGCCTCGTGAACTGCCACCCGAGTTGAACGCAGAGACGTAATCGGAATGTCACCGAATTGACATGCTAGGATGCCTCAAGCGGGCCTGGGTTGTGCCGAAAGAGAACATGATGATCAGGTCTTTGCGCGTGCGCGCCAGCACGCTTGCGTTCCGTGGTGTCGGAGTTGCCGGGTTCAGGGGATCGGAATCTGCTGATGAAGCCGCTGCCGCGTCAGGTCGGTCCGACAACCATCGTCCACTTGGCGCTGCGCCGCCGATCGAAAGTCGTGGAGAGCTTCCAAGCATGTTCGTTGCACGCGCCCGGAAGTCCCGTCATCGCAAAACGGTCCGCGTGTCCCTGATACTCGCCGTTTCGTATCTCGGGGCAACTCTGCTCCCGTCGACCTCGACCGTCGCTGCATCCACGACTGCGCGCAGCATCCCAAGGGTCACCTCGTCTCTATCGCTGCCGCAAGAGCAGGCGCCCGTCGGCAACCTCGATGGCTGGCGCCAGACCTACCGCGACGATTTCAGTACCAACGTGCCGCTCGGCAGCTTTCCTGGAGCCGTTTCGTCGAAGTGGAGTGCATACCCGGCGCCGTGGACGGACACCACAGGGTTCGGCATGTACGACCCGGGGCGCACCGTGTCCATCGACGCCGGCGTGTTGAACCAACACATCCACACCGAGAATGGGCAGCCGCTGGTCGCGGCGTTGCTGCCGCAGGTGCCTGGTACCGACAAAAACGGCCAGGTCTATGGCCGTTATGCGGTGCGTTTCCGCGGCGACAAGCTCGCCGGCTACAAAATGGCCTGGATGCTCTGGCCGGACGTCGGCAGTGGCAAGCAGTACGGCGAGATCGACTTTCCGGAGATGAACCTCGACAGCGCGAACCTGTTTGGCTTCATGCACCACACCAACTCGACCGGCGCCGGCGATCAGGACTACGCGAAGGTGGCGATCGACTTCACCCAGTGGCACACGACCGTCATCGAATGGTCGCCGAACCTGGTGCGGTTCATCCTCGACGGTGTCGAAGTCGGCAGATCGTCAACACGGGTTCCGAGCACGGCCATGCACTGGGTGCTGCAGACGGAGACCGCGATCACCACTGGGACGAAGCCTTCGGCCTCTGTTGCGGGCGATGTGCAGATCGACTGGGTCGCTGCTTGGGCCTATGACAAGTCCGCGGTCGCCAGTGGCGGCGCTGCGCCGCCACCGGTCGCTCCGGTACCGGTCAACTCCGAGCAGCGGATTCTGGACACGCGGGCCGGGCCGCTGCAGATCGGCTACAGCGGAGGGAAGCCCGGTCGAGGCGCAACGATCTCCGTCAAGGTCGCGGGCCGTGCAGGAGTGCCGACGTCCGGTGTCGCAGCGGTGACGATGAACGTCGTGATCACCGAGTCGTCCGGGAGCGGATTCGTCACCGCCTGGCCTTCGGGTAAGCCACGCCCGAACGCGTCAAATCTGAACGTCGAAGGCGTCGGCGCGACGGTGTCCACATTGGTGACGGTTCCGCTCGGCGCGGACGGCAAGGTCAACCTGTTCACGCAGTCAGGTGGGCATCTCGTTGCCGACGTAGCCGGTTGGCTGCCAACCGGGTCGTTCGTCGCCAGCACGCCGACACGCATCCTCGACACCCGCTCCGGCGACGGCCAACTCGGATACCAGGGCGATAGACCCGGCGCGGGAGCGGTAGTGGATCTAGCCGTGGCTGGTGTGGGACCGGTGCCCAAGACCGGTGTTTCGGCTGTGGTGTTGAGTCTCACGGCCACCGAAGCTGCCGCGCCGGGCTTCGTCACGATCTGGCCGGCCGGGTCCGATCGACCTCTCGCATCAGCGTTGAACGAACCTGCGGCCGGGGCGACGACATCGAACCAGGTGACCGTCCCGCTCGGAGCCGGCGGCAAGGTGTCGATCTTCACGCAGTCGGGCGCGCATCTCGTCGCTGACGTGGCCGGGTATTACACGAGCGGCGGAGGCTTCAAATCGTTGATGCCCACCCGGATCCTCGACACCCGCGCCGGCGATCAACAGTTGGCGTACTCGGGCGCCAAGCCGGCCGGCGGTCAGACAATCAGCCTGCCCGTGCTGGGGCGCGCCGGGGTGCCGGCGTCGGGCGTCGGCTATGTCGTCCTCAATCTCACCGCGACGGATGCAACTGCAGCCGGCTTCGTGTCAGCGTGGCCCGCTGGCACCGATCGTCCATTGACGTCTGTGCTGAACCTGTCGGAGATCGGACAGACGCGGGCCAACGCGGTCTTTGCGCCCGTCGGTTCCGACGGCAGCGTCGAACTGTTCTCACAGTCCGGCACCGATCTCGTCGTTGATGTCACCGGCTGGTTGGCCGCCTGACGTCATCGCCGCCGCCGTCCACCTCGACCGACATCGATATAGATTGCCGCATCCAAACGCTCGGCATTCTGCTCGTCACGGATTTCTACTGGCCATATCTCGGCGGCGTGGAGCAGCACGTTCGTTCGCTGGCTCACGCACTGTCGGACGAAGGGCACCGGGTCACCGTGGCAACGCTGGCGAGCAAGGACCTCCCAGACGACGAGAACGATCACGGCGTACGGGTGCGGCGCCTTCGCAGCGTGTCGCAGCGGATGTCGGGTTTCTTCAGTTCTACGGAGCGACCGTGGGCACCACCGTTGCCGGATCCGGCGATCACATGGCAGCTACGCCGACTGATCGTGGACGACCCGCCAGACATCGTGCACGGGCACGACTGGTTGTGCCGTTCCTTCCTGCCGCTGCGGAGGTGGAGCCATAGACGATACGGCACCCAGTTCTTGTCGACCCTGCACTACTACACGCTCTCATGTGCCAAGAAGAACCTCATGCTCACGAAG
>Ga0170475_118864687_pt1 | contig 10301 bp, 10 predicted proteins | sample Soicark_Litter_5_FD_111474 | JGI IMG/M metagenome (GOLD analysis project Ga0170475, IMG submission 111474) | Avena fatua rhizosphere microbial communities from Hopland, California, USA. Combined Assembly of 48 SPs | reverse complement strand
CGAAGCTTGCCAATGCTACTCGGTGATGCGTTGGATTGGTCATGGAACGCCAATGGAGCGGAACATGAAATGGACAGTCATCTGCCTGACCGTGTTCGCACTGCTCGGCGCGGCAACCTGCGGCGCACTGCGGGCACAGGACTTTCCGCCGCGCAAACCCGGGCTCTGGCAGATCGATATGACGATGCCGGCCGGGCCAGGGCCGCAGCAAATGAAGATGTGCATCGACAGCGGCACTGATGCCGAGATGTTCAAGATGGGGATGAACGCCGCGCGAGGCACATGCGACAAGCCCTCCATCAACCGCAGCGGCAGCACGGTCACCATCGACTCCACCTGTAAGATGGGGGAGACGCGAATGACCACGCATGCCGTGACCAAGTTCACCGCCGATGTCGCGTATCGCACCGAAGCGGATACCAGGATGGACCCCCCGATGCCTGGCCGCGGCGAAATGAAAATCACCCAGGACGGGAAGTGGGTCGGACCGTGTCCGGCCGACATGACGCCCGGCGACGTGGCAATGGGCAACGGCGCGAAGATGAACGTCAAGCAGATGCTCGGTGGAAAACAGTAGTCGAAGAGGAGCCGTGATGCTGCAGATCAGGCAATTGGACCACGTGGTGCTGCGGGTCAGCAATTTGCAGGCGATGATGCATTTCTACATCGACGTGCTGGGCTGCACCCTGGAGAAGGCGCAGGAGAAGATCGGGCTGTGGCAGTTGCGCGCAGGCGCGGCGCTGATCGACCTGGTGCCGGTGGATGGCGCTGCCGGGCAGAAGGGCGGGGCTGCGCCGGGGCGCGAAGGCCGCAACATGGACCATTTCTGTCTGCAGGTTGAGCCGTTCGATGGCGAGGCAATCATCACGCACCTGAAGCAGCATGGTCTGGAGCCGGGCCCCATCGAGTCCCGCTACGGAGCAAAAGGGCAAGGCCCGTCGATCTACGTGCCGGATCCCGAAGGCAACGTTGTGGAGTTGAAGGGACCGCCCTGGCAAAGCTGAGTTTCGCCAGAAGCCTTCTCTACGCTGAGTGGCTGCAAAAACGGACACCGCGCACCGCACCGGTGTGACCGAGTTGGCGGTCGTGACGCGGGCAAGGTCGGAATTTGGCGGTCTACGGCCGGACCCTGGCCAACCGTTCGAAGTGGAGGGGAGATCAGCGTCGATGAGCGTCTCAACGCACTGGTTTGTGGCATCCGATCCAGACATCTATGAGAAGTTCATGGCTCGGTGGAGCGCTCGTCTCGCCGATCCATTTCTCACCTTTGCCGAGATCAAGTCCGGACAACGAGTACTCGATGTTGGCTGCGGAACCGGCACGATCTCCCTCGCGCTGGCGGAACGCGGTTGCGCTGTTATTGGCATGGATGCGTCAGAGCCATACCTTGAAGGTGCCCGGCGGCGGCGATCACACGCTGCCATTACCTATGAATTGGGTGATGCCCAGGAGCTTAGGTATCCCAGTGGCTCCTTTGACGCCTGCGTGTCGACGCTGGCGATCGATGTTGTTCCAGAACCCAGGAAGTTTGCCGCCGAGATGCGACGCGTTACCCGTTCTGGCGGGATCGTTGCGTGCGGTACCTTCGACTTCTGGGGCGGCTTTTCCGCCGCAGAACACATCAATGAAATTGGTGCCACGCTCGACGAAGACATGCGGGTGATTCGAGACTTTCGCCGCTCTCGGCCGCTGTTCTGGCCCAACGGCATGGCCCGCCTGTGGAGAGATCTTGGCCTGACCGCGGTGACTGAGGTACCCATCGTCATCAGCTTTGACTTTGAGTCGTTCGATGACTACTGGACAAGCCTGTGCACCGGGCCCAACAGCTTGGCGCAACGGATGAAAGTCATGCCTGCCGAACGCCGCGACGAAATCCATCGCCTCGTTATGTCCAGCTACCTGGCGGGTATGGAGGATGGGGCAAGGTCATTTGCATCCATCGTGCGAAGCGTACGCGGCATAGTGCCATAATCGACCGCTGGTGAACCCCATGCTATCTGGGCGCGATGCCGACCTGGATCAGGGGATGGCACTGCACGCGCAGGGCAGGCTGAGAGATGCAGAGCGCACCTACCGTCGGGTGCTCCAACAGCAACCTCGCAACTGTGTCGCGGTTCACATGCTGGGCCTCGTGGCGCTGCAGACAGGCCGGTCGGAGACTGCGGCCCGGTTGATCGCCAAGGCGATCGCGCTACAGCCCGATTACGTTGATGCCTACAACAATCTCGGGCTTGCACTACAGGAACTCGGACGCCACGCAGCGGCGATAGACAACTACGACAAGGCCATCACGCTGCGGCCCGACGATGCAGACCTGCACAGCAATCGTGGACTTGCGTTGGAAGCGCTGGCGCGCTGGGACGAGGCGCTTGCGAGCTACGACAAGGCGATTGCCCTGCGGCCCAAGTTTCCTGAGGCGCACAACAACCGTGGCAATGCCCTGCAGTCGCTGCAACGACCCGAGGAAGCAGTGGCGGCCCATGCGACAGCAGTCGCGCTTCGGCCCGACTTTGCCGCCGCACACTATAACCATGCCAATGCGCTGCGTCTGGTTGGGCGATTTGCCGAGGCAGTTGCCTGCTATGAGAGGGCGATTACAAGGCGGATTATGCGGCGGCCTACAATAATCGTGGACTCGCCCTGCAGGCGCTGCTGCGGTGGGAAGACGCCATTGCAAGCTATGACCGAGCCATTGCCTGTCAGCCAAGTTTGGCGGAAGCATACAACAATCGCGGAACGGCGCTGCAGGGCTCGCAGCGCTTAGACGACGCGCTGGCAAGCTACGATAGCGCCATTGCTCTGAGGCCCGGCTATGCCGAAGCTTATAATAACCGTGGCACGACTTTGCAGTCGCTAAAGCGGCCCAAGGAGGCGGTACAGGACTACAGCCGGGCGCTCAAACTTGCACCGGATTTTCCTGAAGCGTACCAAAATCGCGCCTGCTCCTTGTATGATCTGCAACGCTCCGAGCAGGCGCTGGCGGACTTCGATACAGCCATAGGGCTGAGGCCGAATTACGCCGAGGCGTACAATAACAAGGCAGTTTGCCTTCTGCGGATGGGGCGGTTCGCGGAAGGATGGCCGCTATACGAATGGCGCAGGAAGCGCCCCGAGGCATCGGCGGAACGCGTATATGCTCAGCCGCTCTGGCTCGGTTCAGAGCAAATCTCGGGCAAGACGGTGTTCATCTACTGGGAGCAAGGGCTGGGCGACACGGTGCTGTTCTGCCGCTACGCCAAACTGGCACGAGAGTGCGGCGCGCGCGTGATCCTGCAGGTGCAGCGGCCTCTGGTGCGGCTGCTGGCGCAACTCGGTCCCGGCATTGAGGTTATCGGGCCTGAACAACGCCCGGCCGACTTCGATTACCACTGCCCGTTGTTGAGCCGCCACTGGCATTCGGCACAGATGTGTCGACGATTCCGTCGCTCGAGCAACCGCTTCAGGCAGATGCAAGACTCTGCGATGAGTGGGCTGCACGCCTGCCCGCGACCGGGCGTCCGCGAGTGGGAATCGCATGGAGCGGTGGCACCAGTTTCGCAAACGACTACAGCCGCTCGATCGATCTCGCGACATTCCGCGTGCTATTGCATCCATCGGCGGACTGGATCTGCATCCAAAAGGAACTGCGACCAGGGGATCACGCCGCCTTGATGGAGACAGGGATCCGCTTCTTTGGCGAGCAGCAGAGCGACTTCGCTGATACGGCAGCGTTGCTGCATCAGGTGGACCAGGTGGTTGCAGTCGATACCAGTGTCGCGCATGTCGCCGCTGCGATGGGCAAACCGGTGTGGTTGTTGCTGTCATACAATGCTGACTGGCGTTGGCTGCTGGATCGCCCTGATACACCCTGGTATCCAAGCGTACGGCTGATCAGGCAGTCCCAGCCTGGCAGCTGGGATGAAGCCCTGCGACAAGTGAAGCGCGAACTGCAGCTACTGTAATGCCGGGTCGGCGGGACGAAAGCCGAGCAACTCGCCGAAGCGCTCCGCATAGCGCGACCACGCTTCCGGGTTGACCAGTCGCGGCGGCACGCCACCGTCGAATATGGTCAGCCACTGCAAGGCGGTCGCCTCGCACATCTCGGTCATGGTTTCGACGGTCATGCCGGCGATGTGCGGGCTGGCAATCACATTGTCCATGTTGAGCAGCGGGTGAGCCGGGTCTGGCGGTTCCTTAAGAAACACGTCAAGTCCGGCGCCCGCGATCCGCCCTTCACGCAGCGCTGCTTCCAGCGCTGCCTCGTCGTGGATACCGCCGCGAGCCGTGTTGATGAAATAGGCGGTCGGCTTCATCGCCGCGAATTGTGCGATGCCGAACATGCCGAAAGTCTCGGCGCTGCGCGGACAGTGGACGGTGACGTAGTCAGAGCGGCGCAGCAGTTCCTCGAGCTCCACCTTCTCGGCGCGGCGCGTCGCAATTTCCGCCGCCGTCAGATACGGGTCGTAGGCCAGCACCGTATTGTTGAACAGCGCACCACAGAGTTCGGCGACGCGGCGGCCAATATGGCCAATACCGACGATGCCGACAGTCTTGTTGCGCAGGTTGTTGCCGGCATAGACACGGCGATCGAGGTTTGGCGTGCGTTTCATGGCACGTTCGGACAGCGCGATCTTTTTCGTCAGCGACAGCATCAGGCCAAGGGCGTGTTCGGCGACCGGCTCCCAGTTGGTGCCGGACTGGTTCACGACGATAACCCCCGCCGCGGTACAGGCATCGACATCGATCATATCGTAGCCGGCTCCGGTAGAACTGACCGCAAGCAGGTTCGGGCAGCGCGCCAAAAACTTTGCGTCGGGAAACCACGGCTCCTGCAGTTCGCCGCGTGGTTGCACCTGATACCCGTGCGCCTGCGCCATCTCCGTCCAGTTGTCAGTTTCAACCGCACCATAATCGAGGCCAACCAGGTCGATGTCATCGCGCCGGCCGATGATCGAATTGGCAATCGGGTCCATGAAGCTGTCGAAATACACCAGGCGCTTGAGGTTCACCGCCATTCTCGTCTCCCCCTTTGCGGGCATCTGATCGCTGGCCTAGCATTTCCGGCATGGATGAAGAACCCACACCGAAACGCGGCCTAGCCCGCAACACCGCCAATTATGGCGATCGCGACTTCGCGCTGTACCTGCGCAGGTCGTTCGCCAAGTCGATGGGCTATTCGCAGGCGATGCTGGACCGACCGGTGGTCGGCATCGTCGATACCGGCTCGGGATTCAACAACTGCCATCGCACCGTCCCCGAACTCATCGAGGCCGTGAAACGAGGGGTATTGGGCGCGGGCGGCCTGCCGCTGCCATTCCCCACCGTCTCGCTATGCGAGCCATCGTTGTTCCCGACCTCGATGCATTACCGCAACCTCGCCGCACTCGACACCGAGGCGATGCTGAGCGCGCAGCCCATGGACGCGGCGGTGCTGATCGGTGGCTGCGACAAGACGGTGCCGGCGCAATTGATGGCGGCTGCCTCGGCCGACATTCCCGCCGTGCAACTGGTTACTGGCCCGATGCTGGCAACGCCGTTTCAGGGCGAGCGCCTGTCCGCATGTACTGATTGCCGCCGCTACTGGGCCGCGTATCGCGCCGGGCGGGTCACCGCCGAACGGATCGGCGAAATCGAGGGCCGATTGGCGACCACCGCGGGCACCTGCGGCGTGATGGGTACTGCGTCCACAATGGCCTGCATTGCCGAGACCTTGGGAATGGTGCCGCTGGGCCAGGGCTCGATTCCTGCGGTGCACGCCGATCGGCTGCGCGCGGCGGAAGAGGCGGGGGCGTTGGCGGTCCAACTAATCGCTGCGCCGATCCGGCCCTCTGAGATCATCACGGCCGCTTCGGTCGAAAATGCCGTGCGCGTGTTGCTGGCTCTCGGCGGATCGACGAATGCCTTGATCCATCTGACGGCCATCGCCGGACGCCGCGGTGTGCGCGTCGATCTTCGCCGGCTGAACGAGCTGTCGGACACAACGCCAGTGTTGGTCGATCTCAAGCCGACCGGCGAAGGCTATATGGAGGATTTCCACGCAGCCGGGGGCATGCCAGCGCTGTTGTGGGAATTGCGCGACCTGCTGCACCTGCAAACGCGTGACGTGACCGGACTGACGCTGGAGCAGCGCCTGCGCAAACCTGCGTTTGTTGATCGCCGATACATCCGTACGCGCTCCGAGCCCGTATCGCCGGTTGGTGGTCTGGTCGCATTGTTCGGCTCGCTGGCGCCGCGCGGCGCCATCCTGAAGCGCAGCGCGGCAACGCCGTCGCTTTTCGAGGTCGAGGCGCGGGCGGTGGTATTCGACGGACTGGAGGACCTGGCCGATCGGATCGACGATCAGGCGCTCGACGTCACCCAACAAGATATCTTGGTGCTGAAGAATGCCGGTTCTCTCACACCGGCCGGAATGCCGGAGGCAGGCTATCTGCCGATCCCGCAGAAGCTGGCGCGTGCCGGGGTGAAGGACATGGTGCGGATGAGCGACTGCCGGATGTCAGGCACCGCGTTCGGGACCATTGTGCTGCATATTACGCCGGAGGCCGCGGCGGGCGGCCCGCTGGGGTTGGCGGAAAGCGGTGATCGGATCCGACTGTCGGTGCAGCAGCGTCGGCTGGATCTGCTGGTGGATGCAGCGACGCTGGAGCGGCGTCGCGCCGCGTGGCAGCCACCAGCACGGCCGGTGCGCGGGTGGGATCGGATCGTGGCCGACCAGGTGCTGCAGGCTGATGAAGGTTGCGATCTGGCAGTGTTGCGTCAAGCAGGATAGACTGGTTTAGTCACTCAATACTATCCCCAGGACTGTGGATGACTCTGTGCGCAAGTTGGTGGAGCGTTTGCGGAAGATTGGCGTGGCGGCTGGCCGTTTGGACGTCGATTTGAAAGACGGATTGGCTGCGCAGACTGGTCGAGGCTCTGCGGCGGGAGGCTAAACCTAGCGTTGGTGCTCTATCCGAAGGTCGCGCTGAACAGCGACAGACCCGACGTCGCGCATTCGAGTTCAAGCAGGTGCTCGCCGTAACTGTCGCCATCGACCAGCGTGTAGAGTGTCTGCCTGCTGACCTCGATCGCCCGTTCTCCTCGCGCATCAACGCCAATACGTACAAGCGCTGGTTGAGACGAACCAGCGACCAAGTATAGCTTCGCCGCCGAGAAGCGCACGCGAACCCTGCCGTGACGTGAGCGAAGGGTCAGCGCTTCCCCTTCACGCGCCCAACTGCCATCCAGTTGATATTCATTCAAGAAGGGACCGCTGGAACGGGCGAAGGAGTAGGTTGCCTGGCCGCGCTGAGGCGACTGCGCGCGGTCCTGGGGCGTATGATGCAGAGATCCAAAATACATTTCGGGCGTTTCAACGCGCGACAGGTCGGCATCCTCAGCTCGTGGTTCCCGCAAACCGCCGCGCATTGGTCCGATCAGATTCTGGATGGCCGCCTCGATCTCCTGTGAGTATCCCTCGCCATCGCGAGCAAGACGAACCTGTCCGGCTTTATCCAGAAGATAGAATGATGGCCAGGCCCGGTTCTCCCACGCTTGCCAGGTTTGATACTCATTATCCAGGCCGATCGGATAGCGCACGTCCATCTCACGGATCGCGCTTTCAACGTTTGCACGGTCGCGTTCAAATCCGAACTCGGGCGTATGAACGCCGATGATCTGCAAACCTTGCGGCCCATAATCCGAATGCCAGCGCTTTATGTACGGCAGTGTGCGTCGCCAATTGATGCAGGTGTAAGTGCAAAACTGGACCAGCACCACCTTGCCGCGCAGTCCGGCCATGGTCGGTGGAACGTCGGTGTTCAGCCATCCATCCATGCCGACGAATCGCGTGGTGGCCGAGTGGGCCCAGTCTGACGGGAACAGGCCGCTATTGAATGCCGCCGACCCGACCGCATAGGACAGCAGGGAACGCCGGCTTGGCATGGCGACCTCCAATCAGGCTTGTGCGGACCTTATTTCGGGCGCCGTCGATTTGCGCAGGATCTCACCGGTCATAGATAACGCGTGGCCAGTTGGAAGCCGTCGCGGATTAGAGCGGCCGGCGAGCGTCAACTCCGCGCCTTGACGGAGTCCCACCACGGACACACGCCGCTCATCCGATGGAAGTTGCCTTCCATGACCTGCACGGGCGCACGGTTGGCCTCGGGGGGCACAGGCGGTGGAGCACCCAACGCATCGAACAAGCCGTGATGACCCCAGAAGCTGCCCACACTCTGCATCTCGTGCGGCTGCCATGTCGCATCATCCACTTCAACGCCACCCCAGCCATATTCGACCAGTATGTCGGATGGCGTGTGCATGTAGAATGACGTGACAAGGTCGTTCGGGTGTCGTCCGAGCGTGGCGACGATCTTCTCCTTCTCGCCAAGCGCGATATCGTAACCCTGTCCGACATCGTCAAACGAGTAGAGCTCGACCATCAGGTGATGCATGCCGTTGAACGGCGCCTCGAACAGCGCGAGGCTGTGATGCCGGGGATTGACGTGCAGGAAATACCCGGTGAGCGGCCCGCGGACGAAGTCGCTGACGCGGAAGCCTAGCAGATCACGATAGAATGCCAGTGCCGTATCTACATTCGTCACCATCAGCACCGCGTGCCCCATACCCAGGGGCCCGGTGCGGAACCCGGAAATCGAGCGACCCGGCCGGAACGGCTCATCGGCTATCTGAGCGCCGTGAAACGCCTCCAGCCGGTTGCCGAATGGGTCGGCGAACGATATCAGGTCGCCGACGAGACGCTGATCGGCGAGCGATGTCGGTTCGCGCATGACTGCGACACCGGCTGCTTCTAGCTGGCCCGCAAGGATGTCGAGTGCGGCGGCGTCCGCCACCTCCCAGCCGAAATAGCGCTGGCCTTCAGAGAGCGAGCGGTCGATGACCAGCCGCTGCTTGCGGTCGTCCATGCGGAAGGCGCGGAGACCGGCGCCGCGATTCACCCCCTGCATGCCCAGCCAATTGGTGGCGTAGTCCGTCCAGTCGTCGAGCTTGTCCGTGCCGATGCCGAGATACCCAAGGGCCTGTATGGTCATTGTCCGCGTCCCCCAATTTGCGAGGACAATATCATGCCGCGGCGCGTGCCGCATCCTGTCCGCTGATCCAGGCTCCGGCAAGTGTCCCCGTCATGCCGGAATGGCAGGCCTCACCGGCAAATACCAATCGGCCGTCTGCCAGAGGTGTTCCGAGTGCGGCGCGCGCGCCCGCGTCCCCCGGGTGCACAAGCGAATAGGCACCGCGGATCAGAGGATCGGCCTCCCAATGTGTCACCAGATGCGCGCCGCCGGCGAACACGCGATCCACCCGGGAGCCAAGTACCGACCGCAACTGGCCGAGGGCGAAGTCCACCGCGGCTGGGTCTCCAGCGCGGGCGAGATCCCAGGCGGCGGGACCACCGATCCAGCCCTGCACGTAGTCACGTTTGTATGGCCAGCACTGGAAGCCCATGGTGGGATCGCCGCTGCGCTCAACCTGCCGATCGAGTGAGCAGTGCAGCGGCAAGCCGAGGCGATCCTCACTGGTGGCGCGAAACACCACCTTCATCGCAAGTCCCATCGGCATGGCGTGGATGGCGGCCTGAGTGGCGGGCGGCAGCAGGGGGTCGAAACGGATCGTGCCGGCTGACAGTACGCCGGTGGAAACCGTGACGATCGCGGAGTGCGCCGTTATCTTGCCGGCCGATGTCTCCACGTGAACACCAGGGCCGGTCCAGGCAACGTGGGTTGCCGGCGTGCGGAGACGAATGTCGAGCCCCTTTCCCAGGCGTCGCGCGACGAACGCGCCAATGCCGCCGTCCGGCACGAGGTTGCTGCCGGATAACACGTTGGTATGCCAGTCGCGCAGGGACAGTTCATCGGCGCTGGCGCAGCAGATGATCGGGCCTTCCCAGGTCTCTACCGTCACCGCCCAGGGATCGTCCGGCAGTGCGCGTGCAACGACGGCCAACGGCGCATCATCGACCTCGCGCAGGATCGCTCCCGCCTTGACCTCGTAGCGGTCCCAGGCGGCGGCGAAGTCGGCGTATTCGTCCTGGGTGGCCTCGCGAGCACCGACGAAGGTGCGCTCGCGCCGCAGTTCGTCCGAACGCAACAACGTCTCGCCAGCGGCCCGGGCGATCGGCACGAGCGGGTTGGTTTCGGCGTTGTGCAACCAGACAGCTCCCATATCGAACCAGGCACCGCCGAGTTCTGGTGGGTGCGTGGTCCAGGCGCGGCCGCCAATGCGGTCAGCCGCTTCCAGCACCACGGCGCGCCGGCCGGCCTGACGCAGCGCGGTTGCCGCGCCAAGGCCGGCGAGCCCCGCGCCTATCACGACCACATCGACATCGG
>Ga0170475_100518076_pt1 | contig 10303 bp, 14 predicted proteins | sample Soicark_Litter_5_FD_111474 | JGI IMG/M metagenome (GOLD analysis project Ga0170475, IMG submission 111474) | Avena fatua rhizosphere microbial communities from Hopland, California, USA. Combined Assembly of 48 SPs | reverse complement strand
GTCGGCTACGCCACGTGCTCGCCGCACCTCGCCGAGACGAGTGGAGTCGTCGCCGAGGTGCTCCGCCGCCGCGACGACATCATCGAGCTCGACGCCCGAACGGTGATGGCCGACGTCGCCCAGACGCCGATCGACCTCGCTCCGCGCACCGCCGAAGGGCCGAGCGGCGGCAGCGTGCAGCTGTGGCCGCACCGCCACGGCACCGACGCCATGTTCCTCGCGCTGCTTCAGCGCCGCACCGATCCGGAAAGGACGCAGTCGTGAACCTGCCACCCGCACCGCGCATCAACCCGAGCATCCTCGCCGCCGACTTCGCGAACATGCAGGCCGAGCTCGCCCGCATCGCGTCGGCCGACTTCGCGCACGTCGACGTGATGGACAACCACTTCGTCCCGAACCTCACGTTCGGCCCGCAGATGGTCGAGCGCATCCAGCAGACCAGCCCCATCCCGCTCGATGTGCACCTGATGATCAGCGACCCCGACCGCTGGGCTCCCGGCTACGCCGAGCTGGGAGCCGCGAGCGTCACCTTCCACCTCGAGGCCGCCGGCGATCCGGTCGCTCTCGCGCGCCGACTGCGCTCGATGGGCGCCAGGGCGGGCGTGGCGATCAAGCCCGGCACCGCCGGAGAGCCGCTGTACGACATCCTCGACGAGTTCGACCAGATCCTGGTGATGACCGTCGAGCCGGGCTTCGGCGGCCAGGGCTTCATGCCCGAGACCATGCCGAAGCTGCGGGCGCTGCACGACGAGGCGCGCAGGCGCGGGTCGGATGTCTGGCTGCAGGTGGACGGCGGGATCTCCGAAGCGACGATCGCCCAGGCGGCCCGGGTGGGCGCGGACACCTTCGTCGCGGGCTCAGCGGTGTACGGCGCCGACGACATCGAGGCGGCGGTCATCGGTCTTCGCGAGCGCGCGCGAGCGGCTAGCCTGGAATCGTGAAGACATTCGACGAACTGTTCGCCGAGCTCAGCGCCACCGCGCAGGAGCGCCCCGAGGGATCGGGCACCGTCGCACAGCTGGATCGCGGAGTGCACGCGATCGGGAAGAAGATCGTCGAGGAGGCTGCGGAGGTCTGGATGGCCGCCGAGTACCAGTCGGACGACGAGGCCGCCGAGGAGATCTCGCAGCTGCTGTACCACCTGCAGGTGATGATGCTCGCCAAGGGGCTGAGCCTCGAGGACGTCTACCGACATCTGTGAACCGCGCTCAGACGACCGTTCACATCAGACGAAAGACATCAATGCTGCGCATCGCCGTTCCGAACAAGGGCTCGCTCTCCGAGACAGCCGCCGAGATGCTCGCCGAGGCCGGCTACACCGGCCGCCGCGACCCCAAGACCCTGCACGTAATCGACGCCGACAGCGACGTCGAGTTCTTCTACCTTCGCCCTCGCGACATCGCCACCTACGTGGCCTCCGGCGCGCTCGACGTGGGCATCACCGGTCGCGACCTGCTGCGTGACGTGCGTCAGGACGACGCCCGCGAGATCGAGCAGCTCGGCTTCGCCCGCTCGACCTTCCGCTTCGCCGCCCCTCCCGGCCGCTACGCGTCGATCCAGGATCTGGAGGGCGTGCGCGTCGCCTCCGCCTACCCGGGGCTGGTCGACGACTTCCTGCGCGCGAAGGGCGTGACCGCCGAGCTCGTCTCGCTGGACGGCGCGGTCGAGTCGGCCGTGCGTCTGGGCGTGGCTGATGTGATCGCCGACGTCGTCGAGACCGGCACGACACAGCGCCAGGCGGGGCTGGAGATCTTCGGCCCGGTGATCATCGAGTCGGAGGCGGTGCTCATCAGCCGCCCCGGGGACGTGCCGGGCACCGATCGGCTGCTGCGCCGGCTGCGCGGCGTGATGGTCGCGCGCCAGTACGTGCTGCTCGACTACGACCTGCCCGTGCACCTGGTCGACCAGGCCGTGGCGATCGCCGGCGGCCGCGAATCGCCGACGATCTCACCGCTGCGCGACCCCGAGTGGGTCGCCGTGCGCGTGATGGTGCCGCGCAAGGGCATGAACCAGGTGATGGACGACCTGTACGCGCTTGGCGCCCGGGCCATCCTCGTCTCCGCCATCCACGCGGCGAGGCTCTGATGACCCTCGCGGCCCGCGTGATCCCCTGCCTCGACGTCTCGGCAGGTCGCGTCGTGAAGGGCGTGAACTTCCAGAACCTGCGTGACATGGGCGACCCCGTCGAACTGGCGGCGCACTACGCCGCGCAGGGCGCCGACGAGATCACCTTCCTCGACGTCACCGCCACGGTCGACGCCAGGGCCACGACCTACGACGTCGTGCAGCGCACGGCCGAGCACGTGTTCGTGCCGCTCACCGTCGGCGGGGGCGTGCGCGGTGTCGACGACGTCGCCCGGCTGCTCTCGGTCGGCGCCGACAAGATCGGGGTGAACTCAGCGGCGATCGCCCGACCTGCCCTGATCGACGAGATCGCCGACCGGTTCGGAGCGCAGGTGATCGTGCTGTCTCTCGACGTGAAGCGCGCCGAGACGACGCCTTCCGGGTTCGTCGTCACCACGCACGGCGGCCGCACCGAGACGACCCTCGACGCCCTCGACTGGGCGCGTGAGGCGATCGAACGCGGTGCGGGGGAGCTGCTGGTCAACTCGATCGACGCCGACGTCACCAAGGACGGCTTCGATCTGGAGCTGGTCCGCCTGATGCGAGAGGTCTCTGCAGTGCCGGTGATCGCCTCCGGGGGAGCGGGGTAGGTCGACGACTTCGCCCCCGCGATCGAGGCGGGAGCGGATGCCGTGCTCGCGGCCAGCGTGTTCCACAGCGGCCAGCTGACGATCGGCGAGGTCAAGCACGCCCTGCGCACCGCAGGGGTGGTCGTGCGATGACGTCGCCCGACCTGCCGGAGATCGCCTGGAACGACGCCGGACTCGCACCGGTCATCGTGCAGCAGCACGACACCCGCGAGGTGCTGATGCTCGCCTGGATGGATGCCGAGGCGCTGCGCCGCACGATCATCGGCGGACGCGCGGTGTACTGGTCGCGCTCACGCCAGGAGTACTGGCGCAAGGGCGACACCTCGGGCAATACGCAGCAGGTGGTCGGCGTGGCCGTCGACTGCGACGCCGACGCCATCCTGCTGCAGGTCGATCAGCACGGGCCCGCCTGCCACACCGGGACACGCACCTGCTTCGACGGCCGCGAGCTGTCTGTCGCCGGCCGGCCGGTCGACGAGGTGTCCTGATGCTGCGCCGCGCCCGCATGCTCGGCGTGCTGTCCTTCCTGCTCGCCGGCGGGATCGGCATCATCTCCTCGACACAGGTCTGGGCGACCGTGCAGCGCGCCGACTCCGGTGAGGCGCTGACCGTCACCGGGGCAGTCATCTACCCGCTGCTCGCCCCCCTGTCGCTGGCCGTGCTCGCGCTGGGCGCCTCGCTCTCGATCGCCGGTCCTGTGCTGCGGCACATCCTCGCCGTGCTCGGACTCGCCGCGGCGGCCCTGCTGATTTTCGGCACCGTGCCGCTGGTCGGCTCGGCCCCGATCTCCGCCGTCGCTCCGGCCGTGACCGAGGCGACCGGGCTCGGCGGTCAGGAGTCGATGCGGGAGGTCGTGGCCGATGTCATCGCCACGCCCTGGCCGCTGATCGCCCTCATCTGCTGGGCCGTTCTCGCCCTGGCATCCGCATTCGTGCTCGCCACCGCTCGCCGCTGGGCGGCCGGCGGCCGACGCTACCGTTCCGGCTCTGAGGCGGCGCACCGCAGCACGGGTCCCCTCGACGCGGTCGATTCCTGGGACGAGCTGTCGCACGGCACGGACCCGACGGACTCAGCCCGATAGACTGTCAGCATCCCTAGCCATCCGGAGGAGAACATGACCAACCCGATCGCCGATCCCGGCCACGGACACTCGCCTGCTGCCTGGACCGCCGTCGTGATCATGCTCGTCGGCTTCGCGGCCGGCACGGTCTTCTTCTGCTTCCCGGACGGCTCCGGCGTGGTCGGTGTCTGGATCTCCGCGGCCGTCGTCGTGCTCGGCGCGATCGTCGGCTGGGTGATGGCGAAGGCCGGCTGGGGTGTGAAGGGCCCGAAGTACACGCCGAAGGCGCACTGATGGTCCTCGCCGACCTGACGGCCGGCGCGGTGCAGGACGCCGAGCAGCGCGCCCTGTCGCGACCGCTCGCCGTCGTCGAGCGTGACGCCGCATCGCGCCCGGCTGCCCGCGATGCACTCGCCGCGCTCGCCCCCGCGGATCGCGTCAAGATCATCGCGGAGGTCAAGCGCGCCAGCCCCTCCCGCGGCCCGCTCGCCGAGATCCCGGATCCCGCGCTGCAGGCATCGCTGTATGAGCAGGGCGGGGCATCGGCGATCAGCGTGCTCACCGAGCAGCGCCGCTTCGGCGGAAGCCTCGCCGACCTCGAGGCCGTCACCGCCCGCGTGTCCCTCCCCGTGCTGCGCAAGGACTTCGTCGCCACCCCGTACCAGGTGTTCGAGGCCCGCGCGGCGGGAGCCGATCTCGTGCTGCTCATCGTCGCGGGTCTCTCCCGCACGGTGCTGTTCGAGCTGCATGCCCTGATCCGCGAGCTCGGCATGACGCCGCTGGTCGAGACCCACTCCGCGGAGGAGCTCGAGGTCGCGATCGATCTTGGCGCGGATCTCATCGGCGTGAACGCGCGCAACCTGCACACCCTCGAACTCGACCGCGACCTGTTCGCCCGGCTGGCGGACCGCATCCCGGATTCCGCAGTCCGCATCGCCGAGTCGGCCGTGCTGAAGCCCGACGACGTCGCGAGGTACCGGGATGCCGGGGCGGATGTCGTGCTCATCGGCGAGGCGCTGGTGACCGGCGACCCGGTCGCCACCCTGAACGCATTCCTCGCGGCCGGCGACACGCCGGTGCGCGGGAGGACGGAGTGACCAACGTGAACGTCAGTCTGCGTGACCAGCACGGGCCGTTCTTCGGCGACTTCGGCGGGCGCTTCATGCCGGAGTCGCTCATCGCGGCGATCGACGAGCTCACCGTCGCGTACGAGGAGGCCATCGCCGACCCGGCGTTCCGCTCCGAGCTCGCCGGCCTGCTGCACTCCTACGCCGGGCGGCCCTCTCCGATCACCGAGGTGCCGCGCTTCGCCGAGCACGCGGGCGGTGCTCGTGTGTTCCTCAAGCGCGAGGATCTCAACCACACCGGCTCGCACAAGATCAACAACGTGCTCGGGCAGGCGCTGCTGACCAAGCGTCTCGGCAAGACCCGGGTTATCGCCGAGACCGGCGCCGGTCAGCACGGTGTCGCCACCGCGACGGCGGCCGCTCTGTTCGGGCTGGACTGCACGATCTACATGGGCGAGGTCGACACCGAGCGCCAGGCCCTCAACGTCGCGCGGATGCGCCTGCTGGGTGCCGAGGTGGTGGCCGTCACCACCGGGTCGCGCACCCTGAAGGACGCGATCAACGACGCGTATCGCGACTGGGTCGCCAGCGTCGAGACCACCAACTACATCTTCGGCACCGCCGCAGGACCGCATCCGTTCCCGGCGATGGTGCGCGACTTCCAGAAGATCATCGGCGAGGAGGCGCGCGAGCAGCTGCTCGCCGAAGCCGGTCGCCTGCCCGACGCCGTCGTCGCCTGCGTCGGCGGGGGATCGAACGCGATCGGCATGTTCGACGCGTTCCTCGACGACACCGAGGTCAGGCTGTACGGCGTGGAGGCCGCCGGCGACGGGGTCGACACTCCGAGGCACGCCGCCTCGATCGGCCGGGGCCGCCCGGGTGTGCTGCACGGCGCGAAGACCTACGTGCTGCAGGACGAGGACGGGCAGACGACCGAGTCGCACTCGATCTCCGCCGGCCTCGACTACCCGGGAGTCGGACCCGAGCACGCGTGGCTCAGCGACATCGGCCGCGCCGAGTACATCCCCGCGACCGACGACGAGGCCATGCAGGCGCTGCGCCTGCTCAGCAGGACGGAGGGCATCATCCCGGCGATCGAGTCGGCGCATGCCCTCGCCGGGGCACTCCGCATCGGACGCGAGCTCGGCCCCGACGGCATCATCGCCATCTGCCTCTCCGGCCGCGGAGACAAGGACATGGACACCGCCGCGCGCTACTTCGACCTGTACGACCGGGAGGACGCGGAGTGAGCCGGGTCGACGACGCCATCCGCCGGGCGCACGAGGCGGGGCGGGGTGCCTTCATCGGCTACCTGCCGGTCGGCTACCCCGACCTCGACACGAGCATCCAGGCGGCGCTGACGCTCGCGCGCAACGGCGTCGACATCATCGAACTCGGCCCGCCCTACTCCGACCCCGTCATGGATGGGGCGGTGATCCAGGAGGCGACGCAGCACGCGCTCGCGAACGGCTTCCGGATGCGGGACCTGTTCACCGCAGTCAAGGCCATCACCGACGAGACCGATGTGCCCGTCGTGGTGATGACGTACTGGAACCCGGTGATGCAGTACGGCGTCGACCGCTACGCCGACGACCTGCTCGCCGCGGGCGGCGCGGGTCTGATCACCCCCGACATCACGCCCGAGTCGGCAGGGGAGTGGATCGAGGCGAGCACGCGCACCGGCCTCGACCGCATCTTCCTCGCCGCCCCCACCTCGAGCGACGAGCGACTCGACCTCGTCCTGTCGTCGTCGACGGGCTTCGTCTACACGGTCTCGACCATGGGCATCACGGGTGAGCGCGCCGCGCTCGACCTGGCCGCGCGCACGCTCGTCGAGCGCATGCGCGCCCGCGGCGACGTGCGCGCCTGCGTCGGCATCGGCATCTCCAACGCCGAGCAGGTCGCGGGCGTCGTCGAGTACGCCGACGGCGCCATCGTCGGCACCGCGCTCGTCAAGGCGCTGCGCGACGGCGGACTCGACGCCCTCGCCGAAACCTCCAGAACCCTCGCCGGCGGTACGCCGACGACGCGATACTAGGATCTCTCTCATGCCCTTCGCGCCTCTCAGCAGCCTCATGTTCGTGCCCGCCAGCATCCCCAGCCCGCCGGAGAGCAGCTTCCAGATCGGTCCGCTGACGATCCACTTCTACGCGCTGTGCATCATCGCCGGGATCATCGCGGCCGTGCTGCTGACCAACCACCGCCTCACCAGGCGGGGGGCCGAGAACTGGGTCGTCATCGACATCGCGATCATCGCGGTGCCGCTCGGCATCATCGGCGCGCGCATCTTCCACGTGCTCACCCACCCGAACTTCTACTTCGGCGAGGGCAGGAACACCTGGAACCCGTTCGAGCCCGGTTCGGTGTGGGCGATCTGGGATGGCGGGATCGCGATCTTCGGCGCGCTGCTCGGCGGCGCCGTCGGCGCCTGGCTGGGCTGCCGGTGGACCGGCATCCGGTTCTGGACCTTCGCCGATGCGCTCGCACCCGGCATCCTGCTCGCGCAGGCCATGGGCCGCTTCGGCAACTGGTTCAACCAGGAGCTCTTCGGCCTCCCGACCGATCTGCCCTGGGGGCTCGAGATCGAGTCCACCAACCCCGCATTCCCCGCCGGTCTCGCCGAGGGCACGCTGTTCCACCCGACGTTCCTCTACGAGGTGCTCTGGAACGGTCTCGGCGTGCTCGTCCTCCTCTGGGCAGGACACCGTCTGCGCCTGCAGTGGGGCAAGCTGTTCGCGCTGTACCTCATCGTACAGCGCAGGTCGCATCGTCTGGGAGTCCATCCGAATCGACCCGAGCGAGATCCTGTTCGGCCTGCGCAGCAACGTCTGGGCCGCCATCGTCGGCGTCGTGGTCGGCATCGTCATCTTCATCGTGCAGACCCGCCGTCACCCGGGCGTCGAGCCGTCGCCCTACGTCCGCGGTCGGGAACCCGAGATCGCCGATGTAGAATCGCAGGACAATTCCTTCGACTTCGTCGACGTGAGTGAGCCTCCCGTCTCGACCGAAGCGAAATAGGAGCCGACGCCACAAGCACCGCTCCCGTCACGTGGGGGCCCGCCTGGGCCTCCTTCCGCGCGAGAGATCGCACTGAACGCACGGGCCGATGATGTCCCCGGGTTCACCTGAAATCTGAGGACGGTGACTGGTGTACTTCCAGCCTCCCTACGGCGCCTCCGGCGCCTACCCCCCGAAGCAGGGTCTGTACAACCCCGCCCACGAGAAGGATGCCTGCGGCCTGGCCATGGTCGCAACGCTCCGCGGGGAACCCGGCCATGACATCATCGCGCTGGCGCTCGAGGCGCTGCGCAACCTGGAGCACCGCGGTGCCATCGGCTCCGATGCCGGCACCGGCGACGGCGCAGGCATCCTGACCCAGATGCCCGACGCGTTCCTCCGGCAGGTCGTCTCCTTCGATCTCCCCCCAGCAGGCGAGTACGCCGCGGGTCTCGCGTTCCTCCCCAGGGAGTCGAGCGCACGCCGTGAGCAGAAGGCCGGCATCGAGCGCATCGCCGCTGAAGAGGGCCTGACCGTGCTCGGATGGCGCGTCGTCCCCACCGCCAACGAGCACCTCGGCAAGCTCGCCGACGAGGCGCGACCCGCCTTCGAGCAGCTCTTCGTGAGCAGCCCGGGTCTGAGCGCCGCGTCCGCACTCACCCTCGACCGCTTCGCCTATCGGCTGCGCAAACGCGCCGAGCACGAACTCGGCGCATACTTCGTCTCGCTCTCCTGCCGCACGCTCGGCTACAAAGGCATGCTGACCACACTTCAGCTCGAGCCGTTCTACCCCGACCTGCAGGACGAGCGGTTCGCCTCCGAGCTCGCGGTCGTGCACTCGCGCTACTCGACCAACACGTTCCCCTCGTGGCCGCTCGCCCAGCCGCTGCGCATGCTCGCGCACAACGGCGAGATCAACACCGTCGGCGGCAACCGCAACTGGATGCGCGCCCGTCAGTCCAGCTGCACTCCGAGCTGCTCGGCGACATCCGCCCGCTTCTGCCGATCTGCAGCGACGGCGCCAGCGACTCGGCCTCCTTTGACGAGGTGCTCGAGCTGCTCACCCTGACCGGCCGCAGCCTGCCGCACGCGATCATGATGATGGTGCCCGAGGCGTGGGAGAAGCAGCCCGACATCGACCCGGACCTGCGGGCGTTCTACGAGTTCCACGACATCCAGATGGAGCCCTGGGACGGACCGGCCGCGCTCATCTTCACCGACGGCACGCAGGTCGGTGCGACCCTCGACCGCAACGGCCTGCGCCCCGGCCGCTGGACCGAGACGGTCGACGGTCTCGTCGTCATCGGCAGCGAGACCGGGGTGCTCGAGTTCGCGCCCGAGCGGATCAAGCGCCGCGGTCGCCTTCGCCCCGGCCACCTGTTCCTGGTCGACACGGCTCAGGGTCGCATCATCGAGGACACCGAGGTCAAGCGGGAGCTGGCCACGCTGCATCCCTGGCAGGAGTGGCTGGACGCCGGCGCGGTGCGACTGACGGATCTGCCCGAGCGCGAGCACATCGTGCATCCCGCCGCGTCGATCACCCGCCGCCAGCGCACCTTCGGCTACACCGAGGAGGAGGTGAAGGTGCTGCTCACCCCGATGGGCCAGACCGGCGCCGAGCCTCTCGGCGCGATGGGCAGCGACACGCCGATCGCGGTGCTCAGCGAACGACCCCGGCTGCTGTTCGACTACTTCGTGCAGCAGTTCGCGCAGGTCACCAACCCGCCTCTCGACGCCATCCGCGAAGAGGTCGTGACCAGCCTGCGCCTCGGGCTCGGTCCGCAGCTCAATCTGCTCGAGTGGGGCCCGGAGCACGCCCGCACGGTCAGCCTCGACTTCCCGGTATCGACAACGACGAGCTGGCGAAGATCAAGCACGTCGATCGCGCCCTGCCCGGACGCCGGAGCGCGACCATCTCGGGTCTGTACCACTTCGACGCCGGTCCTCAGTCCCTGCCCGAGCGGCTCGCCGAGATGTGCTCCGAAGCGGATGCCGCGATCGAGCGCGGCGCGGAGTTCCTCATCCTCTCCGATCGGGACTCCGACAAGGACCGGGTGCCGATCCCGTCGCTGCTGATGCTCTCGGCTGTGCACCACCACCTCATCCGGCGGGAGACCCGGATGCGGGTGGGACTCATCGTCGAGGCAGGCGACGTGCGCGAGGTGCATCACGTCGCCACGCTGATCGGCTACGGCGCAGCCGCGGTCAACCCGTACCTGGCCATGGAGACCGTGGAGCATCTGGTACGCACCGGGTTCATCACCGGACTCGCACCCGACGAGGCGGTGCACAACCTCATCCACGCCCTCGGCAAGGGCGTGCTGAAGATCATGTCGAAGATGGGCATCTCCACGGTGTCCTCCTACGCCGGCGCCCAGGTCTTCGAGGCTGTGGGACTGAGCCAGGAGTTCGTCGACCGCTACTTCACCGGCACCGAGACCAAGCTCGGCGGCATCGGGATCGAC